>OHLA01000026.1_pt1 | contig 66480 bp, 74 predicted proteins | sample 1568961 | NCBI WGS metagenome assembly OHLA01 (sample SAMEA3879530, study PRJEB24766) | human gut metagenome | biome: human-associated habitat; feature: feces | place: USA | collected 1985/1987
CTCCCTCTTGGCTCCCTCTTTCCTTACCCATACCCTTACCCCGCTGGGGTGTTGGCTAAACTCGTAAAACTACCCGAACATTGTATATCCTGTCAATGCAGGAACGCTTAACGCTACATGTCCGCAGGTTAGTACATATATCTCAGGTTAGTGGCGTTTTTTTGAAAGGTTAATGTCAGTGCAGTTGTACCGATATACTCACGAAAATATTAATTTCTTATCGGTGTGGAAATTGTTTTAAGCGGTGTTGGTGATATATTTCACTGTGTGGCTTTAATAACAATAAACGTTTCAACAGACAGAAATACGCACCTCAAAACGAGGTGCGTATTGTTTTATATTCACTTTTACATTGCCGCTTTCAAGCGTTTCAGTGTTTCTTCTTCACCGAGCAGCTGCATTATGGTATACAGGTCGGGGGAATTTTTTCTGCCGGTTATCGCTACTCTGAGTATTCCGCAGGCATCGGCAACCGAGCCTTTGTAAGCGTCGGGGTTTGCCTTGTATTCCTTGATGTTGGGGCAGAAGCCTAAAGGCTCGCCGACTGCCTTTACACCGTCAAACCAGGCACTGCTGTCAACCTTGTGGTCATAAGCCGAAATATATGCCGATAAAAATTCCTTACGCTCGTCAGCTGTCAGCTTTTCGTCAAACTCATAGCCGTCAACTCCGTCGCCGTAGAGATACGGGAACATCTCGGACAGATCGCTCCACTTTGCTATATCCTTGCGTACCTTCTTGCCGTTGTATTTCCACAGCTTTATGCTTTCCCTGAACTTGTCGGGCGAAGCTGTGATATAAGCGTTCAGCTTTTCATCGTTATCCTTTGCCCATACGCTTATCTCGTCAAAGAGCGTTTCCTCGCTCATCTTCGATATAACGTCACGGCTTACGCTTGCCAGCTTATCCATATCGAACAATGCACCGCTGACGGGCATCTTTTCGAGCTTGAACTTGAACTGCGACATATCGGCATCGGGATTTTTCATTCTCCACTCCTCATAATTTGAGTTTGCGATAGTCATAAGGTATTCAAGCACCGACTGAACAGGGAAACCGGCTTTTGAATAGAACGAAACGCTTGCCTCGGGGTCTTTTCTCTTGCTGAGCTTTCTCTTTTTATTCTCGCCGCCGTCCAGCTTCATTATCGGTGCAATGTGAGCATACTTCGGCATTTTAAGGCCGCTTGCTCTGAAAAGCTGTTCGTGCAGAGGATATGAGCTTATCCACTCATCGCCTCTTATAACGTGGGTAGTACCCATCAGAAAATCGTCTACAACGTGTGCAAAGTGGTATGTAGGGATACCATCTGACTTTAAAAGCACAACGTCCATTATGTTCTCGGGCATTTCGATATTGCCTCTTATAAGGTCACGGCAGGTTATCTTGTTTTCTGCGTTGCCGTCTGAGCGTAAGCGCAGAACGTATTCCTTGCCTGCCTTTATATTGGCTTCTATTTCTTCAATGGACAGATTTCTGCACTTTGCATAGCTGCCGTAATAGCCCATATCGGCTTTTTCGGCCTCCTGTGCCTTTCTTATTTCGTCAAGCTCCTCCGCCGAGCAGAAGCAAGGATATGCAAGACCACGCTTAACAAGATCCTTTGCAAAGGTCTGGTATATCTCTTTTCTCATACTCTGTCTGTACGGTCCGTAGCTGCCCTTTTCGGCCTCTCCGTCTGCCGCCGCACCTTCGTCAAAGCATACTCCGTACTGTGCAAGAGATGTGATTATCTCGTCTGCTCCGTGTTCAATCTCACGCTTTTTGTCGGTATCCTCAAGACGCAGGTAGAATACACCGTCCGACTGTCTTGCCATACACATTGAAATAAGTGCGGCATACAGACCGCCTATGTGCATAAAGCCTGTGGGGCTGGGTGCGAATCTTGTCACAGCCGCCTTGTCGGGAAGTGTTCTTGCGGGATATTTTGCAAACATATCCTCAGGTGTTGTCTTGATGTCACCGAACAGAAGCTCGGCTAAATAATTGTTGTCCATTTTTTCGCCCTTCGTTTTTTATTTTGTCTTGATAATTTGGTTCTTTCCGCCGAAGTTCTTTTTGCCTATGCGGATTATCTGAAGTATAGCAGGGTTAAGCACCAGATTTATACCAAGCTCTATAAAGAAATTGATGCCTACTAAACCTACCAGAATAAATACGAATAAGTTTGTACCCTCTGCAAGTCCAGATAAATAATCAAAGAAGAACACATAGCTTCCGAGTACAAATATTCCTGTATTAACAACAGGTGCAACTACAGCCGATACTATAACGGCTGCTATCTGATTTTTCTTGCTTATCAGCTTATACACAAAACCTGCGGCGGCACCTGCGAGTGTGCCCTTTAATATTACCGTAATTATCGTTCCTGGTATGTTTACCGCAAGGAACAGGTTTGCGTCACCCGTCAGCAGTACGGTCACACCGAAAACAAAGCCGAGCCATGCGCCCGAGCCCCAGCCGTAAAGTGCAGAGCCTACTACGATAGGTATAAGCGTCAGCGTAATGCTGAATGTTCCGAAACGCAGTCCCATTGATATGAACTGCATAACCACAACTATAGCGGTCAGAAGACCAAGACCTATAATAGTGTTTGTGTTGATTTTGCCTTTTAATGTGTTGTTTGTGTTTGACATAAAAATCTCCTTTGCTGAAGTCCTGTTGTCAGCAGGTACCTCGCAGGGTTGTATATTTTACATATCATCCGCCGTTCAGAATATGTTCACAGCCGGTAACCGCAGAAATAGCATCTGTCGGTTCCGTCCACAATGCCGCTTACTTCTTCTGATTTTTCTTGTAGATAATATGCAGACCCTCTAATACAAGATCGGGATCGACAATAAGCTCACGTCTGCAAAGCGGAGCTATAAGGCTTGCGTAGCCTCCTGTCGCAACTATTGTAGCCTTCTCTCCAAGCTCCTCCTCATATCGCTCTATCATACCGTCTATCATACAGGCGATACCGCCGATGACACCGGCACGCATACTATCGGGGCTGTTTGTGCCTATCATTTTTCCGACAGGCTCAGCGCCTATGAGAGGAAGGGAGGCTGTTTTACCCGACAGAGCCTCGAATGATAATCTCGGACCAGGAGCTATCGCTCCGCCGAGCATTGCTCCGCTCTTGTCGAGCGCAAATATTTTAAGACAAGTGCCTACATCTATGAATATGCAGGGTGTGGGGTACTTGCTTTTTGCCGCTACGCCGCCGCATACAAGATCGCTTCCGAGTACGGAAGGATCGTCTATCTTTATATTAAGTCCTGTTTTGATACCGGGTGAAACGATAATAGGCTTTACATTACAGAGCTTTTCTATTCCTTTTTCGAGTATGGGGGTTATCGGTGATACGACAGAGGAAATGATACAGCCGGTTATAGCCGCATTTTCAAAGCCGTAAAGGGATAATATATCCTTCAGCTTTATCGCATACTGATCTTCCATTCTTGAAACCTGTGTGTTGAGCCTTGATATAAAGCGCAGTTCACCGTTATTGTCAAAACCGCCGAATACAATGTTAGTATTGCCGACATCTACCGCAAGTATCATTCTTTGCCCTCCGATTCTTCGGATATATCGCTTTCTATTATAGCATCTGTTTTATCTTTGTCAATATCCCCGTCATTATTTACCGCCTTTGACAGCTTTACGGGTTTCTTTATCTTGAGATAAATCAGAATCATTCCGACAAATACCGCAATGCCGATAACCGTCAGTATAAGCCCTGTGCCAAGTCCTGCGGCAAAGAATTTAAATTCGACAACGTGTTCGCCCTCAGACAGCTTTACTGTCATCAGTGCGTCATTCAGTGCGGTATCGTAATCTGTCTTTACACCGTCAACATATACCGTCCAGCCCTTTTCGGCAGGGATAGTGGTAAACAGTATATCGTTGCTTTTTGCGTTTACCGTAAAGCGTATGTCGGTCTGACTTACCTTTTCGACCTTTGTTTCGGCATTCTTTTCGTGCATCTGAGCTATCGCCGCTGTTTCCGCTTCCTCATTGTATACGGCGAACTGCGGCTCTCTGATATAAAGGTCGCTCTTTTTCAGCACGAGCTTTACCGTTACTTCCTCGCCCTTTTCAAACTTGCCGAGATCCTTTATATTATGATTGTCGCTCTCAAAGCATACGCCCTTGTACGAGCCGTTTACATAAAGAGAAACCTCACGCTGATAGTCGGTCGGTATGAACATATAGATCTCTCCGCTCTTCGGCGCAGTTATCGTATATGTTACGCTTGCTTCGCCCGTTACATCCGTAAAGCCTATATGCTGGTTTTCAAACGAGCCTTTTTTGCAGTTTTCGGCATAAGGCTCGCCGTCTGCGGAAAATACCGTGAAGAATTCTCTGTTTCCTCCGGTCATTGCGTTAAGCAGAGCGTTCTGATTTTCGAACACGTCATACTTTGACAGCTCAAGTGAGGACAGCTTGCTGTTTGCAAGATAGCCTACAGGCAGTGCGTCCTTGTTTTCCGTGACGGTTATATCGTCTGCTGATTTTATATTTCCGGTCAGCTCGCCCTCGCAGTCAAGGATATATTTAACGCCGAAAATATCGCAGGTCAGCGGAGTGTTGCCCGAAAACCTTGAATAGTGGCCGTTTGACGTGAAGCCGAAGAATCCGAGCATATCAATAGCTCTTGCATTCAGCGTACTGCTTGAGTGCGACAGGCCGTACATATTTACAGCCATAGGGTCGTTTACCGAGCGGAAGAAGTTTTTCTCTATCCTGTAGAAGCCGTCATCCTGTGCCTTTATCTCCTCCACCTTTTCACGCAGCGGAAGTATAACGCTCAGATAGCTGTCCCTTGTCGAGAAGGTAATATCCTTGTGCATTTTTGTCAGCGTATTTGTTGCATTGAAGCAAAGCTCCGCACATATCACTGCGGTTACAAGTATCACGCCTGTCTTTGGCAGCTCGCTCTTTTTCATATAGTGCCTTGCCGCATATACGGTAATGCCTGCGACAGCCATGAATACTATGGCAGGAAGTGCAACGGTTATACCGTCAAACACCTCACGTCCGTCGCTGTCAAGCGTGGTTACGAAAGTATCCTGTGCCTCTGTGTATATTATGAGAGCAATATAACCGAGCGTAATTGCTCCGACCGTTCTTGCCCTTACCGCTTTAAGCTGTTCAAAGCAATGCGCCGCAAGAGCGACTATGATAAACGAAAGCATAAACGAGTAGCGGTAGGGAAGCCAGTTGGGCATCTGTCCGCCGTGCCATATCATATCGACCGGACGGATATACATACTTACAACAAGCAAGCCTATAAGCGCACCTGCCGCAATTTTCTGCTTGAATTTAAATGCTCCCGAGCAGAAAAATCCCGCCGCAAGCACAAGGGCAAGCGAACAGCAGAACAGCGCCGGCAGACCCTCCATTCTTACCGTATCGTAGGTATTGGGGAACAGCTTTCTTGCTATATCTATAAGGTTAAAATTATTAACAAGTGAATAATCCGGCTCGGTGAAGCTGAATTTGCCGTTCTGAAGTGAATTATATACAGGCAGTATCATAAATGCGCTCATCATAGCGGAAACTATTCCGCATATTCCGAAAAACGCACCTTTTGTAACAAATTTTTTTGCGATGTTAATTCCTGTGTTGCCCGTATAGGTTTCAAGCGAAAAGTAACGGCAGATAAAATACAGCACCGAGAAGATTGCCGCCATAAAGCCTATGTAGAAGTTTGATACGAACGCATAGACAAGCGAGCCTATGAGCAGTCTGAAGCGGTTTTCCTTTATCAGCGAATCTATACCCCAGCAGATAAGCGGAAGTGCGATAACGCAATCAAGCCACATAGGGTCCATTGTCTGCACTATCATATATGCACACAAGGCATACATCGGGGCGAATAAGGTCGCCGTTGTCTTTGACAGCTTCTGCGACTTATGTGCAAAAAGTGCAAAGGTAACGCCGCACGCACCGAACTTTGCGAGCATCATTGTAAGCAGGCCTTCGGTTATCATACTGCGTGGGAATATCCATACAAGTATATTGAACGGGCTTGCAAGATAATAGCCGATTATGCCCATAAACTCGCCCGACAGATTTCTGCTCCACGAGTACATAAGGCTCTCGCCGTTGCCTATTACGTCATGCACATAGTCAAAATAGAAAACATACTGTGCGTTAAGGTCAAGCGACAGCACCGACCTTTCGCCAAACGGATATATTCCGAACGATATATAAGCTATACCCATCAGTATAACAGGGATAAGAAACGCCGCAAACAGATAACCGTTCTTATAGCACAGGTGTCTGAATGACAGCATTTTTTCTCTGAAATTTACCATTATTTATTATCCTCGCATCTTTGTCTGCGTCCTGATTCTTCACTGACTATATATCTCGGACGCTGCTTTATCTCCTCGTATATCTTGCTGAGATAATATCCCATAATGCCGATACCGAGCATAAGTATACTGCCTATTATAAGCAGAAGAAGTATTACGGTCGAAAAGCCGTCTGCCGCCTTTCCTGTACAGAAGTTGACAAGGGTCTGTATAGCCAGTATCACGGCAAATATAAAGAACAGCACTCCCGACCAGGTGATTATCTGCATAGGCACGTTTGTAAAGCTGGTTATCGAACTTATAGCATATCTGAACAGCTTTCTGAACGACCACTTTGTCTTGCCTGCGTTTCTTGGTGCGACGTCAAATTCGACACGCTCTGTTCTGAAGCCCACCCAGCTTGAAAGCGCACGGAAGAAGGTCAGCCTTTCGGGCATTTCGTTGAGTGCATTGACAACCTTGCGGTCCATCAGCTTATAATCGCTTGCGCCGTCAAGGTCTATAGCCGAGCTGTTCTTCATCATACGATAGAAGGTCTTTGCAAAGAGCTTGTATATTATGCCCTCCTTGCCTCTTGACGCTTTGACCGCCTCTACGACCTCCGCACCGTTTTTCCATGCGGCATACATCTTTTCAAGAAGCTCCGGCGGATGCTGTAAGTCGCAGTCAATCACCGCAACGCAATCGCCGTCTGCGGCTTTAAGTCCCGCAAAAACGGCTCCCTCTTTGCCGAAATTTCTTGAAAAATGAAGTCCTCTTATATGCTCGTCCGTTTCTCCGAGCTGTTTTATAAGCTCCCACGTTCCGTCCTTTGAGCCGTCGTCAACAAATATCAGCTCATAGTCGGACAGCGGCGCTAATATACTGCCGAGCCTTTCTGCAGCGGCAGGTATGTTTTCCTGCTCGTTGAAGGCAGGTATAACTACTGAGATCATCTTATTCTCCGATTATGTTTATTTCTACCGTCTTTTCACGTTCACCGTCAAAATCCATATATATTATGTACTGCGTAAGGCCGAGTGAAATCTCGCTGTCACAGATAGCGGTAACTACCGAGCCGCCTGCAAGCTGGTGGCAGATAGCCGCTCTGAGCGGTTCTTCGGCAAGGGTGGATACCTTTTCGTAATATTTGAGATAACCGTTCAGCGCTTCAATATCATTTGTTGCGGTGAACACCGACGCAGTGGTGTGCATTGAAGAAATTGATATGATACCGTTTCTGATATTGGATCTGCGTACGCACTCCATTACATCCTCGGTAAGATCCATATAGCCTGTCTTTGAGGGGATGGTGATGGTGAATGTCTGTTTTACGTTATTCATAAGGCTTATCCTTTCATATTGCGGCACTGCCGCTTTTAATTTACCGTTTTATGTTTGTATTTATTCTTACTCTGCCCGAAGGCGAGGTTACGGCTAAATCGTCATCTTCGGCGGCTCTGCCGTCGCTCACTGCCGCAAGGCCGTTTATATAGCAACGTGTTCCCTGCGAAATGACCGTGTCTGCGTCCTTTGCAAAATCAATATTCACTGTGCCTGTGGAATTGACAAGGCTTCCGCCCGAAAATTCGTCTATATACATATTTATTTTACCGCTGTCGCAGTCGATGCCGAGCGTTCCCGAGCAGGACAGCCTTTCTATATCGGCGCTTCCGCTCTTGCATTTTATATTCACCATATATCCGCTCACCGCACAGCAATGCAGGTCGGATGACGCAGTGTACAGGTTAAGGTTTGAAAAGGGCTTGTCGGGAAGCTGTATTTCAATCCTGTAGCTGAACTGCTCACGGGTGAACAGCGTTATCACAAGGCTCGGCACCTGCTCGACTATAAGCCGTCCGTCGTCCTCGTAAATATCAACCTCCGTATCGCTGACATACGAAACGTGTATCAGCTCGTCCGAAGAACGTGTTATATATACCGGAATATCCGTTGTTTCGACAGTAAGGTACTGCGTAAACGGAAAGCTCCCGCTCCCGTGCTTTACATTACTGCGGTAGTCCTTGTCGATTATCAGTGCAAACATAAGCATAGCGATAAGGCATATCGCTCCGCACAGGAAAAATATGCGGATAAGCACCTGTACCGCCGTCAGCTTCTGCACACGGATATGGCGGAAACGGATATGATCTTTCAGCTTCATTCTTTAGTCTTTGAAAAAAGTCTGTAGACAAAAGATGCGGCAAAGGGGCATATTCTCGCTACGCTCAGAAGTATCAGCCCAAGCCCGAAGAAAAGGCTTGCCGCTCCGAAAAACAGCATCGTATATTCCGACAGGTCGGATACGAAAATACTGCCCTTTCCTATTATGCGTATAAATGCGGACGGCAGTGTTATCATGCCGTTTGCGGTAAGTGCAAGCGCAAATACCATAAGGACAAGTATGCCGGTAAATATCACCGCAGATAAGGCTATAAGGCATACGGTCCTGGGAATGCGTGCAAATCTGCATACTGTTTTTGTCTGCATAAAATCTCCTCATATCTATGTCTTATGGGCTGTGTTACGCTGTTTTGCGTCTTATACCCCATTTTGTTTTACAATTACGATTATTATAACATATTTAACTTGCCGTTGTCAAATTAAAGTGCCGATTTCCGCCCTTGTTACGACACGTTTTTCACAAGCACGGGTATAAAATACAAGCTGTAAGCATAACGCAACAAGAAAAAGGGGGAGTTTTTACGGGTGCCGGAGTTGAGATAATAAAGCGAAACGGCGGAATAACCGCTGTCATAAGCGGAGAAATCGGGCATTTTGAAGCATCGGGAATAAGAATAAGAATCGACGCAGAGCTTGAGCGGCTTATGCCGTCTATGCTTATTCTGGATATGTCCGGCGTATCATTTATGGACAGCTCGGGTATAGGGCTTATACTCGGCAGGCAACGCATTATGGAATCGTTCGGCGGCGGTGTGGCGGTAAAGAATCCGTCGCCGTCGGTACGCAGGATAATACAGGTGGCAGGCTTGTCACGACTTATAATAAGCGGTAAAAATACGGAGGATAAAAAATGAAGTGCGAAAATTATGTTAAGCTTTCGTTCCCTGCCCTGTCACGAAACGAAAGCTATGCGAGGGCGGCTGTAGGGGCTTTCGTTTCCCAGCTTGACCCGACAGTTGACGAACTGGGGAGCGTCAAGGCGGCGGTTTCAGAGGCGGTGACGAACTGTGTGGTACACGCTTATTCGGAACGTGAAACGGTGGGCATTATAAATATAACCGCCCGTATAAAAGATGAAGAAGTATACATAAAGATAACCGACAAGGGCTGTGGCATAGAAGACGTAAAAAAGGCGATGGAACCGCTGTTTACAACAAAGCCTGAGCTTGAGCGGAGCGGACTTGGCTTTGCGGTTATGGAAAGCTGTTGCGATAAGGTAAAGGTATCATCAAAGGTGGGAAAAGGCACAACGGTCACGCTCACGTTCCGCTTTGAAAAAAGGGTGCTTAAATGAGCGCCGACAAGGACAATTCGTTCATCACGGAGCATTTCGCACTGGTGCATTCGATAGCAGGCAGATTCAAAAATCGGGGGATAGAATATGACGAACTGTTTTCGGCAGGCTGTGTCGGTCTTGTAAAGGCAGGCAACAATTTTGACGAAAGCAGGGGGCTGAAGTTTTCAACGTATGCGGTACCGGTCATCATGGGGGAAATAAAACAGCTTTTCCGTGACGGCGGTACGGTAAAGGTGAGTCGCAGTTTAAAAGAGCTGTCGCTGAAAATTTGCAGGCTCCGTGACGAGCTTATCAAAAACGGCGAAGAACCTCATATTTCGGTGCTGGCGGAAAAGCTCGGGATAACGCCCGAAGAAGCATCGCTTGCGCTTGGGGCTTCGCTTCCGCCTGTTTCATTAAGCAGTTATGACGATGAGGAAAACGACGAGGGCAGTTTCGACCTGCCTGTTGAGCCTGAACAGCCGAAAGCGCTTGACAGGATGGCACTGCGACAGCTTGTTTCCCGTCTTGAGCCGTCAGACCGCAGGCTAATAATACTGCGTTACAGCGAGGAATGTACGCAGAGCAGAACGGCGGAAATACTGGGAATGACACAGGTGCAGGTGTCACGCAGAGAGAAGAAGATACTGGAGGGGCTGAGGAAGCAGTTATTGTGTTGATGCGGCAGGTTGCCGCTGACAATTCGCCGTTCTTTTTGCCTCTGCTTTGTCGAGATTACGTTATCGGCGGATATCTGTGACAGAACGATCGGATATGCGCATAATCACCAAAACCGATTCGGGAGAGGCAAGCCTCTCCCGTAGCATTTGCCACCACTTGAACCTTCATTTCCGTTTATAATTATCAGATAGGTGCATAGATTCTTTCTTTTCTACACAATCACCAAAACCGATAAGTTCTGTAGGCTTTTTTCTCTGCATTTTGACGGTGATGTAATATAATGTAAATTCGTTGTTCGAAAGCGTTTGTGAAAAGTCAACAAAAAACGTATGTATGGTTTATGTAAAAAGATTATAATAAACAAAAAATGTTGAAAACTCAGTTGAAACTGTTGAATTGCAACGGGGGCTGTCGGGATATACAATAGGTATTGTAATAATATTTATATATACTTGCACAATGGCAGTCTGCCAGACTTAAAGTTCGTGTTTAAAACGAACTGCAAATTTATTATCCCTATCCCCAAACCCCTTCCCCTTGGGAAGGGGCTGAGTGTGGGGCTGCCGCCCTCACCAAGCAAGGATGCTTGCAGTCAGTCGCACACAGTCGCTGCACGACGCAGCGACACCAACGACTGACAACCCGCATTGGGGTTACGCCCCAAACCCCATTAAATAAACAAGAGATTATTATTTAGCAGTCTGGACAAATGCGCTTAGCAAAGTAAAACAATAATACCCGACAGGAAAGGAAGTTTTCAACTATGTCAAACGAAAGATATGAACTTAACAAAAACCTCGCCCAGATGTTAAAGGGCGGTGTAATAATGGACGTTACAACGCCTGAGCAGGCAAGAATAGCACAGGAGGCAGGCGCTTGCGCAGTTATGGCGCTTGAGCGTATCCCTGCAGATATAAGAGCCGCAGGCGGTGTTGCAAGAATGAGCGACCCTGCTATGATAAAGGGCATTCAGAACGCAGTTACAATTCCCGTTATGGCAAAGTGCCGTATCGGTCATTTTGCTGAAGCACAGATACTTGAGGCTATCGAGATAGATTATATTGACGAGAGCGAGGTTCTTTCTCCCGCCGATGACAAGTACCACATCGACAAGACAAAGTTCAACGTGCCTTTCGTATGCGGTGCAAAGGACTTAGGCGAGGCGCTCCGCCGTATCTCAGAAGGCGCTTCTATGATAAGAACAAAGGGCGAACCCGGTACAGGCGATGTTGTACAGGCTGTAAGGCATATGAGAATGATGCAGCAGGAAATCCGCAGGCTGACATCTATGTCAAAGGACGAGCTTTACCAGGCCGCAAAGGATCTTCAGGTCGACTATGAGCTTGTAAAGTATGTTGCGGAAAACGGCAAGCTCCCCGTTGTAAACTTCGCCGCAGGCGGTGTCGCAACTCCTGCCGATGCCGCTCTGATGATGCAGCTCGGCGCTGAGGGCGTATTCGTAGGAAGCGGTATCTTCAAGTCGGGCAACCCCGCAAAAAGAGCCGCCGCTATCGTAAAGGCCGTTACAAACTACACTGACGCTAAGATGATTGCAGAGCTGTCGGAGGATCTCGGTGAAGCTATGGTCGGCATAAACGAACAGGAAATTGCTCTCCTCATGGCAGAACGAGGCAAATAAGGCGGCAATGTGCCGCCTCAAATCCGACCTTTGCGGCAATGTGCCGCTTCAAATTCCGACCTTTTTAAAGGTTGGTGCGTTGTTAACGCTATCGAAACGGTCGGGAATAAACGATATTTGGGCTTATTGAGATTTGTGGCAATGTGCCGCCTCAAATTCCGACCTTTGCGGCGGGTCGCCGCTGACTATTCCGACCTTTGCGGCAATGTGCCGCTTCAAATTCCGACCTTTGCGGCGGGTCGCCGCCGACTGTTCCGACCTTTTTAAAGGTTGGAACATAGCTGAGATTAGTGGAACGGTCGGGAATAAACGATATACGAAACAAAACTACAGCGTACATAATTCGCCTGGTTTATCCAAACATTTCACTTTTTAAGCCCTTTATCTATACGAATATTTGTAGGGGAGGGTGTATGCGTGCTTGTATGGTTTTGCGTCCTGCAAAACTTTTGGCACGCGAATTAAGGCATCCATGCCTTACTTGCCCCTCCCGAAATATAACACGGAATTTTGCTGTTTACTCAAATAATATGAAAAAACACAGAAAATCATATTATTTTATAACTCAGCCGAAAGGACACAACTAATGACAGTAGCAGTTCTTGCGCTTCAGGGCGCATTTGCGGAACACGAAAAAATTCTCTCAAAGCTCGGTGCAGACAGCTTTGAGATACGTCAGAAAAGGGATCTTGACCGCAGCTTCGACCGCCTTATAATTCCCGGCGGTGAAAGCACGGTGCAGGGAAAGCTGCTCCGTGAACTTGATCTTTTTGACGGCATAAAGAGCCGTATTGAAAGCGGTATGCCTGTCTACGGCACCTGCGCAGGTCTTATCCTGCTTGCGAAGTCTATCTCTAACGACAGCGCACAGCACCTGCAGACAATGTCTATTGTTGCCAACCGCAACGCTTATGGCAGACAGCTCGGCAGCTTCCATACCGAAGCGCAGTTTGAGGGTATCGGAGAAATTCCTATGACGTTTATCCGTGCGCCGTATATCGACAAGGCTTATGACGATGTACAGGTTCTCTCGGAGGTGGACGGAAAAATAGTAGCCGCAAGACAGAAAAATCAGCTTGTCACAGCCTTCCACCCGGAGCTTGACGGCGATACAAGAGTACACGAGTATTTTCTGAATATGTAAAGATATGTCGGATCCGCTGTTTTTTAAACGGCGGATCAGACTGTCGAAAAACCTCTATCGTTGCTAAAAATGGGGTTGAGGGGCGTAGCCCCCAACAGGAACTTGGGGCGGTAGCCCCACACTCAGCCCCGGCACGGACGCCGGGCGTGTATGCCCAAAGGCTCTGCACGATGCAGAGCCAACCAAGCATACACAGCCTTTCACGGGGGAAAGGGGTTTGGGGATAGGGATTGAGGATAAGCACTTTTTTGAAAAACATACTTTTTCTACAAGCTAACGGAATTATTCATTTTGAAAATATGTTTACATATGTTGTCTGCCACGCAAAACGCAAAAAGTGGGAAACCACGGGATAAGCCGAAATTAAGCGGGATAAATCAGCACAAAGCTGATTGTTATGCGGTTTGTTGCGTGTCACAAGTGGTATATCCGGCACGATGCTCAAAAGTGAGTTGTCAAAAAAATCGGTGCGTTTTTGCACCGATTTTTTTATATCTGTTGAAAAGAAGAAGCGTTTTAAATAACCGTTTCAAACTGTTTTAATTGCATTTTAAAAGCCGTTAAAGCGCATTGTTAAGCGTTTTAACGGCTTTTCTTTAATTTTTATATGAATTTAAATAAATTCCAATTATTGAAAATGTTAGCAAGAAACTCAAGAAACAAAATGCCAATAGTCGAGAAACTTGTTTCCCGACACAAAATAAACTTAAATTGGCAACTTAAAAAGTTAATATTGTCATATTTTTATTCCGTATTCTTCTGCCTTCTCTTTGAGTTTAATATATCCTTTAGAATTGCTGTTTTTCATACGAGAATATGAGGCTAAATTTTTAGGGGCTATATTGACCTTTTTTAATTGCTCGTATTCATTTCGATGCTGCTGTTCTATAAGTTCTCTGTTTTTTCTCTCCTCAAATATAGCTATTTGCTCTGGCGTTCGATCATCTTCAAATGGGCGATTACTAACAGCAATTATGTCGCCGTTTATATAAGAAGGTTCTGAGAATCCTTCTACAAAAGGATATGACATCAGCCCACAATTATACGGGCAAGCATTATATAAAAGCCAATCCGGATATTTCGGGAACCGTCTGTCTTTCCCAGATATACTGTAAATGCGCCCTTGATATTTTGCACATTCTTCGCAAGGACTTCCGTGAACGGACACTTCAATAAGATCTGTTCCATATTCCTTAGCAAGATTCAACATTTTAATTGTAGCTTCATTATTGAGCTTTTTAGCTTCGGCGATTCTTTCTTCTAATGTCATAGCGAACCTATAACCTTTCCCTTGCATACGCAAGTATCATCTGATCCAATTCTGATGTCCTTATACTTAGTATTAAGAGAAATCAAGCGATCTTTTCCTCGCTCTTTGATAAAGCCTTCTCCGTTAACTATAAAAATACCTATATCTCCGATGTTAACATCTGCATCAGCGGCAACAAGAACGATATCTCCGTCAAAGTATGCCGGCTCCATCGAATCTCCGTGGACACGAAGAGCAAAAGAAGCCCGCCCGGTAAGATTTGTTGCCGGTACCTTTATATAAGAAGTTGTATCTTCGTGCAGATACTCGCCGGCTCCTGCCGATGCCGGAAGTGCCGGGAATGGCAGAGATATGTATTGCGGCTCTTGTTTTTCTTCTGTTTCAGTCCGTTTTAATGATTGTTTTAATGGCGTTTGATTAGATTCTTTATTTTCAGCTTCGAGTTCAGCAAGGACAGCAGCTCGTTCTCTGATCTGAGCTTTTTTTATGTCATTTACCGCTCTGTAGTTAGTTAATAATTCTTCTTCATCCAAAGAAATAGCATTGCTGTTAGCTTCTTCTCCAGTAAGCAGAAGCATCGGAGAAACACTCAGATATTCACAAATTGGGATAATATATCTTGCAGGTGGATCTGTTTTCCGAATCTTCCAGTTTGTCATAGTGCTTGTACTTACACCAATATGTTTGCATAAATCAACTTGATTCACTTTCTTTTTGGATAAAAGGCTCAGAATGTTGTCAATTATGCACAAATCGTCCTCATCCTTTCTGTTTAAAACATCTATTTTCCCAAAATGTGAATATTTTTGTTGACAAGTTCACATTTTGGGATTATAATTTACTTGGGTAAACGAACAAGGCACACTTACCCATAATTATTTTAACATACCGCCAGAGCGGTGTCAATCGAAAACAAGCGAAAGGAGGACAAAGAATGAAATTGATCATTGATGGAACAGCAAAAGAAATTGCTGATTTAATGATTAAAATCACAAAATCAGCAGAACAAAACGATAATATTGATACAATAATGCACACGAAATCAACTGTCGAATCACCGATAAAACGCACTGATAAGGAAACTGCAAAGAAAATAATTCAGAATATACAGGATTATGCTAAAAGTTTATCATAGTCTGAACATTAATCATCGTTGTTGGTTTCAGAAATATCTTTAAATTGCCCAAAAAGCCATTCATGATATTTGTTTAGAAGTAGAATCGAAATCCATAAAGATTTGATATCTGTTTCTTGTACTATTGCATTTTTATTATAAGGAGCTTGTTTCTTGGCTTCATCACGAGATTTGATAATAATCTCTAATAAGTCACGTTCTTTCAAGTGGTTAAGAAAATTTTTGAAATTTAAATCCATGTATATTACCTCCAGTTAAGGTGATTATAACACTATTTATGGCTAATGTCTATAGCAGAAAGGAGTAATTAATGACCTATAACGATAATATAAAGCGTTTACGTGAGCAACATGGTATGTCGCAAGCGGAAGTAGCAAATGCAATTGGCGTATCAAAGGCGGCTGTGTGTGGTTGGGAGCTTGGCAATAAAACATTATCAATCGCTAATCTCTGTTGCCTTGCAGATTTGTTTTTGGTCACTACAGACGAAATACTCGGAAGGAGATCTAAATGAGCATTAAGGATAAAAAAAGAATCCTTACGGACTATTACCGTAAGCACGGCGGACTGCCTAAAGGCAATCTTGATATAGATGCCGATACCGATACAGTCGGCAATGTTTTTGTTGACGATTCCTATGTCGGAGCTTTTGATTACTGCAAGGGCGAGTTTATTTCACTCGCTTGAGCCGCCCGCTTGAGCGTATCAAGCCCAGACCCGCCGACCGCCGGAAGGAAATCCGGGATAAAAAATTAGTCGGAATGAAACCGCACAGGCTGGTCGTGCGTTTACCCGACGGAAGATCGGGAGGTGCGAGACGAAAGCCGCTTCCAAATTGTCGACTACAGGATACCTATTCCTCAACAGGTGCTTAACCGTATGGCTTACCCATAAGCGATAACAACAGAGCGTCAGCCCGCCCGCTTGAGCGTATCAAGCCCAGCGCATTATGTTGACTGGCTCACCACAAACGAAGCGCAAAAATCGGTAGGAGCGTGATGACAGCTCGGAAAGACGAGCATATATGCAGACTGAGAGTTAACGGCTTGAAGTTTGCTACAGATCCTTTCCTTATTTATTTGTCGAAACGGAAAGCCGCAAGGTTTTCCGTCTGCAGGGAATGACCGCCCTGTACTGATGATGGCAGGTCGGAAAGGAAAATATTATGCCCGAGCAAAATAAAATTGCCGCAGAAGCGATAACTGAGCAGAAAAGTTCAATAGAAAATTATTCTGCGGATAGAAACACTGTTATTGATTTCCTGTACGCTTCTTGCGTCAAGGCTTCTCAAAATATTGAGAAAAATCGTAACAGACAGCACATACATAAAGTCAAAGTTAAGGTCAAGGAAAATCATACAGCCGCCGACAATTTTGAATTGCAGGCGGCTATAGCGGAAATTTTCCGGAAGCATTTGGAGTTTATAAAAGAGGTTTTTCATTATTTATATTCGGTAGAATATGCGAAATCTCTTGGCGAAAGCGAATATGAGTTCTTTGTTAAAGACAGGGCACATCAGATTTTAAAAACTGCTTATGAATCAGCTGATTCAGAAATTTGGAAATTGTAAGCCTTGCTTCTCAAAAGCTTCTTTAAGTGCTTTGTGATATTCTTCTAATGCTTCACGAACAAGTGCATTTATATAAGTACGTTCTTTATGCCATTCAGTCGGCATCATTTGCGGAAATTTGTCTGCATTTCTGCTTTTCTCAAGTGTAAGAACTGCTTGTCCGGCACTCTCCTGTGCTTTTAGCATAATTTTCATAAAATCACAATTTTCCGACATGATTTCACCCCCTCTCACAATCATTATATCACAATCAGCCGAAACGGGCAACAGCCCGTCTGCAGGGAATGACCGCCCTGTACTGATGATGGCAGGTCATGTTGCTTAGTGAACCATAGATATTGTGTAACTCCCTGACGGGAGCGACCGCAATATCTAATTGCAGGTCGGAAAGGAGGTTAATCAAGATGGGTGCAATGATAAGCACTGCAGAGCTTGCAACCATAAAGGGTTGCACAAAACAATATGTAAGACGGCTTGCCCAAACCGGTAAGTTGCCATTTATGGAAAAAGCCGATGCGGCAAATAACCGCAAAGAGTATCTTTTTGACATTGATCAGATGGATGAAAAAATCCGTGAGCGGTATTATAATTCCAAGCGCAAAGAGCTTGAAATAGCACCGCCTAAAACGGTTGAAAAACAGCGTTCAAAGGCTGTTGCAAAGCCGTTTGAGGATTACACGGAAAACGAACGGCAGCAGGCGGCTGACTGGATCAAGATACTCAAGATCTGGGAGATGTACCGGAACAAGAGTAATCGCAAAAAAGCCGATACGGATCTACTTTTTGTAGCCAAGATGCAACTTGAACATCCCGAGATAGATATATCCACCGATATACTGTATCGCAAGTACGCCGCATTTAAAAACGGCGATATTGAAGGTCTTATAGATAAGCGTGGTGGATGGAATAAAGGTCACACCGATATTCCAAAGCATATACTTGACGCATTTTTGTATTTCTACCTTGATGAACGCAGATTGCCGGTGTCCCGCTGCTATCAGCTGATGATTGAGTGGGTTACAGAGTTTTATCCGCAGGATCTTGATAAGATACCTTCCGAGCGTAGTTTCCGCCGACAAGCTGAAAAACTCCCTCAGGCAGTAATTGCGCTAATGCGATACGGCGAAAAGGCATTTACGGATAAATACATACCGTTTATCGAACGACTATATGATGATTTGCAAGCTAATGATGTATGGATCGCCGATAACCACACCTTCGACTTCATCACATACTGCGAAAATAACGCACAGAAGACACATCGTATGTATCTTACAGCGTTTCTTGATGCAAAGTCAGGCGTACTTGTCGGTTGGAATTTGACCGAACAGCCTGACTCGCATAGTACCCTTTTGGCACTTCGTCACGCAATAAAGCGTTTCGGCGTTCCGAAATCGGTGTATTTTGATAACGGATCTGAGTTCCTTACGCACGATATAGGTGGCAGAGGTCACAGGACACGAAAGACATGGAATGCGGACGATATACCACCGACCATACTGCAATTGCTTGACATTACAATGCACAATGCAATTGTCAGAAACGCTAAGGCAAAGCCTATCGAGCGTACATTCGGCACACTGAAAAATCACATCAGCCGAGTGATAGAAACATTCTGCGGAGGTACTATTATAGAACGCCCGGAGAGCCTCAAATACAAGCTGAAATACGGTATAGTTCCCGAGGACGATCAGATAAGAGCGGCACTTGAGGTGCTTATAGACGGCGACTTTAATGTTTCCGAGTACGGAGGCAAGGAGCGCAAGTATAAGGGTATGAGCCGAATTGACGTTTGGAACGAATCAATCAAGTACACCACCTTCCGAGAAGCAAAAGACGAGGATCTTTCGCTTCTGCTTGCGAGAACGACACGGTATCAGAAAATCAAGCGCAACGGCGTTTACATCGAGCTTGCAGGTGAAAAGCTCTGGTACTCAGCGGAAGATGCGTGGAAGTACCAAGGCGAAGAGGTCTATGTGCGCTATGATCCTGCAGAATATAAGACGGTGCGTGTCTATGACAAAGCAACAGACGCATATCGCTTTACATGGACGCTGCAAACAGATCTGAATGTACCGTATATTACTAATGATCCTAACGAGATAGCCGCAGGTGAAAAGACAATTCGTGCTGTTACTCACGCCGTTCACGACTATTCGAAGGGCTTGACAGCGTCAATCACTGAGGAACAGGCTATTGATTTCCTGACGGCTACTATCAACCGTGCCGAAAGAGGTAAAGAAAAATTCAAAATTGAAAAGCCGTCAAAATTCAAGCCGGTATTTTCTGATAAGTTCAAAGAGGACAACCCCGAGCTTGCCGATGTTGATGAAGTAATCATCGACATCGATAAGATAAATACTAACGCAATAAAGCGGAAAGGATGATTAAACCATGGAACAGACAAAGGAAGTTTCACTGCTCGCCAAATTTGACGAGCTTGCCGGAGAGATGGGATCGGCAAATAAGGCAGCACAGCGCATCGGTATTCCGGCATCAACTATATCGCAGCTCAAAAAAGGAGCATACAGCGGAAATAAGGATGCTCAGTTTGCAAAACTCGCCGCATATTTTGACACTAAGACAGAGGGCGCAGAGAGCTACAGCGAAGTAGATTATGCACCGACAAGCATATCGGAGAAGATCTATCAGACTATCAAGACCTGCCAGATAAAAGGTGGCGTAGCAATTGCAACAGGCGACAGCGGTATCGGTAAAACAAAAGCTGTGCAGAAATATCACGCAGACAATCCGCTGAACAGCATCGTTATCACAGTTAACCCTTGCTTTAAATCGGCAAAAGCAGTGCTTAAACTGATTGCACTTGAACTGGGCGTTCCTATATCACAGTCAACGGATGATTTATGGATAGCAATAACGCAGAAGCTTCACGACGGAATGGTTATTATCATAGACGAAGGACAGCTCTTGACATTTCACGGCATAGAAACTATCAGAAGCTTTGCCGACTACTTCACGGACAAAGGTCAGACACTGGGAGTTGCATTTGTCGGCGATAACGGTATCGAAGAAAAATTTGAGGGTAAGACCCGAAGAAATTACCGTCAGATCAACAACCGTAAGTGGCTCTCGCCGAAATTCGTTACTACTGACATCAAGCGTGAGGACGTGGATATGATGTTTCCTCTGCTCGTTTCTTCTAACATGGAGCAGGAGCTTGAGTTTCTTCACAAAGTTGCTCAGAGCGAAGCCGGACTCAGAGGAGCGGTCAGATTGTTTTCGCAGGCGTATGACAACGGATGTTATACCCTTAAAGGTCTTGCATCTATGGCAAAGTTTATGCGAATTGATGTACGAAGCGTTGTGAGGTGACAATATGCACGGAAAAAAACCATCAAGAGCGCAGTATGATTATCTGAAACGAGCGCATATCAACCCTGACAACTGGCTTATTGCCAAAGATACACCGACAATAATGCTACTTGTCTGCCGGCATAACAGACAGACAAAGCTGATAAAAAAGGAATGGTACAACAAATGAGAAAGTTTATTAACAACGTGTTAATGCTTGCCGCTGCTTTTTTCGCCGGCACAGCAACTGTAAGCGTAATAGAATATGCAAACAGTATCGCAGACCGTCCGGACAACTCAATCGGCGGCGAGGTGCTTATAATTCCGCTTATGCTTGTAATCTTATACATAGGATGGATCCTTGCAAAAATGTATTTCAGTATAATAGTAGCTGATAAGATCTACAACAGCGCATATAAAAAAGGCTACAACAAAGGTAAAGCCGAATGACCTCAGGGAGCGAAAGCTCCCGTGTAATGTCGCCGTGGACGGTCACAAGCCCGTGAAAAGACAGAGTGCACGAAAGGTGGTGAAAGAAATGAGCAATATGGAACAGATAGAGGTAATAGTTGCCGAAGCTATGAAATGCGGTATGTCGTACGGCGAGTTCGTCGCTAAAAATCCGAACTATGCAGCAAGATTATCGCAGATTGCGGCAATCAAGAAGAAAAGAGGTCAGAAGCAGCGTGAAATCAAATAATCTACATAAAATGCGTACACCCGAAAGTGAAAAGCGAGATACGGCACAGAAATGTTACTCTTGTGAGTACAAATATCTCGATAAAGACGGTACTCCAACTTGCAAAAACAAGCTTCGCCCGATTATCGGGTTCGGGTGCTACAGACGAAAAATCTATAAAAATCAGGGAGTATAAGCTCCCTGCTCTAATGCAGCTGCTGATCAGCAACGGTCACAAGCCCGTATAAATGCAGAGTGGAGAAAACTAAATACAGGAGGAAAAGTTATATGGCGATGATTAAAAGCAAACGACTGACATCAAAGCGTGGAATAACGCTACCAAAGGATCTGTGCGAATATGTTGGTATGCAGCCGGGAGAAGCAGTTGATCTGATTGTTGATAATCAGACCGGAGAAATCCATATCCGCAAGCACGTTCCTGTCTGCCGATTCTGCGGAAATCGCACAGAGGCAGTAAACTACGAGGGCATAGATATATGCCCGGATTGTGCTGCGGTAATAGCAAAGGCGGTGGCAGAATGACAGTAACAAAAGAAATAATTGCCGCTAAAGTTGAAGAAATGGCAAAGCTGTCCAAAGAAAAAGCAACCCTTGATTTGCGGTACAAAGAGCTTGAAGCGTTTTTCTTGAAGCTCGGCGGTGAAAAGCTCCGTGACAGCAAGCGTAAAACCTGCACATTTGATGATAATGACGGACATGACGTTACATACATCGAAGCCAGAACAGTAAAGATTATATCTCCTGCCGTTCTGAAGCGTTTGATGGGTGATGCGTTCGGTGACTACATCAAAGAATCGCTCGAGCCAAAGTATACTTTCAAAAGCAAAGAACTTGAGCGAACATTTGCAAGCGTTTATTCAGCCGACATTGCAGTCCCTGAACGCAAGCTGACGGTAGACGAGTTCTACGATCAGTTACCGTGCGACGATTCCGCAAAGAGCGCACTTCGAAAAAAGCTCAAGGGTGCCAACTTTCTTACAGACTGTAAGAATCTCGTTTCGATTGGCGATTTTTCAGAGGAAGATGCCGCCGATTATGCGTATCTTTTTTCAGAGTGCCTTGAATGGCAGCGTTTTATGACTGTTTTGGAAACTATTGAAAACGGACGCAGTGTCGAAGAAGTAATCAAATCGATAAATAGCGCTATATCGGTATCTGACACGACAAAGATAACGGTGTTATAATGGATATAAAGCAGAAACGCAGGTACATCTACTCTCTGGGACGGAAATGCGGACTTGTCGACGATGGGAATAAATCAGATGATCTGCACGGCTTTGTGTATCAGCTCACACTCAAAGAGTCCATATCGGAACTGAACGATGAGCAGGCGGACATAGTAATCAAACAATTGCAAGCTAACCTCCGGGCAATAACCCCGGAGGTCAAGGCATATATAAGCAACGCTCAGATAAGCAAGATTTTCGGGCTTATGTATGAGTTTGCAAAGCTGTCCCCGTCAGCGGTCACCGTCAAAGAACGACTGTGCGGCATTATAAAAAAGGAACTCGGTATCACCGTAAATCCGAAATATGACATTTTCAAAGGCTTTTCAGAACGTCAGGGTGCGGAGCTTATTGACACAATCAAACGATATGTTCGGGCGGAAAAGCGCAGAAAGGAGCGTACCGATGGCAAAATCAAAACTTGATTATCTGCAGATAAAGCATCTGACAGGAACGCAGGCGGAAATAGCCGAAGTTATCGGTATCGAGGCGTACCGCAAGCTTGTCAGCTACTTTGGCGGTGAACGAATAGCTGTTGCAAAGCCGTCAACGCTTATAAGCTTTGCTGTCGCAAGGAATATAGCTGAAGAAAACGGTTATTCCGAAGAGGTCATGACGGCACTTGAGTTGTCGAAAAAGGAACAGGAAAAGATAATCGCCGGGCTGAAATAGCCCGGCGATGCCGTGTGGTTGTCAAGTGCTTTTATAATATTTTTAACATTTTTTCAAATTTAAGGCTTAGGGTAATTACCACAAAAGTAATTACTCTAAGCCTTTTTATTTTTGCACGAAAATGTTACAATTAAACTACATTAAATATAGTACAAAAAAATTACGCATTATAAAGCCATTTGAAAGGATTTTATATAATGGAAATCGGAGCAATACTATCAACAGCCATCAACATAATAATCACTGCTGCTATCGGTATTATATCGTATTTCGTCAAGCGCACAATTGACAGACAGGACAAATGCGTTACCAGATCTGAACTCGAAAGCCATATTGATATGATAAAGGAATGTAAGGGTGATATCAAAAGCCTGAACGACAGATATGCCACCAAAGCCGAGGTCGAGGAAATAAAGCACACTATAGATAAGATAGACAGCGCAATTGATGAATTAAAAGATACGGCAGTTAAAAATTCGGAGTTTATCCGTGTTATGACACGTCTGGAAACGAAGATTGATAATCTTGCCGATAAGGACAGGAGGGGCAATTGATGAATATAAAAGATCAGCTCAGGAAAAACAAGTTTATAAAAAACAATGGGGCTGTGATCAGAGCAATCAATCTGCTCCGTACCGATTACGTCAATCTCGTAGATGTAACTGCTGCCCTTGAGCCTCAGATCACTGAGAATGAAGCACTTGACAGTCTTAATTATCTGCTTGAAGGTGGATATATACGGCTCGTGAAGATACGTTCCGAACAGGCTGTAGAGTGCATCGGCGACGATTATACACAGCTTGCAGGTAAGCTGACCGCTAAGGGCATTCAGCTTGTTAACGGTGCTATCGAAGATCCTTGCATAGATCTGTAAGGAGGCGATACTATGAAAAAACGTAATCGTAAAAGAGGTAAAGTCGACAAGCTGCCGTGCGACATCAGGGAAACCGTTGATATGATGATAAATAACCCGTCAGAATATCGCTACAGTGACATTGTAGACTTCATCCGTGAAAACGGTTATGAGGTGTCGAAATCTTCGGTAGCACGTTATGCACAGGCTCTGAATGCTTCTTTGGAGCAGGTAATGCTCATTAGCAATAACTTCCGCCTTATAAACGAAGAACTCGCCAAATATCCGGATCTTGATGTTTCCGAGGCTCTTGCCCGATTAACAAACCATAAAGTAATGGAAGCAATCCAGAATTTAAGCGATGACAGTCTGAAAGATGTTCCGCCCGAAAAGCTGATCGCTGCAGTGCCATCGCTGATAAAAGCGGCAACATATAAGCGGGACACAGACGCTAAGAACCGCTCTTCAATGGATGCGGCGTATGATGTGTTCAAAGAGGATATATTTACCGCTATGGCTAAGGATAACCCTCAGTTGTATTCTCAGCTTGCCGCATATATCAAAGGTAAGCAGAAAGAGGGTGACGGCGAATGATATATGTAATATATGTACAGTCAGGCTCTGAAACGGCTGTTATGTACTCGATGCGTGAACTCGGTTATACAGCGTATGTGCCGAGAGAGTTGTACAAGTATCGCAAAAAAGGTGTATGGCACGAAGAGATTAGACCGCTGTTCGACGGTTACATATTCTTTCAGACCGACCGTCTGACAGCCGATGATTATTATACCATTCGCAAAATACACGGTGTCGGAAACTTTGTGAGCAAAACAACATGCCTGTCCTGTACAGAAGAAGAATATATCATAGGATTATGCCGTAATCCCGATATACTCAAGGTCAGCACAGGACATATAGAGAACGGTACTTTAAAGATAGACAGCGGCTATCTCAAACGCTACGAGCACAAAATAGTGAAATTTTCCCGAAGACAGCATAAAGCCGTTATAGAGATCACTCTTTACGGTGAGTCACACAGGATAACTTGTGCGGTCGATATAGACAAGTGCAGCAACTAAGGTGTTGGTCGATACGCTCCCCACCGGAACGGCTGTATACATACGCAAAGTAATCTGATTTTTTTCAAAATCGGAATGGCGAAGCATATCCCGATATAATCCCAACGGGATATTTACCGATAAAAGCGTTTTAATTGCCGTTTAAAACGTTTCAAAAAACAAAGTGGGATAATTTCACGTCAACATAATCAAATGCAGAATAAGGGCTTTTATAAGGCTCTTTTTATTTTTGCCCGAAAGGAGTGAGCAAACTGTGAGAAAAAGCAATCGCAAAAGGGCAATAAACAGCCTTGCAACCGATCTCGACAAATACAAAAAAGCTGATACCGAACAGCGTGTGAATGCCGTTCAGAGCCTTGTTGAATGCTATCTGAATACATCCGAAAGCAAGCGGCAAAAGGCAATACAACAGATTATCGACCGCTCTGAAGGAGTCAGGCAGTTAATAGCCGACAACCCTGAGCTTGTTCGGGCAGATGTTGAACAGGCACTGATCCGTGCCGCTACCGGTTACACCGTTACGGAACGCAGGGAACGCATTGTCGGCGGCAGAAAAACCGTTGAGATAATCACCCGAGAAGTACCGCCGAATCAATCGGCAGTAGAATTCTTCCTTACAAATAAAGCCGGTGATGCCTACAGCAAAACTCCCGTTGCTATGTCAGATGACGGTGCAGGCAAGATTGACGCTATACTGGAGGCAATGAAAAATGTCAAATGATTTGATATTCACAGTCAAACAGCAGGAGCTGATGAGCTTGCTCAAACACAATAAGCTCCATCGACTTAATCTGCTTGAAGGCTCTGTCCGTAGCGGCAAGACATGGATATCGCTTATCCTTTGGGCATTCTGGATAGCCGACCGTCCGACAGATTATGCCTATCTGATGTCGGCAAAAACGTTACAGACATTAAAGCGTAACTGTCTTATGCTATTGCAGGAGCTTGTCGGAGAAGACAACTTCAAGTATTCGCTGTCAACAAAAGAGGGTAAGTTGTTCGGAAGAAAGATACTCCTTGAAGGTGCTAATGATGCAAAGTCCGAGAATAAGATACGAGGCATGACGCTTGGCGGAGCTTATTGCGATGAGTTGACGCTGTTCCCGAAAGACTTCTTTTCGATGCTTCTCTCCCGATTGTCAGTCAAGGGAGCAAAACTTATTGCAACAACGAACCCGGACGTACCGACACATTGGCTGAAAAAAGAATACATCGACAATCCGAAAGTCGATATGCTTGTATTGCGATTCCTGATTGATGATAACACAACGCTTCCTGAAGAATATGTCCGGGAAATCAAAAAGGAATACACGGGTGTTTATTTTGAACGCTTTATCAGAGGCAACTGGGTAGCGGCGGAGGGTGTTATTTACCCGCTGTTTGCAGACAAACCGTCAAGATACATCATTGATACACCTCCGGATAATCTGATGTTTGTAACGATCGGCGGCGACTTCGGCGGGAACGGTTCGGCTCACACGCTTAATGCAACGGGATTCACTAAAGGCTTTCAGTCGATCGTAACGCTTGACGAATACTATCGTAAAGAAACAATATCACCGTATGAGCTTGAAAACGACTTCTGCACTTTTATCGAAGGTGTATGCCGCAGGTGGAAATGTACAGAGGTTTATCTCGATTCAGCAGAACAAATACTGATCAAAGGTGTGCGCCTTGCCGCTCAGAGAAGAAAGTTAAAGGTCAATATTCACAATGCCCGGAAAGGTTCTATCAACAACCGTATATTGTTCTATAACCGTCTGATTGCGGCTGACAGATATAAAATAATGTCGCACTGCAAACATACGATAGAGGCATTTCAAACTGCTATATGGAAGCCAAATGCGGCGACCGAAATACGTCTTGATGACGGAAGCATAAATATTGATAGCCTTGACGCACAGGAATACAGCACCGAAGCTTACATGAGTAACGTCTTCGACGCAGAAAGGAAAAATTGATGTCGATATACTCTTATATAAAGCAGGCATTTCCGAACGTGCCGATAGTCGATATATCCGACTATTATACACGGCACATCGAGCCTGCAAAACGCATCTATCAGGGTAAACCTCCTTGGAGGACGGTTACAAACAGCGGAATAAAGAAGAAAAGCCGTCCCAGAGCTATGACGAATATGGCAAAGGTAATCTGTGACAAGCTTGCAACAATGACGTTTTCGGAACAGTGCGACATATCGATTGATGACGAAAAGTACAATGATACGGTAAGCAAAGTCCTTGAAAATAACTGTTTCTGGGAGCGTTTTCCCGAATTTCTTTCTCGGTCATACGCACTCGGCGGAGGAGTAATAAAGGTGTATCTTGAAGATAATGTGATACGTCTGAATTACATAAATGCCGATCGTTTCTTTCCGACAAAATGGAATAACAGGCAGATCACAGAAGGTATTTTCTGCAACGACTATGTTCAGAACGGTTATTTCTATAAACTGTTCGAGTATCATACATTGCAGTCGGACGGCGTTCATATCTATCATATACTGCGGCGCAGTGATTCACGAAGCTATCTTGGTCAATCAGTACCGGTTTCCGAGCTGTTCCCGAAGCTTGAATACGAAAGAGTGTTCAAAGGCGTTCAAACGCCGTTATTCTGCTATTTTAAGCCGGCAGTTGGAAACAATATGGTTTTCGATTTACCGCTCGGTTTGCCTGTTTTTGCAAATTCAATAGACACGCTACGGGAAATAGATGTAATATTCGACAGTTTGGAGCGGGAGTTTATCCTTGGCAAAAAGCGTATCATTATTCCGTCTGAATGTGTCAAATCAACCTATGACAGTGACGGCAACGAAGTAAAATACTTCGACACCGATGACGAAGTTTATCAGGCGTTCAATGCCGATGATGCGCCGAAGTTGAATATATCCGACAATACCCAGTCACTCAGAGTAACCGAACACGTCGAAGCCCTGAAGCTTCAGCTGAATATACTCAGCACTCAGCTTGGTTTCTCTCCGGGAACGCTTTCTTTTGACAGTAATTCCGGCGTAAAAACGGCGACAGAAGTTGCCGCCGATGAAAAGGACACACTTCGCACCGTGCAGAATAACAAGAATATCATATCCGAGGTGCTTGAAAGTCTTGCAACGGCGATTATAGAAATAACACAGGCTTCAGAAGAGGTCAGCAAAGATTATACGGTTTCTGTCAATTGGCAGGATAACATTATCGGCGATGACAACACCCGTATAGATAACAATATCAAGCTTGTTCAGGCAGGGCTTAAATCAAAAATTCGTGCTATTATGGAAGCACAGAATATAGATGAAGCCGAAGCTAAAGAAGAGCTTCAGCGTATTGCAAAAGAAAACGACATAGACGGCGGCATACTGGACGGTGACAGTTATGAATAAGCTGACTTCCCTACAGCTGTCGCAGGGCATAACCGATCTTATAGTCGGTCTTGAAACCGACCTTATAGCAAACATAGCGGCATACCTTGCCGCAGGAAGAATCGAAGAAGATACGGCAAAGTGGAAAATGAAAAAGCTCGCCGAGCTTGGCAAGCTGACAAAGCAGAACGCTAAAACAATATCCGAATACGCAGGTAAAACACCCGAGCTTCTGGAGCTTACACTTCAAAGAGCGGCAAATTCCGCTATTCAGGAGCTTGCACCGGGATTAAAACGTATGGTGCAGGAAGGGCTTATCGACAAACGAGCCACACCGTCAATGTCCGGCAATATGTTAAACAGCCTTAAAATGCTTCAAAAACAGGCAAAGAAAGACTTGAATCTTACAAATACAACGATGAAGTACAAGGCGAAGAACGCCGCTATGCAGGTGATCAACCGTACCGCCGAGCTTGCAAACAAGCAGGAATACATAGACAGTCTTAATAAGGCTGCAGGAAAGGTCGTTACCGGCATAGAGGCACGTCAGAGTGCTATGCGGGAATGTATCGGCGAAATGACGCAGAAAGGTATCCCGGCTTTTGTAGATAAGACCGGTCGAAACTGGACACCGGAAGCATATACTAATATGTGTATACGCTCCACTGTCGGAAGCGTTGCGAAAGAAACACAGTTTTCGCTTATGGATGAGTATGGGCTTGATTTGGTGGAGGTCAGCAGTCACAGCGGTGCAAGACCGCTGTGTGCGAAAGATCAGGGAAAAATATTCAACCGCAACGGTGGCGGAGGTTATACTACCGACCTTGACGGCAAGCGCATTAAATTCTATGCTTGGCGGTCAAGTTCCTACGGCAAGCCTGCCGGGCTTCTCGGTATAAACTGCGGTCATCAGATCTATCCGTTCCTGCCCGGTATCAGCGTTCAGACCTACTTCCCGTATGACGAAAAGGAGAATGCCGAACAGTACGAAAAAATCTGCAACCAACGTGCTCTTGAACGTAAGGTCAGAGCTTCCAAACGGGAATGTACCTCTCTTGACACTCTCGGCGACAAAGAAGGCTTTGACAGGGCGGCGTATAAGCTGAAGCAGCAGGAACAGCAGCTTAAAAGCTACTGTGAGAAAAACGGGCTTACATACAAGCCCGACCGCACCGCTACTCCGGGATACGGTCGCAGTCAGGCGGCAAAGACGACTGCAAGCTATAAGGCGGCGGTTAAAGCTGAGCAAGAACAGATAAAGCTTATTGATGTTGACAAATCGGCTGAAAGTGGTATAATAAAAACAAGGCAGCTTGCGCAGAAAAAGAAATTCAATTACCGGGATTTTGATGAGGTTATTGACGTGAAAAGCGTTGATGACCTGAAGGCTTTTACGGCTGAAAAAATGGGTATTAGCCATATCTCTGGTATTGATAAGCTTAAAAACGGTAAACAGGCTCATGAGTTGCTTTCAACTGTTGAGGAGCTTTCGCAAATGCATGGCAAACGCTTTTCACGCATATCTATGATTGACTACGGCGATAATAACATTGTTGCCGAAACTGTTGGCAATGAGCTCAGACTGAATGTCCAATACCTCAATCGCCCCGGAGCACTTAAAGCTATTCTGGACGAATGGGATGCTTCTGGGTATATCCCAAAAGGGTGCAATGTCAACGATTATGTCGCAAAGCATGAGTATTATCATCTTCTTACACAGGATATGATTGATGAACCGCATTCAAAAATAGAAACACTGGTAAAGCGTGCTGTAAATGATAGGTGTGAGATTATTTCAGAAAACGGACGGTACGATTGTTACGAATTTGTTGCCGACTTGCTTTCTGCTAAAACTCTGACGAAATCTCAGAAGAAACTCAAAGATAGTATAATGAAGATTTTAGAAACGAGGCGGTAAAAGTGCTGAAAGAAAGAAAGTGCTTAATGTGTAAATATCTTTTCAGAGATAAAAAGCTATTGTTTGAACACAAGTGCAAAGCCTATCCTGATGGTATTCCTGATGAGATATTAGAAGAGGATAGTTCGCACGTTGACTGCAAAAGCAATGACTATCACTTTGAACAGAATGCAAACCGCCCCTAAAAAGGCGGTTTTACTTATGCTAAATAATCAAATAAAAGATTAAAACAGCACTTTCACGGTGCTGTTTTTATATTACCCATTTTACAGAAAGGAAAATCATTATGGATGAAAAAATCACAACATCGGCGACTGAGAATGCCGAAAACACAGCTCAGGCAGAACAGGCAGCTGCCCCCGCTCAGAGCAGCACACAGGACGGCACTGCCACGGAAGCTGTTACGCAGTCCGAACCGCAGGCTAAGCAGAAAGCCGAACCTTCCGGAAATTCAGAAACAGGAAAGGCTGACGGCGGAAAATCAGGCGGCGCAGAATCCCCCGGCGAAAGCGACAACCAGGAGGAAAACAGCAAGCAGGAGATAGCCGAGCTTAAGGGCAAGGTGCATGCACTTTCTGTCGGCGTTGCGGCAGATTGCATTGAGGATGTGCTTGCGCTTGCAAAGGCAAAGGTCGGCGGAGATGTTACACTTGACAAGGCTATTGACAGTGTGATCGAAAAATATCCCAACTTCAAGGGAGAAAAGCCTCCCAAGGCAATAGTTACGTCAGCTGTTGCAACTGCAAACGATGAACAGAAAACAGCCGATGAAGCAAGAATCAACAAGATAATGGGTATTAAGTAAGCCCGGAAAGGAAAATCACTATGGCAAATTCAATTACAAAATTCAAGGCGTATATCGACAAGCTCGATACAGTCTATCAGCAGGCTTCCGCCACATCTATTCTTGATGCTGATGCGGATACGGTGAGAATGGGAGCAAAGGCAGGAGAGTTTCTCATTCCTAAGATGAGCATGGACGGTCTTGCAGATTACTCACGTTCAAGCGGCTATGTCAAGGGTGACGTTACAATTACCTACGAAACAAAATCGTGTAATTATGACAGAGGTCGTAAGTTCTCTGTTGACGCAATGGATAACGAAGAAACCGCAGGTATTGCGTTCGGCAAGCTCGCAAGCGAGTTCATCAGGACGAAAGTCGTTCCCGAAATGGATGCTTTCCGTTTTGCAAAATATGCAAGTGCTACAGGAATTCTCTCTGCCGCAGAAGCTACTCCTACCGCCGGTACAGCTGTCCTGACGGCTCTCCAGACCGCTGTCAATGCGCAGGACGAGGCAGAAGTAAACGTTGACGGAAAGATACTCTTTATTACGCCTACACTGCTTACGCTTGCGAAAAACGTTGACACAACAAAGAGCAAGGCTATCCTTGACCGTTTTGAAAAGATTATAACCGTTCCGCAGACGAGATTCTACACAGCGATTGACATGAAGGACGGCACCTCAAGCAACGAAACCGCAGGCGGTTATGCAGGAGCAACAGGCGGATATAAAATCAACTTTATGATTATCAACCGTGATGCCGTTATCCAGTTCGGTAAGCACACGGTCAACAAGGTAGTTTCGCCCGAAGAGAACCAGACAGATGACGGTTATATGTTCTTCTACCGTGCTTACAGCATCGCAGAAACATACGAAAACAAGGTAAAGGGTATCTACCTCAACCGTGATACAACGGCACTGACATAAGGAGGTTTCTATGACAAGAGTAGGATTTACAGCCGAAGATCTGGCGGATAACACAGTTCGGCAGGAGCAGAAAACAACTTCGGCAAACAAAAAGCAGTCTAAGCAGTCAAAGAAGCCGGCGGAGGTATCCGATGCAGCAGATAGTTACACCTGACTACTACAAAGACGTTTTCTGCGGCGAGTTTGACGGTGACGAAAAGGAGCTGTCTAAGCTCCTTGAGGTTGCATACATTATTATATATAACGAAACCTGCGGCAGAATAGCTCAGTTCGACAGTCTGGATAAAAAGGTTCAGACGGCTGTTAAAGATGCTATCTGTTGGCAGGTTGATTATATATCAGCAAACGGCGGTCTTTCATTCGTGCATGACGGCAGCTTCAGCAATATTTCACTCGGCAGTTTCAGCTATTCGGCAGGCGGAAACAGTAGCGTATCGGATGGAAAACTACCGATGTGCAATGTGTCATACGGCTTGCTTTTATCGACCGGGCTTATGTATAAAGGTCTTGATGCGTTATGATGAAACCTATACCACGCAGTCTTTTGATACACACTGCCGCTGTTGTTGCCGAAAAGACCGACAGATGGGGCGAAATCTACGAAACGTCTACGGAAACATTGAAATATGTCCGTATAGAACCAACAGAGAGTTATACCAGCGATAAGCAGAATAATCAGGTAAAGGTTGATGCAGTCATGTATTACGATTGCCGTAATTCCTCTCCGTCAAATTTCAAATTTGTGCCGGGCGCAAAGGTGATTTTTGAAAAAACGGAATACAGGATTGCAAGCATAAAGCGGTATGACACAAACGCTCCGCACCATTATGAGATAGGGTTATCGTTATGAATGTGAAAATAAACATTAACAGTGCGGCTGTAAAAGCTAAGTTCACGGAAAAAGCTCATGACGCTTTGGAACTTATGAAAACTCAAGTGCTGAAAGACTGCAATTACTACGCTCCGAAAGACCAAAGCATTCTGATTAACAGCAGTTTGATTCATTCCGAAGTGATAGATAACTCGCTTCATTTAAGGTGGGAGACTCCTTATGCTCGTTATCAATACTATGGTATTTCTAATAGCGGCAAGCCCTTAGTTTATTCTCATGACAGAAATCCTAACGCCTGCAAAATGTGGGCGCATAAAGCGGAATCGGTTAAAGGGGAACAGTGGCGAAGACAACTGCAGAAACTTTTAACAGGAAGTGATAAATAATGTCACCTCAGAAAAAAGCAATCGAGCTTATTCTCAATTTTATAGAAGATAAGCTCGGATATACAATCGAAACAGCAGGCTTGCCGGTCGGCGGAGGACTTTCCGCCGAAGCGCAAGCGGCAAAGTATAACGGTACTACACTTGACAGACAGCGGCAGGACAGAACCTTGCCGTTGCTTATTTTATCCAAGAACAAGATACAGGGTGTAGCTATGGAACAGCTATTTAATATTGGCAATCTTATCTCGAAAGCGACCAAACTGCCGCAAGATGACAGCGTTCAATTGTTAAGTGCATCGGTTTCAACCGATGCCGCTCCTGTCGGTAAGGTCGGTGACTTTTGGATATATTCTATGATTGTTGATATAAGGATAGCATTTTAGGAGGTACTAATATGGCAGCAAATGAACAGGTAATACCTACTGTCGGCAAAGCCGAGCTGAACAGCGAAATAAAGGTAGAGATCAATACTACTCCTACAGGAGAATCGGCTACATATTCGGATATGCGCAAGGCATTCAAGTCGGTAACAACTGCAATAAACGAGGTCGTATACAGTGCAACTTATCTTGCAGACGGCGGATTTGCAAGCTCTGCGGTAGTCGGCGCAGCACCTACGGTAGTGCTTGCGGGTGATTTTATAAAAGACGATCCCGTCTGCGCTTTTCTTGACGAGATTCAGTATGAAATCGGCTCTAAGCGAGTAACAGACATCAAAATAACCCGTAATGGCAAGGAACTTACCTGTCCCGTTACGGTTACCGCAGCCGGTATAGGCGGAGGCGAATCTACAGCACCGAATACCATAAGCTGTACAATTGCGTTTAACGGCAAGCCTACTATAAAGGCTGCGTCCGTTTCAAGCAGCTGAGAATAGTTGAGAAATACAGTCAGTGTGCCGACAGGCACACTGCTGAATTTTTGTCAGGAGGATAACAATGGCATACAAAATCACACGAACACAGAAAATTACGGAGACCCTTGAACTCACAGACAGCAACGGTTCCGTTATTGATATTATTGATATAGACATAGACGCAGACGCTGTCTGCACGGCGTTCAGGAAAAAGCAGACCGAAGTCATAGACGCAGAAAGACGCCTTAAAGAAATTCGGAAAAACGGTGTTGAAACAGATCTTGAATGTGCTTATGAAGCGTATGGTAACGCTGTAATCGCAATATTCGAGCTGATATTCGGCGAAGACGGTACAAAAAAGTTGCTTGAATTTTTCGAGGACAATTACATTGAAATGGGTATACAGGTAGTGCCGTTTATCAATGCTGTTATTGTACCGAAAATAAATGAAACGCTTCGTAATCGTAAGGCTCAGATCAGAGCGTTACATAAGTACCGCTAATGAGTACTTATTCATTGTCGCAGCCTTGCCCCTGCAGTATAGAAGTCGGGGGCATTTGTTATACGTTAAATTTGAGTTTTGACCGTGTTTTATCGGCATTTGAACTGCTGAGCAGTGATGAGCTGGAAGGCATCGATTCATTTGATGTTATCTTCGATTGGTTTGTAATTGCTCCGAAAGTCAAAAACCTTTCGGCAAGAGTCGATGTGGTTAATGAAATTTTCGATAAACTTATCAATTTTGATAAAAATACCTCTGACACGGAAGCAGAAACGATAAGCTTCGATCAGGATGCACCTTATATTTATGCCGCATTTAGGCAAGCCTACGGCATCGACTTATTCAAAGAACAAGGAAAGCTACAGTGGTGGGAATTTGTTTCCCTTCTCGGAGCTTTGCCGTCCGATACACGGATGTGCGATATTATCGACATACGCACACGCCCTGTCCCTGCACCTAACGGTAAAAATCAGGAACAGATATCGGCACTGTTAAAACTCAAAGCACAGTATGCGATTAAAAATCCCGTAAACAAACAATCGGCTCAGGACGGTTGGGAACGGTTATGGGGTATTCTCGAAAAACAGGCAGAAGAGAGGTGAGATTATGCCGGAAAGCGACGGAAGAGTAGAATTTGAAGTCCGTGCGGACTTGAGCAAAATCGACAGTGATATGGTGGAAGCTGAAAAAGTCATAGATAAAGCTTCATCAGACGCAAAGGAAAAGATTGATGAACTCGGTAAAGCTGTAGAAAACAGCAATAAAGCGGTAACTGACAGTGCAGAAAAGGTCGCTGATGCAAATAAATCTGTATCAGATTCAGTTGAAACAGTTGCCGATTCAAGCAAAGAGGCGGCAGCAGCAACAGAGAAGGTGTCAGATTCAAATAAAAACGCTTCTGCGTCGGCAGATAAACTCTCAAAGGCAAATAAGGGCGTTTCTGAAAGCACACAAAAAGCACAAAAGACTAACAAAACTTATTCCGAAGAGCTTGATGATGTAAATAAATTACTTGAAAAAAGTAAAAAGAATAGCACACTCCTTGCTCAAAAAAAAGAGCTGTTAACAACCGCAATTAAGAAAACCTCTGATAAACTGTCCGATTTAAAAGATAAGCAGGAAAAGGTCAACGCAGAATATAAAGCCGGTAAATTGCCCGTTGAAGAATATCGTGAGTATCAGCGTGAAATAATTGCTACAACACAGCAATTAAAAGATTATGAAAAAGAACTGAAAAATATCGGTAAGTCAGACAGCAACATAGGCACTAAAATCGGTTCCGGTTTGAAATCTGCCGGTAAAAGTGTCGGCGTTGCAATCGGTGCAGGTCTTGCCGCCGCAGGAGCCGCTGTCGTTGCCACCACCGGCAAGGCTATTTCCTCAGCAAACGAGCTTGATAAAGCAAATAAGCAGCTAACCGCATCACTCAGTCTTACGGCGGAAGAAGCCGAAAAATACGGTGACATCATCAAGAAAGTTTACGGCGATAATTATGGCGAAAGCTTTGATGATATATCCAACACGCTCGCTCTCATCAAGCAGCAGATGAAAGACGTCACAGACGATGAGCTTCAAAAGGTTATTGAAAGCACATATCTTTTATCAGATACATACGATATAGACGTTTCTGAGGGTATCCGTGGAGCAAATGCTCTAATGAAGCAGTTTGGCATTACAGCTGAAGAAGCGTATAATCTCCTTGCTCAGGGTGCAGAAAAGGGCTTAAATCAGAACGGTGACATAGCCGATCAGCTTGCCGAGTACAGCACTTACTATGCTGATATGGGCTTTACTGCCGAAGAAGCCATGTCTATGATGGCAGAAGGCGCAAAAAACGGTGCGTTTCAAGTTGATTTTCTGAATGATGCTTTTAAAGAGTTTTCTATCAGAGCAAAGGATGGCAGTCAGACTACAGCTGACGGTATGGCTTTACTCGGTCTTGATGCAACAAAGCTCGGTGAAGAATTCGCCGCAGGCGGCGATCGTGCATATCAGGCATTCAAGCTTGTTAACGAAAAGCTCGCCGCCTGCGAAAGTGATGTAGACCGCAATGCCGCCGGTGTTGCGCTTTACGGCACAAAGTGGGAAGATCTCGGTGAAGATGCAGTTCTTGCTATGGCTCAAATTGGCGATAGCATCGATAAAACCCGGGACAAACTGGGCGAGATGGAAGGCGTTAAATACAACAGCTTATCCGATATGTGCAACGGACTTTCCCGTACAATTGAACTGCTTCTGATTCCGCTCGGCGAACAGATTATTCCTGTACTTAAGGATATTATTGAGCTTATCGAACCGATTATTTCGGAGCTTCTGCCACAGATAATTGAGCAGGTTAAGCCGATACTTGACAGCGTTTCCGAGCTTATTCCGCCGCTCATTGAGTTGATCACCGGAATACTGCCGCAGTTTATGGAATTGCTTAAGCCTATACTCGAAAGCGTTACACGCATTATTCAGAAGCTTGTTCCGACATTGATTAAGCTTTTTGATAAGCTGTTACCGCCGATAATCAAGATTGTAGACACCTTGCTTCCGCCGCTTATTGAAGTGATCGAAGCATTACTGCCGATACTTGATGTTGTAATCGAACTGCTTACTCCGATTCTGGAACTGGTGGCTGAGCTTGCCGAACCGCTCGGTACTGTTATCTCAGCAGTCGGGAAGTTGCTATCAGCTGTTATCGGTCTTATTGATGGGGCATTATCGCCGATTATGCCTGTAATATCATCGCTTGCGGATGTGCTACTACAGATACTCGGTCCGGCTCTTGATATTGTTGCGGGGCTTGTTAATTCACTTGCAGATGTTTTTTCCAGCGTTACAAATTTCTTATCCGGTGATATTATGGGCGGCTTTGAATCTTTCGGAAATGGTCTTGTAAATCTGTTTGATGGTGTTCTAAGCACCATAGATTCAATATTCGGTACTAATCTCACAAATTGGTATAACGAAGTTAAAGAGGCTTGTCAGAAAATCGGCGAGGAAATGTATGCCGCTACACATCAGGAAGAAATCAGAGCGAATGAGCTGAGTACAAAATATACGGATTTGCATGGAGATATGAACAAATTCATTGTTCAGGAATTACGAAGCGGCAAATCAGCTGACGAGGCATTATCAAATGCAAAAAATAAATTCCTTGATACAGCGGAAAAGAAAGAATATTTCAATTCACAATTAAAGGATTATGTCAATGAGGATAAGGTTAAAGAGTGGTATAACAACGTCAGAAATAATAACGGGCTGTATTCACAGGGTTATTCAGACAATGAAGACCATTCTTCTGCTTATAGTCAAAGCATTGCAGAAGAAGAGGAGCGTAAAGGAAAAGCAGCTTTAGGATATACCGGTGCCGGAACAAATTATTCATATAGCAGTGCGGGAAAAACATCGTATAAAGCACCTACATATTCTTATACGCCATCAACCTACAATGCATCTGACTATGCTTATGTACCTGAAGCAAAAGAAGAAAAGAAAACGTCAAGCTCGTCAAGCACAAAGAAAACAAGTTCATCGAGCACAAAGAAAAAAAGCTCTTCAATCTCGTCTTCCAAAAAGACAAATTCAAATAGCAACTCATCAAGTGGGACTCAGAATATAAATATAACATCTTATATTCCGACTGTATGGGATGATGTTAGCACTTCTAACGCAAAGCTCGCTGCAGGAATCGGAGCGAGCAAGGTCGGTAACAGCAAATCAGGTAAGATAATCAGTGGCTTATCGTCGGCATCAAAGGTATCGGCTTCGGCAGAAAAATCAGATGCTACGCTTAACGATGTGGTATCAGAACTTAAAAAGTTGAAAACTGCACAAGAAAAGATGCAGTATACGCTTGATGTCACGCTGAAAACAAATGATTACACACTTGCAAAAGCTACCGTCAAGGGGATAAAGAAAATTCAGAAGCAAACAGGAAAATCACCATTATAGGGAGGTACAGATATGACGGTGAAAATTAACAATATAGACTTATCGGAATACATTACCGAATGCGATCTCCGTCATTCTTGCCGTGGTGAAAGCACTTCGTATAGTCTGAATGGAACGGCTTATACGGACAGATTCGGAGATTTTAAAATCTCCGGTTCTGTCGTTTTTGGCATAATTCCTGCGGCAAAATGGACGTCTGTTTTCGCTATATTAAAAAGCAGTAGTTTCACGCTTGAGGTAAACGGTGATTCTTATACCGTTCATGTAAAAGGTGACATTTCTGCTCCATACGCTTATACCGATGCAACACTCGGAGAGTGCTATAAAGATGTGTCAGTGGAGGTAGAAGAGATATGATTTCTGTATCGTCAAGCTTCAAAAGCAACGCTACCAAGCCTGTAAGAAATATCAATGCTAAAATTTCAATTGGCACTGTAGATTTCGGCATTGATGATATTGTATCATTTGAACTTTCACGTTCGCCGTCTGATGGCGGTCTTAGTATAGGTGGAACAGCAGCACGACTGACTGCAACAATCCGTGCAACGATATTACCGACGATGGATGCTTATAAAATAACCGCCTCTATCGGATTTACTGCATTGACGCAAATCGGAACGTTCTATATTACAGATTTAACTCAAGAAAAGGGATATGTGTCAATAGAAGCGTATGATCGATTTTATTATCTCGATAAACCGTGTAGCTTTAACGGCAGTGCTGACGGGAAGGTCGAATCTTTATCTTTTCCTGCAACTCATCAGGAAATGCTTGAGTATATCAGCAAAATTAACGGCTTTTCCCTGAGCGTAACCTGTGAAGCTTTTGCAAAAGTAAAAACGAAACCGATTTATAACAGCGAGGCAACAAATCCGACAAATAAATATTACACATACCGTGAAATAATCGGCTTTATTGCCGCCTGCAACGGTTGTAATGCTCAATTTGATGCAAATGATAAACTGATATTTACACGCCCTTCAAACAGTGTTGAAACAATTGAAGAAGGTGCTTGCGAAAGCTTATCAGTCGCTCAGGACAGTGGATTTACTGTAAAAGGCATACGCTTTACAATCGGCACCGATACAGCGTTCTATATTGATGCAAACGGTACTGCTTATGATGAGACTTTGCCGGGAGTGCTTGAAGCGGTTAATCCGCTTGCAACGGTAGAAATTATGGAATACGTTTGGAATAAGCTCGGAGGCTATCATTACTATGCTGCCGATATATCAAGACGAGGCAGAGGGTGGTTGCTTCCGGATGATGTTGCGACTGTAAACAGTAACGGAACAACAAAAAAAGTTACTGTAACCGCAATTTCTTACTCGTTAAGTAAAGACAGCGGTTTTTCAGAACAAATCACATCAACAGCCGAAAGCACCGAACAGTCGTCAAACAGGTATAGTGCCGCAGCGGATCATACATCTAATGCGGGAGCAGGAAAATACAACAGCACTACTATTATAAATGATCCCGTTATAATTTCCGAAAGGACAAAAGAATATCTGAAATACGATTACAGCATAATCGGATACAGCGTAGACGATAAAATAACGTATGGCTTAGATGGTGGAGATACAGATATTATTGTTCAAGGTTTCAAAGCAACATATAATAATGATGGTTTAGGGGCTATTTGTGGTGATTTTACTGTTTTTAACGGAATTTACGGATCAGATAAAATATATGCACAGTCGTTTGTAAAATTTAGCTTTTATTTAGATATAACGAGAGTCATACAATATTCCGAGTACACGGAATATTGGATAAATTTGATGTCCGAATACACGACTGTTGATGGAGACACAGTAAAAAAAATCGAAACAAGTGTACGAGCACGACACGGTAACTTTTCAAAAGCATTAAAGTGGAGTGAAATCTATCCGCCATCTACTGAGTTTCCATGCGGACGTGCCAGAGTTATACTTGGAATTAATTTTCACAACAATTTGTCTGTTTATCCAGAAGAGTATATGTGGAAAACTTCTCAAACGGTGGATGTTTCTTTTTCATCAGTTGATGAATATAATTCGGCAGTTCAATTAACACGATCTCCATTGGAAAAGAAAGATGTAACGCAAACAGTATCAAAAGTGATTGAAGCGAACGGAACAGCGGATTTTCCCGAGCTGGGAGACACAGATGTTCTCTATATCGACAGCAGCGACAATTCTTCTTATAAATGGTCTTACAAGATAAGAGCCTACTATTGCGTAGGCAGAGATTATTTTTCGATAAAGCAGATTCACTCTGTAGCTGAGCCAAATTCGTCGGAGGCAGAAATACTTGAAGCACAATTGCTTCAGGATATGCGTTCACCTACTGAATGGACGCTTCATTCTTCTTTTGTCCCACCTATGGGATATATGTGTATCACTTACTTTGAAAACGGTCAGCACGGCATAAAAATAGGCGACGGAAATACTCCGTGGTCAGAACTGATGTATTGTAATATTACAGACCTGTCCGATTACCTGAAATCATCGGATTTATATGATTGGGCAAAGGCTGAAAGCAAGCCGACATATACCGCAGAAGAGGTCGGAGCGGCAGAGAAGAATCATACACATAATATGTCGGATATTACGGATATGCCCGAATGGACAAAAACCGAGAATAAACCTGCGTACACGGCAAGCGAGGTCGGTGCGGCGACTGCGGCAGATATTACTGCGGCAGTGAACGCTGTCGAGATCGGCGGTAGAAATCTGCTGTATGACAGTACGGGGAACATCAAAGACGGCTGGAGCGGTACTACGGTGATAAATGTCGGGGGCGGAATATCAGGAAATAGCCTTGCGGTTTCAAGAACAGGGTATTCCGGAAATGCAAGATATTTCGGCATAAGCAAGCGTCACTTTCTGACCGACTTTGCAGTCGGGACGAGTTATACGCTTTCGGCGTGGATAAAGGTCAGAAGCGATGTCGGGCTTGACGCAAGCGGGTATGTAATGGCACGGTTTCGCTCGGCAGATGATAAAAAGCTGTATGCCTTGTCGCTGACGGTGGGGGTCGATACTGTTAAAGACAAGTGGCTCTACTGCGAAAAGACGTGGACGATAAATGACAGCGACATAGCGAAGCTCGAATGCGTGGCTCTTGCGCTTGATAAAAACGGCATGATCGAGGCTTGCAACATCAAGCTCGAAAAAGGCACTAAGGCTACAGACTGGTCGCCTGCTCCTGAGGAGGATACGGAGCGTATCGCAAGCCTTGAGGCAAGAGTTGCGGCGCTTGAAGCGGCGGCAGTATCGGGAGGTGAGGTATAATGTTGGATTTCGGAAAATGGATAGTCGAGGTCGCTGTAAACGGCGTGAAAAACGGCAGCTTTGACAGGTCTTGGGCGGCAATGCAGCTCGGTAATCATTACAGCCGTGACAGGATAACGGCGGAGGATATTGCGAGGTTTGATACAGCGATTGATGAGTATGAGGCAGAGATGAAGGCAGAGCAGGAAGAGATCAGCAACGAGCTGATTGAAATAACAGAGATGCCGAATAGGCAGAAAGGACTAAATTATGAATAAAATTGACTGGAAACGCAAATTAACAAGCCGTAAATGGTGGTTATCTTTAACCGGTTTTATAACCGGTTTGATAATTGCGTTCGGCGGATCGGATGAAGCTGCGGCTACCGTATCTGGCTGTCTTATGTCAGGAGCTGCAGTACTTGCCTATACTATCGGCGAGGGTCTTGCAGACAGTAATAACAAGGAGGGTAACACAGATGAGAATTAAAGGATTTGATATCAGTCGTGCTCAGGAAAATATCGATTTTGATAAAATTGAGAAATCCGGTGCAAAATTTGTAATAATTCGTGCAGGTATACGCACCGATGAAGATACATATTTTCGGCGTTATCTCAATGAATGTACTAATCGAAAAATACCTTACGGTTTGTTTTGGTATTTCGAAGCAACTTCGGACGAAGCGTTTGACAAAGAACTTGCCGCTTGTGTGAAGGTTGTAAAGGGATTAAAACCTGAATATCCCGTTTTTTTCGACATGGAGGAACAGCGTCAGATCGACAATCTCACAAACAAAGAAAGAACCGATATGGCACTGAAATTCTGCAAGAAAATGACCGAAATCGGGCTGCCTTCGGGTGTATACGCAAACCCTTCATGGATGCAGAATTACTATGACAGAGAACGTTTGACTGACATAGATATATGGCTTGCACACTGGACGGAAAGTCCGGATATTCCGAGCAAGTTTAACTATGGTCAGAAAATATGGCAGTGGGGAACAGAGATTGTTGATGACAGAAAAGTCGACAGCAACATCTGCTTTGTAGATTATCCTTCACTTACCTCAAAGTGGTATAAGGAGCATGGCGGCAAAACTAACGATTCTGTAAAAACAGATACCAAAAGTGAAAACAAAACATCGTGTTTTAAGTCCGGAGATAAGGTGAAGGTTAAATCAGGAGCATTTTTTTCAAATGGTATAAAGCCTATTTCGGCTGTTTATACCGCTGAATTTGTTATTCAGCGATTATCAAAAGATGGTACTGAAGCCTGCATCGGAATTGATGGACAGGATACCGGATGGATGTTCTGTAAGGATCTTATATTATCAACAAAGGTTGCTTCTGAAAACAAACCGACATCTGATTCGTTAAATTTAAAAGTCGGCGACATCGTTCGAATAAAGAGCGGAAGCAAAACCTATGACGGTTCAAGCGTTGATGACTGGGTTTATTTCAAACGTTTTTATGTTTCAAGCGTAAACGGTAAACGTGTAGTACTTAACAAATCTCCGGATAGCACAGTGCTTGCAATAAATACAGCATTTAATATTAAAGATCTTAAAAAAGTTTAACATTACATCGGTGGGGCGAAAGTGCCCCACCATTATTTTTTTATAGGAGGCTTATGATGATAAATAGTCCGATTCCACGCATAGGCGGAAAACGTCTTTTGCGCACTAAAATATGTGATTCGTTCCCAAGCGGTGAACGATTCAATCGTTATATTGAAGTATTCGGCGGTGGCGGTTGGGTACTTTTTTCAAAAGAAAAGCAGGCGGATTTAGAGATTTACAACGATGCAGACGGCAATCTCGTTAATTTAATGCGGTGCATTAAATATCATTGCTCCGAGCTTCAGCGTGAAATAGACGGCTTTTATAACAGCAGAGAAATTTTTTATGATGTATATCAGCAGTTGAACTGTCGAGGATTTACCGACATACAAAGAGCAGCACGCTATTTTATAAAAATGCGATTATCCTTTGGTGCCGATGGCAGGTCTTTCGGGTGCAGCAAAAAGCCGCTCTACCGTTCAAAAGATTATTTGTCAGTTATTTCAGACCGTTTAAAAACCGTTTTAATAGAGAACAAAGACTTTGAGAATTTGATTAAGGTTTATGACCGAACGAGTTCCTTTTTCTATCTTGATCCACCATATCACACAACAGAAAAATACTATGATATTGAATTTACGGAAGATGATCATAAACGTCTTGCGTCACAGCTTTCGCAAATTCAAGGAAAATTTCTGCTTTCTTATAATGATGATATGTTTATTCGTGATCTCTATAAGGATTACACTATTATTTCACTTTCTCGGAATAACAATATATCTTCAGGCAGTTTTAAGGAACTGTTGATAAGAAACTACTGATAGATACAGCACTATTTTCTTTACGGTGATAATACTACATTGCTCCATTATCTCCTTAAATAAAATAGCTCTGGTGAAAACGCCGTTTAAATAGTTGTAAAACAGACAATTAAAGTGAATTTTCTCCATATAAAAATGATAAATCAAAATCTCTTTGAAAAATCAGCCGTTTTTTCAACATTTGCCATTGTTGTTGTTGAGAAAAACCGATTATTCAAAGAGATTTTATTATTTATGAGATTTATTACTATTTTGTATTTTGCGTGTCAAAAATTCTGGTTTTGCTTGTCAAATAACAACATATCAGCTTATAAATTCCTGAAAAAAGCAATTTATTTCACTTAATTTATTAGCCTGCAAAAAATAAATAAATATTTTTCAAAACCCCCTTGACAGCCTGTTGGCATTGTGCTAAAATACCCAAAGCAAAACCGATTTTTCCGTGTAATATCGGCTTTGTAAAAAGAAAGAGAGCTTGTGCGGAGCGTTTATTGCAAGGCTTTGCACAAAAATGTGAAAACGATTACCGAATTTGGTCTGCCGTTAGGTAAATTTTTGTCTTTATTTCGGCGGATAACAGGAAAGGTGTGGTGAAATGTTCCAGTTCAAATGGATGCTCGGAAAGATGAAGGGCTACCGTGCGGTGTATGCCGTTGCGCTGTGTCTGTCTGTAGTGATACAGTCATTCTTCCTTACAGGACCGATGATCGTAGAACAGATAATCAGTATATTTATATCCTCGCCCGACGCTTTAAAGAACATTGAAAATCAGCGTGATTTGCTGATACTGCTTTGCGTTGCGATGATTTTATTCGTATTCGTGCGTACCTGCCTTCAGTTCCTTGCAAAAACTCTGTATGAGATAGTATCGCAGGGAGTGCTGCAGAAGGTGCGAAACGAGCTTTTTGAGCGTATTCAGAATCAGGATATGCACTTCTTTGACACTCATACAAAGGGCGACCTTGTAACAAGGCTTACGGGCGACCTTGATATGATACGTCATTCTATCGCCTGGATAATAATGATGGTGGTTGAAAGCAGTGCGTTGTTCTTATTCACGGTAATTTACTTCTTTACGCTTGACTGGCTGATGACGCTTTTTATACTTGCGCTTACCCCGATACTGTTTATTGTGACCCGTATGTTCTCGAAAAAAGTAGGTCCTAAGTATGTGGTACTGCGTGAAAAGCTGTCAAGGCTTAACACTAAGGCACAGGAGAACATAGCGGCAAACCGTGTCGTAAAGGCTTTTGCCCGTGAGGAATATGAAAAGGAAGATTTCGATAAGTACAACAGGGATTACTGCGAGTATAATCAGCAGGCGGCTATGGTGTGGCTCACATTCCAGCCTTACATAGAAACGCTTGCACAGGCACTCTGGGCTGTACAGATGCTTGTCGGCGGTATCTTCGTCATAAACGGAAGGATAACCATAGCTCAGTACACCGTATTCTCAGGACTGTTATGGACAATAGCAAACGCTATGAGAAATATCGGTATGCTGATAAACGATTTACAGCGCTTCTTTGCAAGTATATCAAAGATAATAGATATATACTATGCACGTCCGCATATAGAGAATAATCATAACAGCAAGGAACGTCCCCGTCTTAACGGCGATATAGAGTTCAGAAACGTAACTGCAAAATTCGGAGATGTTACCGTGCTTCACGATATAAATCTTCATATTAGGCACGGAGAAACCGTTGTAATAATGGGTTCTACGGGTTCGGGAAAAACAACGCTGATGAACCTTATAGCGAGATTTTACGATGCGTCGGAGGGCGGAGTATATGTTGACGGAAAGAACGTCAAGGATTATGAGCCTGATGTACTTCGTGCAAATATCGGTATGACTACTCAGGAGGTATTGCTGTTCTCGGATACGGTTGACGGCAATATAGCATACGGCAAATCCGACCTGCCTTTTGAAGATGTAAAGAACTTTGCTCATCTTGCCTCGGCATATTTTATCGAGAAGATGCCCGAACAGTATGATACCATAATAGGCGAGAGGGGCGTCGGTCTGTCCGGCGGTCAGAAGCAGAGAATAGCCCTTGCAAGAGCTATGGCTATCCGTCCGCCGATACTGATACTTGACGATACCACCTCTGCGCTTGATATGGAAACAGAGGCGGAGATACAGGAAAACCTCAATAATCTTGACTTTGAGTGTACAAAGCTGATTATAGCTCAGCGTACATCCTCCGCAAGATATGCAGACAGGATCGTTATCCTTGAGGACGGTCGCATAAAGGAATGCGGTACGCACGATGAGCTGATGCGGCAGCGTGGATATTACTATGAAATATATACCCTCCAGAACGGTAATGAAGAGGAGGCGGTTTAAATGGCAAGAAATAAATTCGACGTTGACGAAAGACTTGAGACCCCATTTGATTTCAAGCATTTCAAACGTGCAATGGTTTATGTAAAGCGTTATAAGTGGAAGATGATACTGGCGCTTTCGCTGTCTGCAATATCGGCAATAGTTGCACTTATCGGCCCTTTGCTTACAAAAGAGGCGGTCGATGTGGCGATACCAGACGGAAATATCCCTTATATAGTATTTTTGTCGATAGGCTTTTTGCTGTCTATAATTGTCAGCGTTGTACTCGGAAATATCCGTCAGCGTATTATGACAAAAGCCGGTCAGCTTATGATATACGATATAAGAAAAGACCTGTTTGCGCATTTGCAGGAGCTTCCGTTCCAGTATTATGACGACAGACCGCAGGGTAAGATACTTGTTCGTGTCGTAAACTATGTGAATAATGTATCGGATATGCTGACAAACGGCATAATCAACTTCATTCTTGAAATATTCAACCTTATATTCATAACGATATTTATGTTCTCGGTTGACGCAAGGCTGGCGCTTGTTATATTTGCGGGCGTTCCCGTGTTCATCGTTGTGATGATAATACTGAAAAACAAGCAGAGAAGGGCGTGGCAGGGAGTTTCAAACAAGAACTCCAACCAGACGGCATATCTTGCGGAGAGCATTAACTGTATGCGTGTAACGCAGAGCTTTGCGAGGGAGAACGAAAACCTCGGCATATTCCGCAGACTGTCAACAGCCTACAGAAAAGCGTGGATGAAGGCGGTTACGGTAAACAACTTTGTCAGCTTCTCGGTCGACAATATAAGAGCGGTGGTCGATTCGGCACTGTACTTTGTCGGACTGCTCGTTATAGGTTATCCTGCGGTATCGCTCGGCTCGATACTTGCGATGAGCAACTATTCCTCACGCTTCTGGCAGCCGATAATCAATATCGCAAGCCTTTACAACAACTTTGTAAATGCGGTGGCTTATCTTGAGCGTATATTCGAAACAATGGATGAGCCTGTAGATGTAAAGGACGCTGAGGACGCTTATGAAATGCCTGATATTAAGGGCGAGGTGGAATACCGTGACGTTACGTTTGCATATGAAGAAGGAAAGAACATTCTCGAAAATGTCAGCTTTACGGTAAAGCCCGGAGAAAGCATTGCGCTTGTAGGACCTACGGGTGCCGGCAAGACTACTATTGTAAATCTGCTGTCACGTTTCTACGACCTTACGGGCGGTGCGGTGTACATAGACGGAAACGATATAAGCAAGGTCACGCTTCACTCACTGCGTGAAAAGATGGGTATTATGATGCAGGACAGCTTCATATTCTCAGGCACTATAGAGGATAATATCCGATACGGCAAGCTGGACGCCACCGAGGAAGAAATAAGAGCGGCGGCAAAAACGGTATGTGCAGATGAATTTATCATGGGGCTTGAAAACGGATATAAGACCGAGATGTACGAGGGAGGCTCACAGCTTTCCGGCGGTCAGCGTCAGCTTGTATCATTTGCAAGAACGCTTATATCCGATCCGAAGATACTGATTCTTGACGAGGCGACTTCATCTATCGACGCAAAGACCGAAAAGGAATTACAGAAGGGACTTCAGGAGCTGTTGAAAGGCAGAACGAGCTTTATTATCGCCCACAGACTTTCGACAATCAAGAACTGCGACAAGATAATGTTCATCAGCAATAAGGGCATTACCGAAGCCGGCACGCACGATGAACTTATGGCAAAGAAGGGCGACTATTACAAGCTGTGTATGGCGCAGAAGTAAAGAGTAAAGTGTAATGGTATATTGACTGCTGTAACTGACGGTTACAGCAGTTTTGTTTTGTCTATATTTACTAAATCTTCGGGTTTGCGGAGGAAAATATTCTGTTATCGGCTGAAAATACTGTCATTGCCATATAATTTTTATATTGCTGACTTGCTTTTAAGCCATATTTGTGGTAAAATGTAATCGAAAAATGCGGGTAGCCGTATTTGATTATTATAGGAAATATATCAATTCACATCTCGAAAGGACACATCATGGAAAATAACAACATGAATGAACAGCAGACAAACTGGCAGCAGGCACTGAATGAATTCAGCGATCAGCCTCAGCAGCCTGTTTCGCAGGCACAGCCCCAGCAGTATGCACAGCAGGCACAGCCTCAGCAGTTTGCACAGCAGGCACAGCCTCAGTTCAACCAGTATGCACAGCAGGGTCAGCCTCAGCAGTTTGCACAGCAGGGTCAGCCTCAGCAGTATGCGCAGCAGGGTCAGCCACAGTTCAATCAGTATGCTCAGCAGTTTGCACAACAGGGTCAACCTCAGCAGTTTGCACAGCAGGGTCAACCTCAGCAGTTTGCACAACAAGGCCAGCCCCAGTTCAACCAGTATGCACAGCAGGGTCAGCCTCAGCAGTATGCACAGCAGGCACAGTTTGCACAGGCTGGCGGACAGTTTACACAGCAGGTACAGCCCGGTATGCCGGCTTATGATGCAGGCAGTTTTGCGGTTGTTCCGCCAAAGAAAAACAGTGCGCTTAAGATAATCCTTATTGTTCTTGCGGCTGTTATCGTAGTCGGCGGAATACCTCTCGCTTTGTATTTTGCAGGAGTTTTCGGAAAGTCCGGCGGCGGATATGAAACTATTGAAAAGAACTATTTTGCTGCGGCAGAAAAGAAAGCCGATGAAATTTTCGGCGGAGCTAAGAACATAAAGACAGGTATCGAGCAGACCTTTACAATATCCGCATCAAAGGATGTGCTGGGTATTAATGCCGATGTTGCTCCTACCGTAATCAAGGCGACAAGCTATGCGGATGCTTCCGCAGAAAAAGGCTCGGGTACAGCTTCGCTCAGTGCCGGCAGTGATGAGTATCTTACGGTAAAATACTGGATGTCGGGAGATAAGCTGTATTTCACTGTTCCCGATCTTACCGAAAAGTACATAGTAATGGATGTCAAGGAGCTTGCTTCTTCAATGAAGGATATTTCTTCGGGCAAATCCGATATCGGCAATATACTTACTCTTTCGGATGCTACAGATGAAATGCCCTCGTCATCATCGGAATATGAGGATATTTTAAAGAATATCGACGAAGAAACCATCAACAAGGTTATTGATATCATATCAGACGCTTACTTCAAGAATTTCACTGCAACAGAAAATAAGTCTGATTCTTTAAAAGTATCTGACAGCACTGTAAACTGCACATCGTACACAATTGATTTTACAGCCGAAAAGGTAGTCGCTTTCTGCAAGGACGTGCTCGATGCGGTTGAAAAGGAAAGCAAGATAATGGATATCCTTTCACAGCTCGGCATCAACAACGCTTCATTCCAGTATCTCAAGACGCTTGTAGACGATGCTACAAAGGATGCGACAGAGGACGAGCTCAAGTCCGTAATGGCTACAATGATCGTTTATGTCAAGGATAACAATATCATCGGCAGGAAGATAACAATTTCCGGCGAGATAGAAATCCTTCTCGTAACATACTCGGACAATGCGCAGTTTGATTATTCGCTGACAGCGTCAATCTCAGGCGATATGCTGTACGCAGGTGCAAAGGGTACTGTAAACGGCAATAACTACACCGGTACAGGTTCTGTTACATTTAACGGCGAAACAGCTATCACGGCTGACTACTCGTTTGACGCAACAAACGGCAACGGTACATATAATTTAAAGGTCACGACAGATGACAACGAGAGCTTTGAGGTAAGGTTAAACGTTGCTATGGACGGCAACAACGGTACTTTTGACATTGCGGTTGCTTCAAACGGCGCAGATGTGCTTTCTATCAAGGCTGAAAGCAAGGAAATAGCTTATGCTGACGAGGCGATTCCCGAAGTAAATGATTCAAATACGGTTGATATCAATGACAGCGCTGCTCTTGAACAGTTCAGCACTGAAATCTCAGCAAACATTCCTCAGTTAATTACAAAGATTCAGAATGTAAAGACTCCCGATATAGTTTGCTATGCGTTTAGCGAAATCATCGCTGCAGGCGGATCATTTTAAGAATTGAAATCGCAGTAGGATAAATCAGATATTAAACGCCTTCGCTTAAGCCTTTTGAACTTAAGTGAAGGCGTTTTCATTTATAATCACCTATCCTCAAAAGCGGTACATCGGTTTTAAAAGTGTGGAAAAAAGCATTAGTGGAACCTTTCCGAAATGGTCATGGACTGTATTTTGATGTAATTATATCATGCAAAATCATATAAAAGTGTTTCTAAATAAAATAAACCTAATTCACTGTTTGATATATTTTTGAATTGTAAAACAATTCAGCTTAATTTATCATCGGCTTTCGGTGGGTTTTTATCAAGTGTTCGATTATATTTAGTCTTGTATTTTGATAAATCGTAAGAGAAATTAATAATAAATCGTGCTGATGATAGGAAAGCACATCAATTGTTCTGCTTTTCTTTATTTTTAAATAAAATAATGTGTTATTTCTATGAAAATGCAACGATTAATATTGACTTTTTTGTTGAGATGTGCAATAATATTAGCTAAAGATAAGGAGGTAGTTATCTTATGATGGGAATTAAGGAAAACTTTAAAAGAGGCACACTCGAGATGCTCATTCTTCATCTCTTAAAGGGTGAGGAAATGTACGGCTATCAGCTGACTCAGGAAATCGGCAAGAGAAGCAACGGTACATTCAGAATCACTGAAGGTTCTATGTATCCTACGCTTTACAGACTTCTGGACAAGGAGCTTATTGCTGATCGTCTTGAGCTTGTAGGCAGAAGACGTACTCGTGTTTATTATCACATTGAGCCTAAGGGTCTTGAGTATCTGGACAAGCTGGAGAAGGAATATGAGCTTACCAGCGCAGGTATTGATGCCATTATGAGTTATGTTCCTGAAGACGAAGAATAATTGATTTTTCGTTGTAAACGGCGGTGTACGTTAAGAGGTACACCGCCGTTTATCACATTCCGGCATATTATTAAGGAGAATGATATGTTAAGTTACAGTAAATATATAATAGACGCACACGCTCATATTTTTCCCGAAAAGATTGCACAGAAAGCAACTGACAATATCGGCAGCTTCTACGATCTGTATATGAACTTTGACGGTACGGCAGATATGCTTATAAAGCAGGGCGATGAGTGCGGCGTTTCGAAATATGTTGTACAGTCTGTTGCCACTGTGCCGCACCAGGTAAAGAGAATCAATGATTTTATCGTAAAGTCGGTAGAAAAGTACCCGGATAAGCTGATAGGATTCGGTTCGCTCCACCCGGATATGAAAGATAAGGAAGAAGAAATCGACAGGCTTATTTCTCTCGGCCTTCACGGAATAAAGCTCCATCCGGACTTTCAGAAATTCGCTATAAACGATGAAAAGGCTTGCAGGCTGTATGATGCGGTAGGTGATAAGCTGCCGTTTCTTATTCATACCGGTGACAAGCGTTACAATTATTCCAACCCGGCGCTGATGGCGGAAATAGCGAGAAAATATCCGCATACACGCTTTATTGCCGCTCATTTCGGCGGATGGTCGGAGTGGGAAAAGGCGGAGCATGAGCTTGTTGGACTTGACAATATATGGGTAGATACCAGCAGTTCTTTTTATGCGATGACGCCCGAAAAAGCCGCAGAGCTTATTACTAAGTTCGGTTGCGACAGGGTGTTCTTCGGTACCGATTATCCTATGTGGAGAGCAGACAAGGACCTTGAGTTTCTCGATAGGATACCGCTCGGTGAAGATGTCAAGGAAAAGGTGCTGTGGAAGAACATAAATGATTTTCTTGAATTGGGGCTTTGCTGATGAACTGTGAAAAACCTCTTATATTCGTATCGCCGATAAAGAAAAAATCCGTAATCAAATCTGGCTATCACGGGTATTCTCATAAATGCGGAATATTACTGCTTGAAAAAGCGTTTTCTCATATCGGATTTGATTTTTCGGAAAGCAATATAGTAAAAGCCGAAAACGGAAAGCCGTATATCAAGGGCAATCCTGTTTATTTCAGCATTTCTCACTGTGACGGACTTGCTGTGACTGTTTTATCAAAGGCTCCTGTAGGGGTTGACTGCGAAAGCGTGCGCCGTGCAAGCGGTGGTGTTATGAAAAGGTGCTACGGCGACAGCGAAGCGAATCATATTCTGACTTCGGCGGACAGTGACAAGACATTTTCACGGCTGTGGACGCTCAAAGAGAGCTATGCCAAAATGACAGGTGAAGGAGTAGGCTCTGATTTGAAGATGAAGTGCTTTGACGAGGAAAACGGCAGGACGCTTTTTGAAAGCGGTGCGGTTTTTTATCATTACGGTGCCCGTTTTAATAATGAAGATTACTTTATAAGCGTCTGCGTCAAGACGGACGATAAAAAGTCGGTTGATATTATTAAAAAGTCAGATTTTGACATTGACAACGAACATATTTTGTTGTACAATGTATCAGATAACTGAAAAAAGCGAACGGGAGCTTGTTTGACAGGCTGAGAGGGAAATCAAATTTCCGACCGATAACTTGATTTGGGTAATGCCAACGTAAGTAAAACAGCGCATACGGTGGTGTTCCGTATGCGTTTTTTATTGCCCGAAAGGAGTTTATATATGAACATAACACCAAAGCAGATGCTTTTATATGCGGTAAGCGACAGAGCGTGGAGCAACAGTGACGAGGAATTTCTGTCACAGGCAAAGCAGGCGATAAAGAGCGGAATTACAATATTCCAGCTTCGTGAAAAGCACACGGAATACGAGCATTTCAGAGAAATCGCCCTTAAGCTGAAGCCGATATGCAAGCAGTACAATGTTCCGCTTATTATCAATGATAATGTAAAGCTGGCGAAGGAAATTGACGCAGACGGTGTTCATCTGGGGCAGGACGACCTTGACATAAAATCCGCAAGAGAATATCTCGGAGCGGATAAGATAATAGGCGTATCCGCTCATAATGTAAAAGAGGCACTGGAGGCGGAAAACGGCGGTGCGGATTATCTCGGAAGCGGTGCGGCATTTGTGACCTCGACAAAGACGGACGCAGGCGCGATAGATCACAAGGTTCTGTCTGATGTTGCACATTCGGTCAAAATACCTGTGGTTGCGATAGGTGGCATAAATAAGGATAACATATCACAGCTTGAGGGGCTTGGTCTTGACGGAGTAGCGGTAGTATCGGCAATTTTTGCGGCTGACGATATTTCGTCTGCTGTCATAGATTTAAAGGCTAAAGCCGAAAAAGTAGCGGAAAGTTCGGTAAAATAAGAAAGGACCTGATATTATGAAAAAGATACTTACAATAGCCGGCTCGGACTGTAGCGGCGGTGCGGGAATACAGGCTGACATAAAGACAATAACGATGCACGGAATGTACGCAATGAGCGCAATCACGGCGCTTACGGCGCAGAATACAACGGGCGTATACGGTATTATGAACAGCTCGGCTGATTTTCTGAAAAATCAGATAGACTGCATATTTAACGATATTCGCCCCGACGCTGTTAAGATAGGTATGGTAAGCGACGTTGAAATAATAGAGGCGATAGCGCAAAAGCTGAAAGAATACAAGGCTGTGAATATAGTAGCCGATCCTGTAATGGTAGCAACCAGCGGCAGCCGTCTTATCAGCGAGGACGCTACCGACGCACTTATGACAAGGCTTCTTCCTCTTGCGGATATTATCACGCCTAACCTTGCAGAGGCTGAGGTACTGACCGGTATGAAGATAACCACAAGAGAAGAAATGGAAAAGGCGGCAAAGGTGCTTTCCGATAAGCTCCCTTCAACCGTCGGAATAGTAATAAAGGGCGGTCATCTTGACGATACAGCCGATGATCTGCTTTATGTCGGCGGTGAAAATCACTGGATAAACGGCAAGCGCATAGATAATCCGAATACGCACGGCACTGGCTGTACATTCTCATCTGCCATAGCCTGCAACCTTGCTTTGACGTCAGATAAGGTACAGGCTGTCACAAACGCAAAGGAATATCTTGCGGGAGCGATTGCCGCAAAGCTGGATTTAGGCAAGGGCAGCGGTCCGCTTATGCACAACTATAAGATAGTCGAAAAGGATATATAAGATGTCCTTTGTTGAGTTTAACAATGTCACCTTCGGCTATAAGGAGGACGATTATCTTCTGCTTGAGGATCTGTCGTTTTCGGCTGAAAAGAATGATATAATTACCGTTATCGGTGCGTCCGGCTGTGGAAAAAGCACGCTGTTCCGTCTTATGACCTGTCTTGAAACGGAATATAAGGGCAGTATCACGATAAACGGGAAAACACCGAAAGAGGCGATCGGCACGGCGGCATTCATGCCGCAGAAGGATCTGCTTATGCCGTGGCGGAATATACTTAAGAATGTTACCTTGCCGCTTGAGGCACTGCCTATGTCAAAAGCCGAGCGTATCTCGCAGGCAAAAGAGGCAATAGAAAAAGTAGGACTGTCGGGCTGTGAGAATAAACGTCCGTCAGAGCTTTCGGGCGGTATGCGTCAGAGGGTATCGTTTGCAAGAACGCTTGTACAGCTGTGGCACGGCAGGGAGCTTATGCTGCTTGACGAGCCGTTCTCGGCACTGGATTCGCTTACAAGGATCTCTATGCAGGACTGGCTTATCGGGCAGGTAAAGGGACTTGACGCCACAGTTATGATGGTAACGCACGATGTCGAGGAAGCTATGCTTGTAGGCAATAAAATCTTTCTGCTCAGCGGCAGACCCGTAAAGCAGATAAAGGTCATTGATGTAAGTCATATCACCTGCCGTGAGGATCTGTATACCCCGTCATCTGTCGAACTTAAAAACGAGCTTGTCAGGGCATTCCTTACGGAAAAAGCAGAGAGGGGAGATAATATATGAAAAAACACCTTCCTGCAGTGCTTACCGGAATAGGTCTGCTAATATTATGGCAGGTCATCGCAATGTGCATAAATGCGGCATACATTCTGCCGTCACCGACACAGATTGCAGTGAAAATATGGGAGCTTCGGGAGCCGCTGTTTACGGTACATACTCCTGCGACAATGCTTGTAACGCTTATCGGACTTCTTATTTCCGTGGTTCTCGGTGTGGGGCTTGCCGTTGTGATGGAGCGTTTTGAGTGCGTAGAAAGAGCGTTATACCCTGTAATCGTCACAACGCAGACGATACCGGTAACGGCGATAGCTCCGCTCTTTGTGCTGTGGCTCGGATACGGTATATGGAGCAAGGTGCTTGTTGCTGTGCTTATAACATTCTTCCCGATAACCATATCGGTACACGACGGACTTAAATCCGCAAAAAGAGAAAACGAGGAGCTGCTCAGGACTATGGGAATGAGCGGTACGGCGATATTTTTCAAGCTGAAATTTCCTGCCGCATTGCCGTCATTCTTTTCGGCAATAAAAATGGCGATACCGCTCAGTATTCTTGGAGCGGCAATGGGCGAATGGCTCGGTGCGCAGAGCGGACTGGGATATTTCAGTAAACGTATGATGACACAGCTTGACGGTGCGGGAGTATTTGCTCCGGTAGTCGTTCTTGCGGTGTGTGCAATGCTGGTTGTAGCTGTTATCAGTGCAATAGAAAGAAAACTAATAACATGGAGAAAGGAAATTTAACATGAAAAACAAAAGATTTACGGCGGTTGCCACAGCGGCGGCTATTATGCTGGGCGTGTGCGGCTGTGCAGGCAACACGGCTTCGTCTACGGTAGGAGGCAGTACCGATGTTTCTTCTGCAAGCAGTGAAGCGAAGGATCTTGAGGAGGTTTCTGTTGTACTGGACTGGTACCCCAACGGCTCGCACGTTTTCCTCTATGACGCTATAGAGGAGGGCTATTATGAGGAAGAAGGACTTAAGATAAAGGTTGAGTTCCCCTCAAACACGAATGACGCTATTTCAATGACCTCTGCAGGTAAGGCTGATATAGGATTTTACTATATGCACGATGTAATACAGGCTAATGCCAATCAGAATATTCCCGTTGTTTCTATCGGTGCGGCAGTACAGAATCCAGTAAATGTGCTTATGTCGCTTGGTGACAAGAATATAAAGACAGTAGCTGATTTAAAGGGCAAGAAGATAGGCTACGGCGGATCTGTCCTCAATGAAGCGTTTGTAAAGACGATGCTTAAGAACGCAGGTCTTAAGGAGGACGATGCGGAGCTTATTGATGTCGGATTTGAGCTTATGTCTTCTATGACAACAGGACAGGTTGACGCTACGATCGGCGGATTTGTAAGCCACGAAGTACCCGAGCTTGAAAATCAGGGCTTTACAGTAAACTATATCAAGCCTACAGAAAACGGCGTGCCTGATTATACCGAGCTTGTATTCGTAACATCTAAGGAAAATGCAGAGAAGAACGCCGACAAGCTGACACGATTCCTCCGTGCGACAAAGAAGGGTTATGAGCATGTAAAGGCAAATCCCGAAAAGGGCGTTGAGAACCTGCTCAAGAATCAGAACACCGAAAACTTCCCGCTCAACAAGGATGTTGAAACAAAGAGTGTAGCTACTATCCTTTCTCTTGCTGAAAAGGACGGTGCACCTTTCTTATCACAGAGCGAGGAAACATGGACAAACAATATCAAGTGGATGCTTGACACAGGCATTATCACTAAGTCCGTTGACGCTAAGGATATGATAGTAAAGCTCGTTGACTAAGGGCAAAAAGCGTATAAGTAAATACCGGCATCGGTTCAGGATGCCGGTATTTTTTTATATTATGATTCCGCTTAGGTGGTCGGTTTCGTGCTGTATTATCTGAGCTGTGAAGCCCTCATACGTTTTTATCTTTATCTTGAAATTTCTATCAAGATAACGCACTTTTATCTTCTTGTATCGCTTTGTTTTCCGTACACCGTCAAGCGACAGACAGCCTTCTTCCGTTTCATAAGCACCGTCTGACTTTATTATTTCGGGGTTGTACATAAGAATGTAATCGCCGTTGTCGTTTATGGCAATAATGTTTTTCAGTATGCCTATCATATTTGCCGCCATGCCGACACAACGTTCGGAATTTGCAATCAATGTTTCGAGCAGGTCTTCGCCGGTCTGCCTGTCATTTTCTGTCGCAGGGGCGGACTTCTGCGACAGCAGGAAAATATCTCTGTTAATTTCTTTTATCATAATACATCTGCCTTTTTCTTTTTATTTTACCATATTTCAAGCTGTTTTGGCAAGTGGGGAAAAATGACGTTTGCACAAAATGTAACCTATTTGTGCTGAATAAGATATTGCTTATTGTGCGTTTATGTATTATAATAACCTCAGACAGATAATCCGCATAAGCGGATTATCCCGTGCAAAAGCACGGTTGGCGGTTACCCGCCTGTCTGAGAACATTTTATCATCAAATCCTTTTGTCAAAAGACAAAAGCACGGCGTGCCGCCGTGTCGGCTTACGCCGACTTGATTTGTGATATAATAACCTCAGACAGATAATCCACATAAGCGGATTATTCCGTGCATAAGCACGGTTGGCGGTTACCCGCCTGCCTGAGGACATTTTATCACCAAATCCTTTTGTCAAAAGACAAAAGCACGGCGTACCGCCGTGTCGGCTTACGCCGATTTGATTTGTGATATAATAACCTCAGACGATAAACCGTATAAGCGGATTATCCCGTGCATAAGCACGGTTGGCGGTTACCCGCCTGTCTGAGAACATTTTATCATCAAATTGATGAAAATAATCTGACGAAAGGAAAAAACAGCTATGCCTAATCCATATTTACCTTTATGGGAATATATTCCTGACGGAGAGCCGAGAGTTTTCGGTGACCGTGTATATATCTATGGTTCGCACGACAGAGCAGGCTCAGATGATTTCTGCGACTATGTTTTAAAGTGCTGGAGCGCACCTGTGAACGATCTTAACAACTGGGTGTGTCACGGTGTTACGTTCCGTGTAAAGCCGGACGGTGATTTCCCGTCGGATACCGACTGGACGCCCGATAAAAATCAGATCCTGTTTGCACCCGATGTTGTTTGCAGAAACGGAAAGTACTATCTGTATGCATATATTGTCAATGCGACAGGCTGCGTTGCGGTGAGCGACAGACCCGAAGGACCGTTCACACTGCTTTCAAAATACAAGTACACTATATCCGATGAGATATGCTGTAACGGCTGGTTCATCGATCCGGGCGTGCTTGTTGACGATGACGGAAGAACTTATATTTACTGTGGCTATGAGCGTTCTTTTATGGCTGAGGTCGATACGGATACGATGTACACGATAAAGGATAACAGCTGTATCGAGCATATCATACCTATAACCACAGATAATGACGGAGGCTTTGACACAGAAGAAACGCTTTTCTTTGAGGCGTGTTCTCCACGCAAGGTCGGTGATACATATTATCTTATCTATTCTCCCAAACGTGGCCCACGTCTTGCTTACGCTACTTCAGACAAGCCTACGGGGCCGTTTAAGTACAGAGGATATATTGTAGACAACGGTGTTGATTATCCGGGAGGCAACGATCACGGCTCGATAGCTCAGATAAACGGTCAGTGGTATATATTCTATCACCGTATGACCAACGGTACGGTAATGTCAAGACGTGCCTGCGTTGAGAAGATCGAGATACTTCCTGACGGCACTATACCACCTGTTGAAATGACTTCGCTCGGCTTTGAGGACAGCCTTGATCCTTACAGAATAACGGAGGCTGAGATTGCCTGTGTGCTAAAAGGCGGAGCGTTTGTAACGGAACATAATAAGTTCGAAAGAGTGGTAACGGGTATAAAGGATGGTACTGTAATAGGCTATAAATACTACGATTTCGGGCTTGACAACGGCAACGGCAGAATGTACTTCAATGCCGATATAACGGGACTTGGCGCTGACTGCAACGTGCATATACGCATCGACAGCGAGGACGGCGAGGAGATAGGCTCGTTCAAGGTAGGACACGGAAACGGTGTTTACAAGACAGAAGTAAAGCCGATCAGCGACAGACACGCAGTGTTCCTTACGGTTGACACGGATTATTCAGGCTGGACGGCTGCCTATTTCAAGGAAAGACCGCTGTTTGAGCTGAAGAGGTTTGTATTCACAAAGTAATTTTCGGTTGTTACGAGGTGAAAATATGAAGATAGGTTCTATCGGATATAATCATGTTCATGATATGAAATATGAAAATTTCATTATGGACAGACCTAAAGGACCTGGTGCGGTTTTACTGCTGCTTATAAAGACACCTTCGGTTTTCAGGGTAGGCGGGGTGCAGTATCAGGTCAAAGAAAACTCGTTTATACTGATGTCAGCGGATACTCCTTGCTACTATACGGCGCAGGAAGATGTGTATACAGATGACTGGGTGTATTTCGAGAACGGCTACTGGGATAAGGAATATGTTGAAAAGCTGGGGATACCGATGGATATACCTGTATATCTGGGAGATATTGACGAGCTTTCTCACCTTGTCCACATACTTGTCTACGAGCATTATTCGGGTGCTGTGAACAGCGAGGAGATCGAGAAAAAGTATATAGATGTACTGTTTCTTATGCTGAGCAGAACGCTGAAGTCCCGTAGCTGTATGTCGTCAAAACAACTGAGCGAAAGACATTATCGCTTTACGCAGATACGAACCCTGATATTCACTATGCCCGATCATGTGGGTAATGTAGACGACCTTGCGGCACAGGCGGGTATGAGCCGTTCCGGCTTTCAGCATCTTTATAAAAAGCTGTTCGGAACAACGGTAATAAAGGATATAATCGAGGGCAGGACGAAACGTGCGAAACGCCTGCTGTCCTCTACAAGACTTACTATAAAAGAGATAAGCACACGCTGTGGTTATACGAATGAATACAGCTTTATGCGGCAGTTCAAGGAACAGGTCGGAAAGACACCGACAGAGTACCGCAGCAGTATATAAGGAGAATGTTTATGAAGAAGATATTATCTGCCATACTGGCATTATGTATGATAGTTTCGATTACTGCTTGTTCATCGGAAAATGAATCGTCCGTAAAGGGCAGTGAGAACAAGGTAATGCGTGACATAACAACGCAGGAGCTTATCGAGGATATGGGAATCGGTATAAATCTCGGAAATACCTTTGAATCCTGCGGAAACTGGATAAACAAGTCGTCTGTTACAAATTATGAAACAGCGTGGGGAAGTCCTGTTATTACCGAGCAAATGATAAAGGGCTACAAGGACTGCGGTTTTGGCGTTATGCGTCTGCCTGTTGCGTGGAGCAATATGATGGACAAGGAAACGTATACCATAAGTCCCGACTATGTGGCAAGAGTAAAGGAAGTGCTGAACTGGGCGCTTGACAGCGATTTATATGTAATTCTCAACATTCATTACGATAACGGCTGGTTTTCGGACTTTGCCGATGATAAAAAGAGAGATGAATGTTTTAAAAAATATGAAGCTATATGGAAACAGCTTTGCGAGGAATTCGGCGATTACGGCGACCATCTGATGTTTGAATCGCTCAATGAAGAAGGCGGTTGGGAGGAACTGTGGAACAGATACAGTAATGAGGGTGACAAGGAAAAGTCATATTCGATACTGAATGAAATCAATCAGAAGTTTGTTGATATAGTAAGGGCTTCAGGCAAAAATAACGGTAAGCGCCATCTGCTTATCGCAGGATACAATACCGATATTGACCTTACCTGTGACAAGCTTTACAAGATGCCTGCCGATCCGGAAAACCGCTGTGCAGTATCGGTACACTATTATACACCTGTGACCTTTGCCATACTTGAAAAGGACGCAAGCTGGGGCAAGGCACAGACAACGTGGGGCAGTGAAGCCGACAAAAAGCTGCTCACAAAGTATATGGATATGATGAAAACTACCTTTGTAGACAAGGGTATCCCCGTTATTATAGGTGAATATGGCTGTACAACAAAGAACAAGCAGGCAAAAGACATTAATCTATATCTTTCAAGTGTCTGCAAGGAGGCATATTCGAGAGGCATGCTCCCTGTGCTGTGGGATGTAACCGATGTATTCTATGACCGCACGACCTGTACGTTCAAGGATAAGGATTTACTGGACGGACTTATGGCAGCAAAGGAAACCGAAAGAAACGTATAACAAAGTAATTTCTCTTTATAAAATGACTCCCGGAGTGAAATACTCCGGGAGCCTTTTTATATGGTTGTTTACGCCTTCAGTTCAAATGACTTGCAGTCTGTGCAAGCCTTCTGAGTGGGGTCTGCCTCGTGTGTGCCGATCTGGATATGATCGAGTGAGCAGTAATCCGCACAGCAGCAGTGATGCTTACAGTTTGTTATAGAACAAGCTATGCACTTGTTTGCGTGTTCTGTTCCCATTTTTCGTACTTCCTTTCAGAAATAAATATGAGTAAAGTTGTCTTTACGCACATTATTATAACCGGAAAGCCGAAAAATATAACAGAATTATCATTCCATTATTATGCTTAAAATATCGGAAAATTCAGGTACGATATAATCCGCTTTATATTCTTTAAGCTCGTCCTCGGAGCCGAAGCCGCATAGCACACCGACAGATTTTATACCGCACTGTTTTGCGCCGATTATATCAAATTTCCTGTCGCCTATCATAATGGCGGATGAACGGTTTTCTATATGCTGATTGTCAAGCACATAGTTTATTATGCTTGCCTTATCCTCAAACGAGAAGTCAAGTGACGCACCGCATATAAATGTAAAATATTTTGCCAGATCGAAATGCTCAAGCACGATTTTAGCGAGCTTCAGCGGCTTTGAGGTGGCGAGGTATATCTTTTTTCCGTTGTCATAAAGTGTTTTCAGTGTTTCGGGAACACCTGCTATGACCTTGTTTTCATATACTCCGACAGTGTGATAGCGTTCACGGTACTTCAGTACCGCCTCTTTCGCTTTTTCTTCGGGAAAATTATAGAAGATATGGAACGATTCCCAAAGCGGAGGACCGATAAATCTTTTCAGATTTTCTTCGTTGTTTTCTTCAATGCCGTAATAGTGAAGGGCATACTGCACGCATTTTGCTATACCCTCGTATGAATCTGTCAAAGTTCCGTCAAGGTCGAATAAAATATGCTCAAATGCCATTTTTCCTGTCCTGCTCTATAAGTATTTTTACTGCGTTCACTGCCGTTCTTATCGCTCTGTCGCTGTCCATACAGACAGTATCGGGAAGTCCTGCGTTGCTTCTTTCGACGTTCCAGAGGGCTGTGAATACAGCGCCTGCACGTTTTCTTCTTGCAAGGGCTACGGAGAATATTGCGGCGGATTCCATTTCGGAAGTAAGACAGCCGCATTTTACATAAGCCGCCCAGCTGCCAGAAAGCTTATCTCCTACAGGCATCTGTAATGGATCTATCTCGCCGTAAAAGCTGTCCTTGCTGTGAACTACTCCGACGTGGCAACGCTTGCCGTCAACATCTTCCGATAATGCATCGCCTGCGGCTTTAAGCGCAGTGGTTACTTCAAAATCCGCTACCGCAGGGTAGTTTTCGGGAATATACTCGTGCGATGTTCCCTCGCTTCGTATTGACGCCTGCGCCACAACCAAGTCGCCGCCGGAAACGCTTATATCCATACCGCCGCTTGTGCCTATTCTTATAAAAGTATCCGTGCCTGAGCGGATAAGCTCTTCAACGGCAATTGCGGCGGAAGGACCGCCGATACCCGTTGATACAACGCTTACCTTTTCACCGAGGAGATAACCCGTATAGGTCGTATATTCACGGTTTGACGCAACAAATTCCGCATTGTCGAGATATTTTGCTATAAGCGGAACTCTGCCTGGGTCGCCGGGAAGAATAGCGTATCTTCCGACATCGCCATTTTTAATCTTAAGATGGAACTGTTCGTTTTCTGTAAGAAGTGCCATAATATCACCCTTTCGCAAAACGTTTATTTCTTTGCTTTAGTCCTTTTCTTAGCGGCTTTTTTTGAAATCACTTCGTCAGCCGGAGCGGTGGTGCCGCCCAGAACAGAGGGGGCTGCCTTGTTCTTTTCCTTTTCACGCTTTTCGATATTTCCGTGTATCTTATCCCAGTTGCCGAATATCGCAAGAAGTATGCCGAGTACCGTTATAATAAGGAGCGGCATATAAAGGTATCCGGGGTCGCCCGGCAGCATTTCGTGCAGGATGAGTACGCATATCAATCCGACGAAGGTAAGACCGCCGCAGATAAAATATTTTTTCAGCATAGCAAAGAACACAGGCACTATATAGCATATAACGGTGAATGACATCCAGAATATCAATATGCCCATTATCGAGCTTACGTCGGTAGTCTGGGTAGTTATCAGAGAAATAAGTCCGAGAATATTCAGCACTACCGCTATTACTCCCGTTGCTATCATCATAAGTACCTTTAATATGATTACAAAAACCTTCATTTTATCCTTTTCCGTTTCAATTTATTTTTTTAATTTCTATAATTTAATGATAACACAAGAAACCGGAAAAATCAACATATTTATTGTGAGCATCCTGTGAAGAAAATTGCATTCGGTTTTGTTTTTTCCAACCCGTACAATTTATAAAATTAAAAAATACCTCTTATATAAAAATTGCACACGCAGATAATAATTCTGTGAGAAAAACGAAAGGAAAAGATTATCCGATGCCACAAAAGATAAAACTTATCAGCGGTATTTTTACTGCGGTTACGCTTTTTTCAAATATAATGTACGGCGGTGCGTGTGCAGAGAAATATATATCCGTAAATTCGCCGTGTTACCCGATGAAATGCAGTGCGGAATACGAAAGACCTGAGCTTTATGTCTGCGGAACGCCGTTTGGTATCAAGCTGCTGACAGACGGTGTTATAGTAACGGGATTTGCCAAGGTAGGCGACAGCACAGATGCTTTTGAATTATCTCCCGCCGGAAAAGCAGGAATAGAAAAGGGAGATGTTATAACGAAAATAAACGGAGAGAAAATTACGTCCTCAGCAAATATGAGCGAGCTTATATCCGGGTGCGGCGAATATGCAACACTGACTTATATAAGAGATGACTGTGAATATACAGCCGATGTTGAAATAAAGTGCGACAGCGATGGTGAAAAGAGAATAGGACTTTGGGTGCGTGACAGTACGGCAGGAATCGGTACAATGACGTTTTATCAGCCGAAAACACTTGTGGGTGCGGGGCTTGGACACGCTGTATGTGATGTTGACACGGGGGAGATTCTTCCGCTCGGAACAGGTCAGATAGTACCTGCGGTGATAACCGGTGTAAAAAGAGGGGAACGTGACTGTCCGGGTGAGCTTTGCGGTACGCTGAAACCGTCGGATGTAAAGGGCAGAATAACCGATAACTGCGGATGCGGACTTTATGCCGTGCTTGAAGAAGCAGATATTCAGGGGCAGTTGATGCCGCTTGCATTCGCAAGTGAGGTACAGTGCGGACAGGCATATATATTATCGACCGTAGACAGCGGCAAGCCCGAAATGTACAGCGTTGAAATAGAAAGCGTTGACAGAAATTCTGCGGACAACAAGAATATGGTAATAAAAGTAACAGATGAACGGCTGACAGAGCTGACGGGCGGAATAGTGCAGGGAATGAGCGGAAGCCCGATAGTGCAGAACGGGCGGCTTGTCGGAGCGGTAACGCACGTTTTCATAAGCGACCCTGCTCACGGGTACGGAATATTTGCACAGAGTATGTATGAGCATTTGCTGTCACTCAGTGAAACTGAAGAACAGGCGGCGTAAATTAAACGCTTTCGCAAAGTCTTTATGAGGCTATGCGAAAGCGTTTCGCCGTTAACACAGTAAAAATCGTTTATTTGAAGAAACGTGATAGTTACAGACCTGCTTTTATTTACATGAAAGAGCTGCAAATCGACATACATATTGTTCAAAATCACGAAAACGGTTTTTTATTGCAGAAATTTGTCGAAAAATGTTGAAAACGGTCATTTCACGGATATATAATAAATAAGAAGAAGCAAATTTCTACATATTGGGTTAGGTAATCCGATAATTCGTTTTTATATTATCAATTCGGACTTCTATTCAAAAAAACTGAAAAAATTTGGTAAAATCATCTTGAATTATTTTCCAGTTTGTGTTATATTATAGAAGCAATAAAACTATGGAGGTAAGAAAATGTCACAATCTATCAGAGTACTTATAGGGGATGATTCGTTAGAGCTTGGAATATCATGGGCCACCGCTTTCAAAGAGGCAGGGTTGTATGCGATAACCAGACCGAAGATGGGAAAGGTTCTTGTTGATTATGTGCTTACGGAGCGTCCTGCTGTGGTTATCCTTGACGCAAAAACACCCGGTCTTGATGTCTGCGATATAATCAGGACACTCAAAGGAAGCGGAGAATATGCTCCTGTTATATTCGTAACGGCGAACTATGATTCTGCAAAGGTCGAGTTTGAGGTGATGGACGCAGGAGCGGACTATTATATGATACGTCCGTTTGATCCGGAAACGCTTGTGTCAAAGGTTCTGTCGGTATATAACGACAAGATAAACGGCAGACGCAATACCGCATCGGACGAATCGGATATGGAGTGCGTAGTGACGGAGATAATACATCAGATCGGCATACCTGCTCATATCAAAGGGTATCATTATCTCAGAACCGCAATCATGCTTTCGGTTGAGGATCCCGACATGATAAACTGTATCACAAAGCTGCTCTATCCGACCGTTGCCCGTATGTATGAAACAACGCCGTCAAGAGTTGAACGTGCAATACGTCACGCAATAGAAATTGCGTGGGACAGGGGAGATGTAGACACGCTCAACAGCTATTTCGGATACACTATTCATACATCGAGAGGAAAGCCGACAAACTCTGAATTTGTTGCTCTTATTGCCGATAAGTTGAGGCTGAAGTACAGATGCACGGCAATCTACGGCTCTAAAAGAATGAAAAATTCACCTGAGGATTCAGTGGTACGCATTTAAGCGTGTAAAGGATATAGATAAGTGAAAATCAGAACCCCCGTCGTGTGACGGGGGTTCTGATTACAGCTTGTAGAAAAAGTATGTTTTTTCAAAAAAGTGCTTGTTCTCAATCCCTATCCCCAAACCCCTTTCCCCGGGAAAGGGG
>OHLA01000047.1_pt1 | contig 52867 bp, 38 predicted proteins | sample 1568961 | NCBI WGS metagenome assembly OHLA01 (sample SAMEA3879530, study PRJEB24766) | human gut metagenome | biome: human-associated habitat; feature: feces | place: USA | collected 1985/1987
CAGCTTGACTATTTACATTCTCTTGGGCGTGATTTTTTATCTCATGGGTATTTCATATGTCTTTTTCCTATAATATTTAATTTTCACAAATAATTTCTACTTCGTCTATCCATAATTCGCTTCCTACAGCTCCTTCGAAATAAGCTCCCATAATGCTGGAAGAGAATACAACTGCAAGTTTATATTTCCCATTTCTTAGGTCTTCTGTGTTGATTGTTTTACCATTTTGAGGTTTGAATTCTAAATCAAACTTTGTCCATTCGTTTGTTTCTGTCATTTCTTTTTCGGAGATACGTGCTAAAAGCACAATGTGTTCATCTATTCCGGTGCCATTATTCGGAAAAAGATTGCCGTCTAATGAGAAATCACTGCTTGGAGCTTCATAAAGCACTGCATAGATGTCTCCCTTATCTTTTTTACCAGTAATAGTGTTTCCTGATTTATCTGTAAAAACATCACCTGCTTTATACTTGAACCATCCGGTTATTTTGGAGGGGCGCTTAGTAAACGGGAATCCAAAGTGGGTTGCTTGCAAAGGGGCAAGTACGGCATTTTGAGTATCGAATGATCCGATAAATAAATTTCCGGCAGCAATAGGCATTCCGATAGGCTTTCCAAAATTTCCGGTACTAAGAGTAGTGAGTTTCACACATTTTCCCGAATAACCGGTGGGATGTTGTACTGTTGGGTACTGGGTTTCGTTTAACGCCATTCCGCTTAAGTCATATCCGGGGTTTCCACTTGCCCACTGCATAATACCAGACGCATTTGTCAAGTAAAATACGTTGTACGGAGTTATTTCTTTTAATTCTTCAAAAGAATAATTTGTGGGTAAAGTCAGCTTGTTTACTCGAATGAGGTACTTGGTTTGGGTTACTCCATCTTCGGAAGTTACAATAAATGTTCGTAATGTTTTTTGGCTGAAATCATACAAGGGAGGCTGGTCGTTTGTTTCAGCCTCTTCAGTTTGAATAAATGCTCCTTCAGGGAGAGTGAAAATCAATTCTTGTTGGGAAATATCTGTTCCATCTAGTACATAGACTTCTATTTCTTTTCTTAAATGATCAATAGTAGTAGATTGAATGTTTGTTCCAGTGCAGCTGTCGATAGCAGCTTCTACATTTAGAGCTTCATCTTGGATACAAGAGCTTATTGATAAGCCAAGTAAAAATCCTGTTAAAATGTACTTTAATTTCATTGTTATTGATTATCAGTTAGTATTGTACGGTGCAAAGATAAGAAAAAACTTTATAGACTTATTATTATTATTTAATTTATAAGGACTTATTCGGTATCTTGCGAGAGGGAAGCTTTGCTGTTGACTGTTGGTGTATGTTGTTTCTTCAAGAAAGAATCGGATTTGATGTAACGTTTATTAATAACGTTCAACTGATTGTTTCTGAATTTATTATTGAATTTATGTTATTTGACTTGTATGTAGAATGAATACTTGAAAAGAAACTTACGGGTTGGTATTGCTGAAGAGGTCTTTTTATTGGTATAAAATAAAAACGGATGAAACTAGAATGCAAGTTCCACCCGTTTTTCAAAATAATTGAGATAGAGAGTTATACGATTCCTTGAGCCATCATTGCGTTAGCTACTTTCATGAATCCTGCTACGTTAGCACCCTTCACATAGTTGATATAACCATCGGGTTCTGTTCCATATTTCACGCAAGCTTCGTGGATATTCTTCATGATGCTCTTCAGTTTTTCGTCTACTTCTTCCTGGCTCCAGCTTAGTTTGATTGAGTTCTGAGTCATTTCTAGACCTGATACAGATACACCACCTGCGTTGGCTGCTTTACCCGGAGCGTAAAGAATCTTCGCATCCTGGAACACACGGATTGCTTCTGGAGTAGAAGGCATGTTTGCACCTTCTGATACGGCAAATACTCCGTTTGCTACCAGTGCTTTTGCATCATCACCATTGATTTCATTCTGTGTGGCAGAAGGAAGAGCGATGTCTGCTTTTTCATTCCAAGGACGAGCACCTGCTACGTATTTGCAACCGTATTTTTCTGCATATTCACGGATACGTCCGCGGTAGAGGTTCTTCAATTCCATGATGTAATCCAGTTTCTCACGGTCGATACCGTCCGGGTCATAGATGTAACCATCAGAGTCGGACATGGTAACTACTTTAGCACCCAACTGAATCAGTTTTTCTACAGTATACTGTGCTACGTTTCCTGAACCAGATACCAGACAAGTCTTACCCTTGATGTCGATGTTACGAGTTTTCAGCATTTCCAGCAAGAAATAGATGTTACCGTAGCCTGTAGCTTCCGGACGGATAAGTGAACCACCAAATTCACGGCCTTTACCAGTCAATACACCGCTGAATTCGCGAGTCAGTTTTTTGTACATACCGAACATATAACCTACTTCACGACCGCCTACACCTATATCACCGGCAGGAACGTCAGTTTCAGGACCGATGTGGCGCCACAATTCCAGCATGAATGCCTGGCAGAAACGCATTACTTCTGCGTTTGACTTACCGCGTGGAGAGAAGTCAGATCCACCTTTACCACCACCCATCGGAAGAGTAGTCAGTGAGTTCTTGAAGGTCTGTTCGAATGCCAGGAACTTCAAAATTCCCAGGTTTACAGAGCTGTGGAAACGGATACCACCTTTGTACGGGCCGATAGCGTTGTTGTGTTGCACACGGTAACCCATGTTGGTCTGGATGTTACCTTTGTCGTCCATCCAAGTGACACGGAACTGGTATACGCGATCAGGAATACACAGACGTTCAATCAAGTTTACTTTGTCGAATTCAGGGTGTTTGTTGTATTCCTCTTCGATAGTTCCTAACACTTCTTCTACTGCCTGATGATACTCAGGTTCATTGGGGAATCTTCTTTTCAGATCTTCCAGAACTTTAGCTGCATTCATAATTAAAAAAGATTATCTGTCTTATTTATTGGTTTTGAAAAATCACAGTAATATGTTTCTTTTTGTTTGATGTGCCAAAAATATAGATAAAAATTTATTTATGCAACAATAAATCAAGAAAAGTAAGAAAAAAGCGTCAAAAATCCCTTTTTATCTATTTATTCGTGTTTATTTGTTTCTGCTTTTAAGTGATTTAATTACAGGGATAAACACCAAAGCTCCTGATATGAGAATCATAATGACAAGCGGACCGTCAATTTTGGGAGTAGAGGTGAGTACTAAAAAGCAAAGTGCAGCCCAGCATAAAGTAAGTACGACACATTGTGTATGATTGAGTGGTTTTCTCATGGTTTATAGAAAAATAATACACGGAGGAACGGTGGCAAGGGTGAATGTTTTGGCTTGCGGCTGCTCCTCCGTGTAAGGTGAAATAAATCAGTAATGTTTATTGTGCTTTCTTTTTTTTGTCGACAATGGCATCAATGCAGGCGATAGCTGTGATATTGACAATATCGCGTACAGAGCTTTCAATGTCGGTGAAGTGAATTGGTTTGTTCAATCCCATCTGAATCGGGCCGATCACTTCGGTCTCACTCATGTTCTGAATGAGTTGATAGGTAGCATTGGCTGAACTCAGGTTAGGGAATACCAAAGTGTTTACTTCTTTTCCTTTTAAGCGTGTGAAAGGATACTTCTCATCACGAAGGGCATTATTCAAGGCGAATTTCACTTGCATTTCACCGTCAATAGCCAAATCCGGATATTCCTGATGAAGCTGGTTGATGGCTTCGTGTACCTTCGCCGGACTTCCTTCTGCGTCGGAACCGAAGTTTGAATAAGACAGCATAGCCATTACCGGTTCCTGGTTAAAGAAACGTACAGCCTTGGCCGACAGTTTGGCAATGTCTATCAAGGTATCGGTGTCCGGATGACGGTTAATCAATGTATCGGCAATGAAATAAGTTCCTTTCTTGGAATTCAGAATATGCATGGTACCGAAATGCTTGTATCCAGGCTGGATGCCGATAACTTCCTTAGCCACCTTGATTGTGTTGGAATATTTGGTGTACAATCCGGTCACAAAAGCATCTGCTTCTCCGGTTTCTACCATCATCATACCGAAGTAGTTGCGTTCAAACATCTTGTCGTTGGCCTCTTGGAAGTTTGCGCCTTCGCGGGCACGTTTCTCGCAGAGGATGCGCGCATAGCGTTCACGGCGTTCTGATTCGCGGTCGTGGCGCAGGTTGACGATTTCAATGCCCTCCAGGCTCAGGTCAAGTTCTTTAGCCAATTTTTCAATGCGCTCTTCGTTACCTAAAAGAATCGGATGGCAGATACCTTCAGCTTTGGCTTCTACTGCTGCTTTCAGCATGTTCGGGTGAATACCTTCAGCAAATACCACGCGCTGTGGATTGCGGCGGGCGGTTTCATACAACTGGCGGGTCAGCTTGTTTTCCTGTCCCATCAGTTCTCTCAGGTGATTCTTGTATTCATCCCAGTCGGTAATTTGTTTACGGGCTACACCTGATTCCATGGCAGCTTTAGCTACGGCCATAGATACTTCGGTAATCAGACGCGGGTCGACCGGTTTCGGGATGAAGTATTCGGGGCCGAAACTCAGGTTGTTTACGTGGTAGGCTTCATTGACTACATCGGGCACCGGTTTCTTTGCCAGGTCGGCAATGGCATGTACGGCGGCCAGCTTCATCTCTTCGTTGATGGCAGTGGCTCGAGTGTCAAGTGCACCGCGGAAGATATAGGGGAATCCAATCACATTGTTTATCTGGTTCGGATAGTCAGAACGTCCGGTTGACATCAATACGTCCGGGCGGGAAGCCATGGCATCTTCGTATGAAATTTCTGGAGTCGGATTGGCCAGAGCAAATACGATAGGATGAGAAGCCATGCTGCGTACCATATCTTGGCTCAGCACATTACCTCTGGAAAGACCAAGGAATACATCGGCTCCCTTGATGGCTTCTGCCAGTGTATGGATGTCAGTACGGTCAGTAGCAAAGAATTTTTTCTGCTCGTTCAGGTCTGTACGCTCTTTAGAAATCACTCCTTTACTGTCGAGCATGACAATGTTTTCCAAGCGTGCACCGAGGGCTACATATAATTTAGTACAAGATACGGCAGATGCGCCGGCACCGTTGACTACGATTTTTACCTCTTCAATTTTCTTTCCGGCTACTTCCAGCGCATTTAGCAATCCGGCACTGGAGATAATGGCTGTACCGTGCTGGTCGTCGTGCATTACCGGAATGTCCAGTTCTTCCTTCAGTCTCTGTTCTATTTTGAAGCATTCAGGAGCTTTGATGTCTTCCAGATTGATACCTCCGAAGGTAGGAGCAATGGCTTTTACCGCTTCGATAAATTTATCCGGGTCTTTTTCATTTACTTCAATATCGAATACGTCGATTCCAGCATAAATTTTAAACAACAGTCCCTTTCCTTCCATTACGGGTTTTCCACTCATGGCACCTATGTCTCCTAAACCCAGTACAGCAGTTCCGTTAGAGATAACGGCTACTAAGTTACCTTTGTCGGTATAGTCGTATGCCGTATCCGGATTCTTCTGGATTTCCAGACATGGCTCTGCTACTCCTGGTGAATAAGCCAATGATAAATCTCGTTGAGTTTGATAAGGTTTGGTGGGGACTACTTCTATTTTCCCCGGTTTGCCTTGTGAGTGATAGAGCAAGGCTGCTTCTTTCGTTATTTTTGTCATATTTCTTCGTTTTTTAGTTGTTTCAAAGAATAATGTATCGCGCAAATGTAGGAATAAAATAACAAATGGACTGTTTTTTTCTGAAAAAAACTATAAAATGAACGAAGGTTGTTTTGGAGTATTGAAGATTTTTTGTCGATAGTTTTTGTCGATTGGTCTGATAATATTGGCTATATGTAATGATATTAGGGCATTATGGTTATTCTTAGTTAAAGCCACTTTTCGGACCTTGATTTTTTTCCTATATTTGCACGATAAAAAACTAGAGAAGGGTTTAAAGTTTTCAGAGGAAAGCTTTATAAAATAGGATTAGAGAGAGTAAAAACCAAATTTTATATATGAATATAAGTATGAGCACAAAAAGAAACAGAAGTTTTTCTTCTAGCCGAGTGGCATTCTATGCATTGACTCTTTCGGTGCTGACTGCATGTGGAGGCGGTCAGGGGGGTATGAAAATGGGTGATGATGAATTTGCGGTTGAGACACTTGTAGCTGCATCCAGCAATCAGACGACCCAGTATCCCGCCACAATCAAAGGTTTACAGGATATTGAAATTCGTCCGCAAGTATCAGGCTTTATTGTAAAATTGTGTGTGGATGAAGGTGCTACGGTTCGTAAGGGACAGGCTTTGTTCCAGATTGATCCGACACAGTATAAGGCTGCATACGATCAGGCTAAAGCAAGCGTAGCTTCAGCAAAAGCTAACCTGGAAACCGTTACATCAACTGAAGCAAACAAAAAGATGCTGCATGAGCAGAAAATCATCAGTGATTTTGAATACCAGACAGCTGTAAATAACCTGCTTTCTGCTAAAGCAAGTCTGGCACAGGCTGAAGCTTCTTATGCGGCTGCAAAACAGAATTTGGGCTTCTGTACCGTAACCAGTCCTTCAGATGGAGTTATTGGTACTTTCCCGTATCGTGTAGGTGCATTGGTTGGTCCTTCTGCAGCTGAACCGTTGACTACCGTTTCTCAGATTGGAGATATGTACGTATATTTCTCAATGACTGAAAAACAGTTGTTGGCTTTGACTAAAGCAGGTGGTACATTGAAGGAACAGTTGGAAAAGATGCCTGCTGTCAAATTGCAGTTGTCTGATGGAACAATGTATTCAGAAGAAGGTAAGATTGATGCCGTAAGTGGTGTAATCGACCAGACTACTGGTTCTGTAAGCATGCGTGCAATTTTCCCGAACAAGCAGAATATCCTTCGTAGTGGAGGTATGGCCAACGTGGTATTCCCATACACTATGAGCGACATTATCTTGATTCCTCAAACTGCTACTCAGGAAATTCAGGACAAGAAGTTTGTATATGTATTGCAGTCTGACAATACTATCAAGCATACAGAGGTACAGATTTCTAATTTGAATGATGGTAAAAACTACATTGTGACAGGAGGTTTGAAACCAGGTGATAAGATTGTAGTGGAGGGAGTCCAGAATCTACAGGATGGTCAAAAGATTACTCCGATTACGTTAGCTGAAAAAGAAGCTAAATTCCAGAAAGCTTTGAAAGATCAGCATGAAGGAAATTTTGCCACAGCTTTTAATTGATATTCAAAACCAGGAAGTGAATAAATAGAGAGTTGACGAGGGTGGATGTATTTTCTTCTCGCTCTCATATCTTGCTTTTCTCACTAATACAAAAATCAACTATAATTAAAAGAATAAAATGAAACTAGATAAATTTATTAACCGTCCGGTTCTGTCAACTGTAATTTCAGTGTTGATGGTAATCTTGGGTATGATTGGTCTGGTTACTCTGCCTATTACACAATATCCGGACATTGCACCTCCTACCGTTTCGGTGCGTGCAACATATACTGGAGCCAATGCGCAAACTGTGTTGAATTCAGTGATTGCTCCGTTGGAAGACCAGATTAATGGTGTGGAGAACATGATGTATATTTCTTCTTCTGCATCCAACAATGGTTCTGCCAGCATTGATATTTATTTTAAGCAGGGAACTGATCCGGATATGGCAGCTGTTAACGTGCAGAACCGTGTGTCAATGGCACAAGGTTTGCTTCCTGCTGAAGTTACCAAGGTGGGTGTAACGACTCAGAAACAACAGACCTCTATGTTGATGGTATTTTCTGTATATGATGCAGAGGATAAATACAATATTGAGTTCCTTGAAAACTATGCCAATATCAACTTGATTCCAGAAATAAAGCGTGTGGGTGGTGTAGGTGATGCAATGGTATTGGGTCAGGATTATTCTATGCGTATCTGGTTGAAACCAGATGTGATGGCTCAATATAAATTAAACCCTACAGATGTATCAGCAGCTTTGGCTGAACAAAATATAGAAGCTGCTCCAGGGCAGTTTGGTGAAAAAGGAAATCAGACTTTCCAGTACACAATTCGTTATAAAGGCCGTTTGCAACAGAGTGAAGAGTTTGAAGACATCGTTATCAAAGCATTACCGGATGGAAAGATTTTGCGCTTGGGAGATATTGCAAATGTTGAACTGGGACGTTTGGACTATACTTTTGATAATAACGTAAATGGACATAAGGCCGTAACAGGTATTGTTTATCAGATGGCTGGAACTAATGCGACGCAAACTATTGCTGAACTGGAAGCCACCTTGGAAAAAGCTCAGGCTTCGTTGCCGGCCGGATTAAAGATTAATATTGCACAGAATGCCAATGACTTCTTGTTTGCTTCAATTCATGAAGTAATAAAAACTTTGATAGAAGCCTTCATTTTGGTATTTATTGTGGTATATGTGTTCTTGCAGGATTTTCGTTCTACATTGATTCCAGCTATAGCTATTCCGGTTGCCTTGATTGCTACATTCTTTGTTCTGAAGTTGATAGGATTTAGCTTGAACTTATTGACACTTTCGGCAATGGTGCTCGCTATTGCAATTGTAGTGGATGATGCGATTGTGGTGGTGGAAGGTGTACATGCAAAACTGGATCAGGGCTATAAATCGTCTCGTGAGGCTTCTATCGATGCCATGAGTGAATTAGGTGGAGCGATTGTTTCCATCACATTGGTTATGATGTCAGTGTTTGTTCCGGTAAGTTTTATGGGAGGTACGGCTGGTACATTCTATCGGCAGTTTGGTTTGACAATGGCAATCTCCATCGGTTTCTCGGCCTTGAATGCATTGACACTTTCTCCTGCTTTGTGTGCTATTTTCCTGAAGCCTCATCAAAGTCATGGCGAGGATTCTAAGCTGAAAGAACGGGTAGGAATTGCTATGAAAGAATCGCGCAGACTGATGATTAATCGTTACAGTGAAGCTATTGGTAGGATGATGAGTCCAAAGCTTGTGATTCTTTTTGTAGTGATAGCTATTATGGGTATGGTACTTGGATATTTTAGTTTTAGTAAGAATCCTATAGTTTGTGTTATTCTTATTATCCTCAGTATCTTGGCCGTAACAGGAATGTCTACTTTAAAGTTTAAGGGGGCATTCAATAAATCTTATGAATCAATTTTGTCTCGTTATAAAAAATACGTAGTATATTTTATTCATAAGAAATGGCTATCCTTTGGACTGGTAGGTGCTTCTATTGTCTTATTAGTATTTTTAATGAATACAACTCCGACAGGTATGGTACCCAATGAAGATACAGGTACTATTATGGGAGCTGTGACTTTACCTCCTGGTACATCAAAGGAACGTGCTATGGAAGTGCTGGCTAAGGTGGATAGTTTGATTGCTGCCGATCCGGCTGTGGAATCTCGTACTGTAATTTCCGGTTTTGGATTTATCGGTGGACAAGGACCGTCTTACGGTTCTGTCATTATTAAGTTGAAAGACTGGGAAGAACGTTCTACTATGCAAAACTCTGATATGGTAGTAGCAACGTTGTTTATGCGTGCGCAGAAAATCATTAAGGATGCACAGGTATTGTTCTTTGCTCCTCCGATGATTCCAGGCTATTCGGCATCAAGTGATATTGAATTGAATATGCAGGATAAGACGGGTGGTGACTTAAATCATTTCTTTACAGTAGTGAAAGATTATATCGCTGCATTAGAGAAACGTCCGGAAATCAGTCGTGCGCAAACTACTTTTAATCCTAGTTTCCCTCAGTATCAGTTGGATATTGATGCAGCTGCTTGTAAAAAAGCTGGTATCAGTCCGAGCGATATTTTAATGACAATGCAAGGGTATTATGGTGGCTTATACGCTTCTAACTTCAACCGTTTCGGTAAGATGTATCGTGTAATGATTCAGGCTGAACGTAATGCTACTAAGAATTTGGAGTCTTTAAACGGTATTAAAGTACGTGCAAATAATGGTGAAATGGCTCCGATTACGCAGTTTGTTTCTTTGAAGAAAGTATATGGCCCTGATGTAATCAGTCGTTTCAACTTGTATACTTCTATTAAGGTGATGGTAGCTCCGGGTTCTGGTTATACTTCTGGACAGGCAATTCAGGCTATTGCCGAAGTGGCAAAAGAAAATTTGCCTACCGGATTTGGCTATGAATTGGGAGGTATGGCGCGTGAAGAAGCTCAAACAAGCGGTAGTTCTACGGGTATTATTTTTGTGCTTTGCTTCGTATTTGTTTATTTGTTGTTAAGTGCACAATATGAAAGCTATATTCTTCCGTTGTCTGTATTGCTTTCAGTTCCGTTTGGTTTGATGGGTAGCTTTATTTTTGTCAACGGATTTAGTGCATTGGGAAGCATTCCTGCATTGAAGATGATTTTGGGTTCGATGTCAAATGACATTTACATGCAGATTGCCTTGATTATGTTGATGGGGCTGTTGGCTAAGAATGCTATTTTGATTGTTGAGTTTGCCCTAGACCGTCGTAAACAAGGTATGAGTATTTCTTGGGCAGCCGTATTGGGTGCAGCAGCCCGTCTTCGTCCGATTTTGATGACTTCATTGGCCATGATTGTGGGTCTGATTCCGCTGATGCTTGCCATGGGTGTAGGTGCCCACGGTAACCGTACGTTGGGAGCTTCTACAATCGGTGGTATGTTGATTGGTATGATTTTGCAGGTTTTCATCGTACCAGTATTGTTTGTGGTGTTCCAATGGTTGCAAGAAAAAGTGAAGCCAATGGAATGGGATAGTCTCGATGAAAGTGAAGTGGAGGCTGAAATAGAACAGTATTCTCCTAATACGCATAAATAAGATTGACAATGAAAAAACAGATGATAGGAATGATGTGTCTGGCTGCCACGATGAGCAGTTGCCACATTTACAAAGCTTATGACCGTCCGGAAACGATAGATGCCTCAGGCATCTATCGTGACCCGGCTTCGGTAACCGATACACTGGCTGCCGATACGGCCAATATGGGAAATTTGCCTTGGAAAGAGATTTTCCGTGATGCCAAATTGCAGGCCTTGATTGAAGAAGGACTGGCTAGTAATGTAGATATGCAGGCTGCCGCTCTCCGTGTACAGGAAGCGAAAGTGATGCTGACTGCCGCCAAATTGTCTTATTTGCCCTCTATTAATCTGGCTCCGCAAGGTTCTACAACCAGCATGGGAGGTGGAAGCTATGTAAAGGCATACCAGCTTCCGGTTGCAGCCAGTTGGGAAATTGACTTGTTCGGGAAGATTTTGAACACCAAACGTGGTCAGAAAGTTGCCTACGAACAGAGTCAGTATGCAGAACAGGCTGTACGTTCACAGATTATTTGTGGTATAGCTAACGTGTACTATTCTTTGCTGATGCTCGACCGTCAGGTAGAAATTACGACCGAAACGGCTGCTATCTATAAAGAAAACGTACGAGTAATGGAAGCCATGAAAATTGCCGGTATGACAACCGAAGCTGCTGTAGCACAGATGCGTGCTGCCAGCCATCAGGTAGAGGCTTCATTGATGGATTTGAAACGTCAGGTGCGTGAAACAGAAAATTCACTTGCTGTACTGTTGGCTAAGGCTCCTCAGACCATCGAACGCAGTACATTGGACGAACAGGTTATGCCGGAAGAACTGGCAGCGGGTGTACCGATGCAGTTATTGGAAAACCGTCCGGACGTGAAGATGGCTGAAATGACGCTTGCGGCTGCTTATTATACGACTAATTCTGCACGTGCAGCTTTCTATCCGGGCTTGAACATTACAGGTATGGCAGGATGGACAAACGGATCAGGTATTCAAGTCTCTAATCCGGGTGAATTTATGCTGCAGGCTTTGGCTTCATTGGCTCAGCCTATTTTCAATAATGGTAAGCTGATTGCTAACCTGAAGGTTTCAAAGGCAGAAGAAAAGATTGCTCAGATGAATTATCAGCAGACTATTCTGGAAGCTGGAAAGGAAGTGAGCGATGCTCTGTATCTGTTCGATACACAGAATAAGAAACTGGTGGAAGACCGTGGACAGGTAGAGCAGTTGGATAAGGCGGTGACTTATACCAAGGCCTTGTTCCAGAGCGGAGATGCCACTTATCTGGAAATCCTGACCGCACAGCAGAATCTGCTGAGTGCACAGTTGTCAGAGGTAGCTGATAATTTCCAGCGTATGCAAGCTGTCATCAACTTGTATAGTGCGTTGGGAGGAGGAAGAAATTGATTAACCTTAAAATGAGAAAACTATGATAAGTCCTTTAGCTTATGTAGATCCGTCAGCCAAATTGGGTAAGAACGTGACGGTTCATCCATTTGCCTATATCGACAAGAATGTAGAGATAGGCGATGATAACGTGATTATGCCCTATGCCAGTCTGATGAGCGGCACACGTATGGGAAATGGAAATACAGTTTATCAGGGAGCTGTTGTGGCAGCAGTTCCCCAGGATTTTGCCTTTACAGGTGAAGAAACACTGGCTATTATCGGCAATAACAATGTGATTCGTGAAAATGCCGTGATTATTCGCGGTACACATGCTTCACATGCTACAAAAGTGGGTGATGGCAACTTCATCATGAGTGGAGCTCGTCTTTCTCATGACGTGGAAGTGGGTAACCGTTGCATTATCGGTAACGGTTCACAGGTTTCGGGTAACTGTATCATCTATGACAATGCCATCCTTACTTCCAATGTGCTGATGCAGGGTAATACACGCCTGGGAAGTTTCTCAGTAGTGCAGGGCGGATGCCGTTTCATTAAGGACATTCCTCCATATATTGTAGCAGCCCATGAACCGATTGCATTCTATAGCATCAATACAAAGGTGCTGGAGCATACCGGTTTTTCTGAAACCATTATCAAACACATTGCACAGGCATACCGTATCCTTTATAAGGCAAATACTTCATTGCATGATGCATTGGGACGTATTCGTGAACAGATTCCTAACGGACCGGAAATTGAAAACATTATCCAGTTTGTGGAAACTTCAAAATTAGGAATTATTCATTGATGTAGATAATGGCAGGGCGAAGAAAGGAAAACGACCGTGAAGAGTTAAAGTTGCGTGTGGTGGAAACAGCTTCCAAATCTTTTATGACTTTGGGGATTAAGGCTGTCCACATGGACGATATAGCAAGTTCGCTTTCTATATCCAAGCGTACGCTTTATGAACTGTTTGGAGATAAGGAAGAACTTCTGCTGGAAGTTTTCCGTTTTTATCGTCATTGTATGAATGAGTATATGCAAGAGATTGCTTCCAGCGCGAATAATGTGCTGGAAGTAATCCTTACATTTTATGAGCGCAAGTTCAATGAGTTGTGTTCGGTAAACCCTCTGTTCTTTCGTGACTTGCGCAAATATTCCAAGGTGTTGGACTATATACATGATGACCGTCGCAGGGGAGATGCTGATGCACTGGCCTATTTTCAAAAGGGGGTAGAGCAAGGTATTTTTCGTAGCGACATCAATTTCCAGATTATTAACCAGGCCATGGCCATGCAGATGGACTTGTTGATTTATTCAGACATTACAGACCATTATCCGTTGGCCGAAATCTATAGTGAAATCACTATTCTACACATGCGGGGGATTACCACGGAAAAAGGTTACCGCATGGTCGATGATTTCTTGAAGAATATTCGAGAAAAACACCTCAGATAGCTTTTCATACTTAAAATTCCTTTATCTTTGATGCCTCGAAGATAGGATGCGGTTCGGCAGTACCTGCACTCAAAAGCAAGCTTTTGGTTTGGTATTGCACTCACCTTTCGCTATCTTTGCACCCAGTTTTAGAGGAAAGTTCATGAAAAATAAATTATTATACACTTTTCTGTTCACCCTTCTGGTGGTGGCAGGCTTGTTTGCCATGCATTTTTTGCCGTCCGTTTCTTTTTGCGGGAAACCGTTGAGAAAGGTAGACCTGCTTTCGGACATCCGTATAAAAAAGGAAATCGTGGCACCGGTGGATTCTGATACGCTGGTGTTGCCTCCTCCGGTAAAGCCGGCTTTTGTAGATACCTGCAAGAGCGGAATGGTCTGCATCGAAGAATATGCCGATTCTGCGGGGCGCGGGATGAACTGTTTTTATGAGGCTTTGGGAAAGGTGGCTTCTTTAGACCGTCCGGTACGCATTGCCTATTTCGGCGATTCGTTCATTGAGGCCGACATCCTGACCGGCGATTTGCGCGAGATGTTGCAGAAACGTTTTGGCGGATGTGGGGTAGGCTATGTATCTATCACTACCAAAATAGCTGGTTTCCGTCCTACGGTACACCATTCGTTTGGTGGATGGGGCAGTCACTCCATTACAGATTCCACCTATTTTGACCGTTCCCGTCAGGACATTTCCAATCATTATTTTATTCCTTCTTCGGGAGCTTATGTCAGCCTGAAAGGTGAGAAACGCTTCTTGTCGCATATTGATACCTGCGAAGTGTCTACCTGTTATTTCCTGACTTCCGATTCTTTGCGGTTGGCTGCATCTGTCAATGGAGGAGAGGCACAGCCATTTTCTGTGGGTGGAAAAGAAGAGTTGCAGTCTGTGTCTGTGAACGGACGTATCGGCTCTGTGCGCTGGAAAGTGGAGCAACTGGATTCTACAGCTTTGTTCTATGCCGTGACGATGGATCCGCGTCAAGGTGTGGTAGTCGATAATTTCAGTACCCGTGGAAGTAGCGGACAGCAGTTGGGTAATATTCCGATGTCGATACTTCGTCAGTATAACCGTCTGCGTACATACGATTTGATTGTGTTGCAGTACGGGTTGAATGTGGCTTCGGATGAGGTGATGAACTATACCTATTACAAGGACGCGATGAAACCGATAGTGGAGCGTTTGAAGACGGCCTTTCCGGAGGCCTCTGTCCTGATTGTCGGGGTAGGAGATAGAGAAAACAAGGATGAAAACGGCGAATTGCGTACCATGCCGGGTGTGAAGCGCCTGATTCGTTACCAGCAGGCACTTGCGGCCGAAACGGGTGTAGCATTCTGGAATATGTTCGAAGCCATGGGAGGAGAAGGTAGTATGGTAGAGATGGTGAACCACAAGCCTCAGATGGCCAATTATGATTATACTCACATCAATTTCAGGGGAGGAAAGCACATTGCCGGACTTTTGTTTGAAACGTTGATGTACGGCAAGGAACAGTACGAAAAACGAAAAGCTTATGAAATGGAGTGAGATACGTTTTTGGGGGATATTCTTCGGGTTCCTTTTGGGGGCATTGCCGCTTTTAGCGCAGGATGCCTTGCCGGAGAAGTCGCGTCCGGACCGTCATTCCGGTCATGTGTCCGACAGCGAGGCCATGCAGCAGCTGATGCGCTTTGTGGAAGTCAGCAATCCGATGCCAGCCGGCTTTAAGGGAACAACTGAAAATACGATTACAGACCCTACGCATGAACTGGAGCCTTTCTGGCAGAAGCTTTCTGTGCTCGACCGTCCATTACGTATCGTGCACATTGGCGATTCTCATGTGCGGGGGCACGTCTATCCCTATATCGTGCGCCGGCAGCTGGAAGAAGATTTCGGACGGGAGGCAGTGCTCGACATGCAGGTGAGTTACCGCACTTCCGGACTGGCGCAGGAAACGGGAGCGGCAGGAATCGTATATCATATACTGGGCGTGAACGGGGCTACCTGTGCTTCTTTCGCCACGCCTGAGAATATCCGTCAGGTCGTCGGACTGAATCCGGACCTGGTTATCCTTTCTTTCGGTACCAACGAAGCACACGGGCGCCGTTATTCTCCGGCCGAGCATCTGGCGCAGATGGATAATCTGCTGGGAGAACTGAAAAAGGGATGTCCGAAGGCGGTGTATTTGCTTACGACCCCTCCCGGTGCGTATGTTCGTAACGGCAGGCGGGGAGCCAGGGTAATCAATCCGCGTACGAAACTGGCCGTAAAGACAGAACTGGATTATGCGGCTTCGCGGAAACTCGCTATATGGGATATGTATCACGTGGTAGGAGGTGAACGTTATGCTTGTCTGAACTGGAGTAATGGAAACTATTTCCAGCGTGACAAGATTCATTTCACGCAGGAAGGATATATTTTGCAGGGACTATTATTACACGAAGCGATTATCAAATCATACAACAATTATGTGGAAACTCAACTGGACGGAACTTGGAATTGACTTGGACAGACTGAAAGAGGTATTGACATACGATGCGGCGCAGCCGATGATTTTCAGCAGCGGCTTCTTCCTGCTTCTTTTTCTCGGATTCAGCCTGGTGTATCTGCTTTTGCAGAAACGGACTACGGCACGCCTGCTGTTTGTCACCTTGTTTTCTTATTATTTCTATTATAAAAGCAGCGGAACCTATTTCTTCCTGCTGGGCATTGTCACGGTGTCCGACTTCCTGCTGGCGCGCAGGATGGAGATGACGGTGGAGCACTGGAAGCGGAAGATGCTGGTGGTGTGCAGCTTGTGTATCAACCTCGGGCTGCTATGTTATTTCAAGTACACCAATTTCTTTTACGAAATGCTGGCTCCGTTGTGGAACGGACGGTTCGAGCCGCTGGACATATTCCTTCCGGTAGGGATTTCTTTCTTTACCTTCCAGTCGCTGAGCTATACCATCGACGTGTACCGGCGTGATTTGAAACCCTTGTCCAGTCTGCTGGATTATGCTTTCTATGTGTCTTTCTTCCCGCAGCTGGTGGCAGGACCTATCGTGCGTGCCCGCGATTTCATTCCGCAAATCCGCCGGCCCTTGTCCGTCACGTCCGAGATGTTCGGTCAGGGCATCTTCTTTATCGTGAGCGGTTTGTTCAAGAAGGCGGTGATTTCGGACTACATCAGCGTGAACTTCGTGGAGCGTATTTTCGACAATCCGGGATTGTATTCCGGACTGGAAAACCTGTTTGGGATTTACGGATATGCCTTGCAGATATACTGTGACTTTTCGGGCTACAGTGACATGGCTATCGGACTTGCCCTGCTGCTGGGATTCCATTTCCCTCCCAACTTTGATTCGCCTTATAAGGCGGACAGTGTGACCGATTTCTGGCATCGCTGGCACATCTCCTTGTCTACCTGGTTGCGCGACTATCTGTATATTTCCCTGGGCGGTAACCGAAAGGGAAAAATCCGTACCTACATCAACCTGATACTGACTATGCTGTTAGGTGGTTTGTGGCACGGTGCTTCGTGGAACTTTGTGGTGTGGGGCGGATTGCATGGAGTGGCACTGGCCTTGCATAAGTTCTTCCGCAACCTGTTGGGCCGGCCCAAGCAATATCGCAGCCGAGGAATACGTAAATTCTTTGCTGTGGTATTGACTTTCCATTTTGTATGCTTCTGCTGGATATTCTTCCGAAACTCTACGTTTGAGGCTTCGGTGACCATGATTCGCCAGATATTTACAGCCTTCCATCCGGAATTGCTGGAGCAGCTTTTGACGGGCTACTGGAAAGTGTTTGCATTGATGGGAGTAGGCTTCTTGCTTCATTTCTGTCCCGACAGCTGGCAGAATGCGTGCAGCCGGGGCATGGTGCGTATGCCGCTCATAGCCCAGGCACTGATAATGATTGCACTGATTTATCTGGTCATTCAGGTGAAAAGCAGCGATATTCAGCCGTTTATCTACTTCCAGTTCTGATGCGTGAGGTCGTATAGGCGTGTAAGGGTACAACTATTTTAGTTTTCACTCCCTATTTTTTCAGAAAAAAATTAGGAGAAAAGACTGAATAATTGTATTTTTGTCACGCTTTCGAAATATCCTTTCTCAAAAAAGGACGTTGGAAAGTGTGCTTATTGATATTTGCGCCCGTAGTTCAATGGATAGAATAAAGGATTCCGGTTCCTTCGATTGGGGTTCGACTCCCCACGGGCGTACATAAAGCTTATTAGACTGAAAAAGAACGGTTTAATAAGCTTTTTTGTTTATAGATACCAGCCTTCAGACATCGCGATTTGTATTTTCGGAAAAAACGCTCCTACGTTTGTGCTAAAACGCCTTTGCGTTTGATATAAAACGTACTTGCGTTTTGATTGAAGCGTCAAAGCGTTTTCCGGTAAATGCAAAGGCCTTTTCTGAGGGTGAAAAAAATCACTGTTTAAAGTTGACTGAGAGATGAAAAACTACATGTTTGAAATTTGTGCGAACTCTGCAGAGAGTTGCGTGGCTGCCCAGCAGGGAGGGGCTCATCGGGTAGAATTGTGTGCCGGTATGCCGGAAGGTGGAACTACCCCATCGTTGGGTGAGATTAAAGTGGCCCGTAAGTTGATTGACATCCGTCTGCATGTCATTATCCGTCCGCGTGGAGGAGATTTTCTGTACACACCTTCTGAACTGGAGATTATGGAAGAAGATATTCGGGCTGCCCGTCAGGCGGGAGCTGATGGGGTGGTGTTCGGTTGCCTTACACCGGAAGGCGAGCTGGACAAGCCGGCCATGCAGCGTCTGATGGAAGCTTCCAAAGGGCTTTCGGTGACTTTCCACCGTGCGTTTGATTATGTCAAGTCACCCCGTGAGGCACTTGAAGAACTGATAGGAATGGGCGTGAACCGTGTGCTGACTTCCGGTCAGATGCCTACGGCCATGGAAGGGGCACCCTTGCTGGCTGAACTGGTGAAGCAGGCGGGCGACCGCATTATCATCATGCCGGGCTGCGGAGTGAACGAACATAATATTGCGGAACTGGCCCGTGTGACGGGAGCCGGTGAGTTCCATTTTTCGGCACGTGAACAAAAAGAAAGCCGGATGCTTCTTCGCAATCCGGCTTTGTCGATGGGAGGTACGGATATGGATGAATATGCTCATCCGGTTACGACTCCCGAAAAGGTGCGTCGCACCATTGAGGCGCTTACAGTCCGTGGATAACATGGAGCAGTTGCTCGCCCATGCCGATGGTGTATCCGTGTGATTCGAAGACTACGCGGTTGAACGTATCGCCCAGGATGATCACCGGCAGGGTGGGTTTGCTGCCCAGCTTCATATTTTCAGCAATCATTTTCAGAATGCTTCCGTCTTTGTCTATACCGAACACTACGTTCGACGGAAGGTTAGGGAATTCCTTGCGGTCGAATTTCTTATAGGCTGCTTCGTCAGTGAAGAGCAGTACAATCGTACGTCCCCATTTCTCAAATTCCGCTTTCTTTACTTCGATGTCTTTCAGGGCATGATTGGTCGGTTCCTGACCTACGCCCAATACGCCGACAATGTAATATCCTCTTCCGGTAGTGTTGAGGACAGATACTTGTTCATCGGTGCCCGGACGGGTGTAGAGTGCTTCGGAATTGAAGATGCCGATGACACGTACTTCTTCCGTATTGTTGCGCATGCAGAGAGGAGTCACCGTGGTCTTTCCTTTGTCGACAGAGAAGAATGAAACCTGGCTCAATACACCTCCGTTGGCCATACGGCTACCCGTTACCATCATGTAATAACCGGTCGACATGCTGCTTCCGTTTTTCAGCAGAGAAGCCCAGCTGGCATCTTCCGGATGGTTCTGCAACTGGAATGTGCCGTTGTCATACTTCGACAGGGTGAAGTGAGTGTAATATTTCGGATTGTCCAGTCGAGGAATAGCCTGGTAAGTAGCTTTTAATACACCTTCCGACAGACTTCCACCTTCCGAACTTTCAAAGTCCACCAATACCGGTTTCCCGTTGAGGCGGTAGCAGATGTTACCGTTTACTTCATCTTTCCAGGCGGGGATACCTAAGCTGCGGGCAGCAGCTACAAAGAAAATATCTCTGGACTGTGAGTCTGTCACGCGGCTGCGCCATACGCCCTCTGGTGAGGTAATGGTGAATATCGTACTCAGGTCGTTGCGGATAGACAGGCTGTCCTTACACCATTTTACAAGCACTTGCGGGTCGGCTTTGATTTGTGCGGCTAGTTCGGCAGACAAGGCTTTCTGCAGGTAGGTACGGTAAGGAGTCAGCATTTCAGTGGCAATACGCGGTGCAAGCACTTCTTTTACGTCAGCTTTCGCATCGGTAGCATACAAATGGTCTTCCAGAATGCTGCAAGGTGTGTCGCGCAGGTCTTTATCAGCCAGTGTGCTGAGCAATTCCAATGCACGGGCACCCTGTCCCTTTTCCGCAGCATTCGACAGGAATTGCATGATGTCCGCATGGTTTCCTCTGGATTTCAGAATGTATGTGCTTGTTTGGTTCACATCCAGTTTCAGTCCTTCTGCAAAAGCCTTGGCCTTTTCTTCGGTCGGGAATCCTGTTACGTAGGCGTTGCGGATAGAATCTTCCTGAGCCATACGCAGGGTATTTTCCTTACGCTGTGCATCGGTCACTTCCGGGAAGTTGGCTTTTTCAGCCGGTGGCACAATGTGCAAGGTATCGGTAAATACATCTCCCGGACGGTGAGAAAGCGTTAATGTGACTTCTTTATCTTTTCCGAAAGAAACTTTCTGCAAGCCGAAGTGGTCATTTGCCGAAGCGTAGACTACCATGTCGCCCAATCCGGCAGAAAGTGATGCTTTTCCTTGTGCGTCGGTCGTTTTGTTGGCTACGGTGAAGAATTCAGCGTAATTGTAAATTTTGAACTCTACGTGTGCGCCTTCTACAGCTTTACCCTGAGCATCTACCACCGTAACAGTGACGGGGGCACTCTGTCCGTAGTTGTCGATGATGTTGATTTCCGTATAGTTGGCAGTGGTTTTCATCACTTCTTCCGGTCCGTCGTATGCACCGAATACTTTGGTGTGCATCAGCATACCTCTGCTGGCAGGAGCATTGAACCATCCTAAGTTCAGTACCGGTTCCGGTTCGCAGGCACCAAGGAAGTACCATTTGCCGTCCACCCAGGCTTCTACCCAGGCATGGTTGTCGTCAGTATGTGCCCAGCGCGGGGTGTACACCTGACGGGCAGGGATACCTACGGCACGGAGAGCGACTACCAGGAAGGTCGATTCTTCACCGCAACGTCCGTAAGCCGTTTTCACAGTAGCCATCGGGGCACTGGTACGGATGTCGGTCGGGGTATAGATTACTTTTTCATGGCACCAGTGGTTTACTTCCAGCACGGCATCGTACATGGATAGTTTTTCCACACGCGGCATCAGTTCCTGGCGGAACACTTCGCGTGCATTATCCAGGTTTTCGTTGTTTACTCTGACAGGGAGTACAAAGTGGCGGAATATCATGTCGGGAATTCCGGCTCCCCATGAAGTCTCTTTTCGGTTCTGAAGTGCCAGGCGTACATTTTTCAGGTAGAATTCTCCGGAATAGTCGGAAATATCGCCCGGAGTCATGTAGGCATACAGGAACATCATGGCTTCCCGTTCCTCCAGCGACATGTCTTCATTGAAGATGTCAAAAAGATTTCCCCGGTTGAGAATCTCCTTCTTCTGTCCGAAATCAGCTTCCACTTTGTTGCGGTAGTCGGCTTCTTTCAGAAAATGGTTGGGAGAAGTCGAGGTACACGACGGGAAGAGGCAACTGAGCCAAAATGCAAATGCGGGAATGAGTAGTTTTTTCATGCAGGTAAAAAGATTTGGTAAATACAGAAATAAAAAAGACACGGAAACGAGAAGTTCTTCCTTTCGGGGTGAACTTCTGCGTTTCTGTGTCTTTTGGCTTAAAATGTGATATGCACTTAAATAGGTTTATATTCTACAAATGCTTCCATAGCTTCATAGCAAGCCAGACCTAACTGGTCGTAAAGTGAAGCAGTTCCGCGGTTGCGGTCTTCACTTCTCTGCCAGAACAGACGTTCGTCATTGCCCAGGAACGGTGCGCTTTCCATCTGAGACTGGTGTTTCAGGATAGAGTTACGTTTTGCACGAAGTTCTTCCGGACTCAACGGTACGGCCATTTCGATGTTTTCGATTTCCCATTCTGCCCATGCACCACGGTACATCCAGATGCGGCAGTCTTTCAGCCATTCCGCACCGGCATTCTTTTCTTCATCGATAGCGGCAAAAACAGCGTCCGTACATACGCGGTGAGTACCATGCGGGTCGGCCAAGTCGCCGGCTACATAAATCTGATGAGGTTTCACTTCGCGAAGCAGGTTGAGCACGATTTCTACGTCGGCCTCGCTGATCGGGTTCTTTTCAATCTTTCCGGTTTCATAGAACGGGAGGTCAAGGAAGTGACAGCGGCTGAGCGGAATATGATTGAACGTACAAGCGGTACGAGCTTCTCCACGACGAATCAGACCTTTGATGGTCAGGATGTCGCGTGTATCCATGTCGCCTTCTTTCTTGGTAGAGAAGAACTGTTTGATTTCAGCATATTTGTCGCTGATAACCTTGTCTTCACTATTTTCGAACAACTGGTTAAAGCCGTTGATGAAATGCATGAAACGTACTACTTCTTCATCGCCTACGGCAATGTTTCCGGAAGTTTCGTAAGCCACGTGTACTTCATGTCCCTGCTGAACGAGACGGCGCAATGTACCTCCCATGGAGATTACATCGTCATCCGGATGCGGAGAGAATACCACCACGCGTTTCGGGAACGGTTTGGCACGTTCCGGACGATAGGTATCGTCGGCATTCGGTTTACCACCCGGCCATCCGGTAATGGTGTGCTGCAGGTCGTTGAATACCTTGATATTGGCATTGTAGGCAGAGCCGTAAAGAGCCAGCAGTTCGCTCAAGCCGTTTTCATTATAGTCTTTGTTGGTCAGTTTCAGAATAGGCTTGTTCAGTGTAGTACACAACCATACGATGGCACTTCTTACGAGTTTGTCGTTCCATTCGCAGCTGGTTACCAGCCATGGACGCTGAATACGAGTCAGGTGGGCTGCCGCAGCCAAGTCTACGCAAACGGAAGTGTTGGCGTGAAGTTGCAGGTAAGATGCCGGCAGTGTATCACTTACTTTGTCTTCCACTGCACTTCGGATGATGTCAGCTTTGTCTTCACCCCAGGCCAGCATATAAACTTTTCTGGCTCCCATAATGGTATTGATACCCATGGTGATGGAGCAGGGAGGAAGATTGTCCACACCGATATTATGTGCAGCTTCAGAACGAGAAGTTGCATCAATCAAAATCAGGCGGGTAGTAGAGCTGGCATGTGAACCAGGTTCGTTCATACCGATGTTTCCTTCACGTCCGATTCCCATGATAACCATATCAAGACCTCCGAAGGTCTGTATACGCTGTTCGTACAAACGGCAGTGTTCGATGATGGCTTCCTGAGGGATGCTACCGTCCATTGTAAAGATATTCTGGCGGTCAATGTCTATCTGTGAAAGGAAAAGCTTGTTCAGGTGGCTGAAACTGCTTCCAGCACCTTCGGTCAGCGGATAATATTCATACAGGTTGAAGAATACCACGTTGCGGAAACTTACGCCTTCATCCTTGTGTTTCCGAATCAGTTCGGTGAACAGCGGACGCAGGGAAGCACCTGTACCTATGGCAATGGTACAGAATTTTCCTTCACGCTGTCTGTCCTGTATCTTTGCGACGATTTCATTGGCAATCTGTACCACACCTTCTTCGCTTGTTTCGAAGATGTTGGTCGGGATTTTTTCCAGTCGTGTCAGGACAGAACGTTCTACTGCGTTTCCCGGACGATAGTAACGTGGGGAAACGCGATTCAGTGAAATTTGAGAGCTAAGATTGGTTCTCATGATTCAGCGAATTAGAGGTTGTTCTTTTCAATATCTTTGAAGTACTTGTAGGTACCAACTTTCAGTTCGTCAGTAGCTGCTTCGTCACATACGATGATACCGTGCTGGTGCATCTGCAATGCGCTGATAGTCCACATCTGTGTGATGCCGCCTTCTACTGCATGCTGCAATGCACGTGCCTTGTTATGTCCGTTACAGATAATCAGTACTTCTTTAGCAGAAAGTACAGTACCAACTCCTACGGTCAATGCTGTCTTAGGCACTTTGTTCACGTCGTTGTCGAAGAAACGTGAGTTAGCGATGATGGTATCAGTAGTCAGTGTTTTCACACGTGTGCGTGAAGTCAGTGAAGAGCCCGGTTCGTTGAAAGCAATGTGACCGTCAGGACCGATACCTCCTAAGAACAGGTCGATGCCGCCGAACTTTTCAATTTCTTTTTCATAGTTGGCACATTCAGCTTCCAGGTCGGCTGCGTTACCGTTCAGGATGTGAATGTTTTCCTTGCAGATGTCAATATGATTAAAGAAGTTATTGAACATGAATGAATGGTAGCTTTCAGGATGAGATTCCGGCAAGCCTACGTATTCGTCCATATTGAAAGTCACTACATTCTTGAATGATACCACTCCCTTCTTGTTTAATTCAATCAGGGCCTTATACATACCCAGAGGAGATGAACCTGTGGGAAGTCCTAATACAAACGGTTTTTCTTTAGTAGGATTAGCTGCGTTGATTTTTTTTGCAACATAGTTTGCTGCCCAGTTGGACAGAGAACTGTAATCGGGTTCAATGATTAATCTCATGGTGGTTAGAATTTTGAATATTGAAATTAAATTAACTTGTTTCTTTCTCCTTTGTGATAAGAATTTTCTTACTCCATGCAAATATATCAAAGCTTACTCAGAAAGGCAAATAAAAAAATAGTTTTTTTATGCATGAGTTTTTAAAGAAAAATTCTACATTTGTAAATGTTTCTATAAAAAATAACAAATATGGGTCAGACTCTATTGAAGAATATACAGAAAGGCGTAAAAAGTGCATTGGTAAAGCAGCGTATCATTACGCACCTGATTTATGCGGGAAGCACTACAATCACAGATTTGTCCAAATCGATGGGACTAAGTGTGCCTACCGTGACAAAGTTTGTGGATGAAATGTGCAAGGAGGGATATGTGAACGATTGTGGAAAACTGGAAACCAGTGGAGGTCGTCATCCAAGTTTGTATGGACTGAATGCGGATTCTGCCTATTTTATCGGGGTAGCGATGGCGGTACAGTCGTTAAGCCTGGGGGCAATCAACTTTAAGGGGGATGTGCTTCAGACCAAGATGGAAATTCCGTTCAAGCTGGAAAATACACCGGAATGTTTGGAACATATCTGTCAGGAAATAGAAACATTTATCGATGAACTTCTGTGCGACAAATCAAAGATTCTGAATATCTGTATTGGTATGACCGGACGAGTAAATCCGGAAACGGGCTGCAGCTATACGCATCTGACTTTTGGTGAGAAACCTTTGGCAGAGATGTTCTCCGAAAGATTGGGTATTAATGTGTGCATTGATAACGATAGCCGTGCAATGGCATACGGAGAATACATCATGCGCTCGGAGAAATGTCCGAAGAACCTGATTTATGTGAATGTAAACTGGGGCTTGGGACTCGCTATCATCATTGACGGTAAACTGTATTCGGGAATGTCTGGTTTTGCGGGTGAGTTTGGACATAATTACGGATATGATAACCAGCAGATCTGTTATTGCGGAAAGAAAGGCTGTATTGAAACGGAGGTATCCTGCTCGGCTTTGTATCGGAAGTTTATTGCCCGTTTGCGTCAGGGAGAAAACTCTGTGTTGCTGAAAGAGAAATCCATCGATGAAATAACTTTAGCAGATATTATTTCTGCTGTTCGTCGTGAAGATGTGCTGGCCATTGAGCTGGTGGAAGAGATTGGCGCGAAACTGGGACGTCACATTGGTGACCTGATTAATGTGTTCAATCCGGAACAGGTAATTATCGGAGGAGAATTCTCGAAGGTAGGAGAGTATTTGTTGCCTCCGGTTATTTCGGCAGTCCGTAAATATACGCTGAATTTAATGTATAAGGATTCGGATATTGTATTGTCGGAACTGAAAGAAAAGGCAAACGTCATAGGAGCTTCTCTGTTGTCAAGAAGTAAGTTGTTTGCATTGGAATAAAATTTTGTTGAGATAAAAAATCCCCGGAAAGTGAAGTTGTACTTCGGTTTTCCGGGGATTTTTCTTTATAGGGATGTATCTTGTAAACTTTGACGGCATGTCTCCCAGTTTTCGTTGAAGGCAGCCATGGAGGGGAACAGGATGTTGGCACCTTCTTGCAGAAGCACGTCGTTTGGAAGCGGACCGGTGTTCAGTGCAATGGTGAAGATACCGGCAGCTACTCCAGCTCTGACTCCTAACGGCGCATTCTCAATGACTACCGCTTCGTTGGCTTGTATGCCGGCTTTCTGCAAGGCCATCAGGTAAGGTTCAGGATTGGGCTTTCCATATTTTACATCAAAAGCGGTTACCATCAGTTCTCGTTGGAAGATGTCGGGGAAGTAGTGGTTCAACTTGTCCAATAACGAGAGTTGTCCGGAGCCGGTTACAACCATCGGAATCAGTCCGTCTGCTTTTATTTTTTTCAGGACCTCGAATGCGCCGGGCATAGGGTCGGCTTTGGGCAACTGATTGAATATGTCGCTCTTGGTCTGGTAGATTCGTTTGATTTCTTCTTCATCGGCCTCATAGCCTCTTTCTCTTTGGCTGACGATGTTGATGGTTGCCGCACCGGTACGTCCTTCGTGGAGGTAGGCTTCCTCTTTGCTCAGGCTCATTCCGTATTGCTTCATTGCCTCATGCCAGGCGGTGGCATGGTTCTTCATGGAGTCGAACAATACTCCGTCCATATCGAACAATACGGCCTTTAAGTCGATGCGTGTATAATGATGGGTGGTAAGATATTGGTTGATTTCTTGTTGGAACATGATGATATGGTTTATAATATTCAGGCACGCATTACATGAATGCACTTTCCTTGTAGAAAGAAAGAGTGCTTTTCATGTAATTCGTGCCTGTCAATTAAAAACGGAGTGATAGACTCTCGTTTATTTATTTTTTCAGACGAGCCTGAATTGCTTCAGATTCTTTTTCGTATCCCGGCTTGTTCAGAAGAGCAAACATGTTTTTCTTGTAAGCTTCTACGCCCGGCTGGTTGAACGGATTTACTTCGAGCAGGTATCCGCTGATTCCGCAAGCCTTTTCGAAGAAATAGATAAGCTGTCCCAAGTAGTATTCGTTCAATGAAGGAACGCTTACACGCAAGTTAGGAACTCCACCGTCTACGTGTGCAAGCTGTGTACCGAGTTCGGCCATCTTGTTTACTTCGTCGATGCGTTTGCCTGCCAGGAAGTTCAGGCCATCCAGGTTTTCTTCATCGCTCGGGAAGTGAAGTTCGTGGCTTGGAGTTTCTACAGAAACCACTGTCTCGAAGATGCTGCGTTCACCCTGCTGAATCCACTGTCCCATAGAGTGCAGGTCAGTAGAGAAGTCTACAGAGCTCGGATAGATACCTTTCAGGTCCTTGCCTTCAGATTCACCGTACAGCTGTTTCCACCATTCCATGAAGTAGTGAAGTTTCGGCTGGAAGTTTACTAAGATTTCAATTTTCTTTCCGCTCTGATACAGTTCGTTACGAGTAGCAGCATACAAAGCAGCCGGGTTTTCGTACATGTTTTCGTTGGCACAAACTTTTTCCATTTCGCAAGCGCCGGCAACCAGCTGGTCAATGTCGATTCCAGCTACTGCAATAGGAAGCAAGCCTACCGGAGTCAATACAGAGAAACGTCCGCCTACATTGTCAGGAATGATGAATGATTTGTAACCTTCCTTGTCGGCTGTTGTACGGGCTGCACCTTTCTTGGCATCTGTAACAGCTACGATAACCTTGCGAGCCATTTCCTTGCCTCTCTGGTCTTCACACTGCTTTTTCAACAGGCGGAAAGCAAGAGCGGTTTCAGTAGTTGTTCCAGATTTAGATATGTTGATTACACCAAATTTTTTGTCTTTCAGGAATTCAGTCAGTTCGAACAGGTAGTCTTCGCTGATGTTGTGTCCGGCAAAAATAATAGTAGGCTGTCCGGCTTTTTTCTCCTGCAACCAAGCAAAGCTGTTTGACATAGCTTCGATGACTGCGCGTGCGCCTAGGTAACTTCCTCCGATACCAGCTACGATTACTACGTCGCAGTTTTCGCGAAGTGTCTGTGCGGTAGCTTTCAGGTCATCCAAGTGTTCCTTTGTGATGGAAGAAGGTAAATGCAACCAACCCAAGAAGTCGTTTCCTAAGCCTGTGCCTTTTTCCAGCGTTTCCATACAAGCTTTTACCTTTGGTTCATAAGAAGCCAATTTTTCCTTAGATATAAAATCTAAAGTCTTTTCAATGTTCAGATTAATGTTTTCCATAACTGTTTTCTGATTTTATCTAAATGAGTCAGTTAATAATTTGATTTCTATCATTGGTGATATACGTTCGTAAAGAATATTATAGACGGCATCCACAATAGGCATATTGACATGCAGGTGCTTGTTCAGTTCCTTGATACATTTGGTTCCGTAATATCCTTCGGCAATCATTTCCATTTCAATCTGGGCACTTTTTACGGAATATCCCTTACCAATCATGGTACCGAACACGCGGTTACGGCTGAAATTGGAATAAGAAGTCACGAGAAGGTCGCCCAGATAGGCTGAATCGTTTGTACAGCGGTTTACGGGATGTACGGTATCTAAGAACCGGTTCATTTCCTGTAAGGCATTGGACACCAGCACGGCCTGGAAGTTGTCTCCATATTTCAGACCGCTGCAGATTCCGGCTGCAATGGCATATACATTCTTCAACACAGAAGCATATTCAATGCCGGCTACGTCCGTATTGACCGAAGTCTTGATGTAATGCCCGGCCAGTTGCCGTGCAAACATCTTGGCTTTTTCAATGTCTTTGCATCCCACGGTGAGATAAGAAAGTCGTTCCAATGCTACTTCTTCCGCATGACAGGGACCTGCCAGTACGGCTATGTTGTTTTCAGGAACGTCATAAATCTTATGGAAATAATCGGATACGATAAGGTTTTCGTCGGGTACGATACCCTTGATGGCAGTAACGATGAATTTATCCTTCAGCTTGGTTTTTAGCTTTTTGAGGTGACTTTTCAGATACGGTGAAGGTGTGACAAAGATCAGGGTATCCGACTCTCTCACTACCTTGTTGATGTCTGATGAAAAGTTGATGCATTTCATGTCGAAACGCACACTTGTCAGATAGGCTGGATTGTGACCCAGACGCTTGAATTCTTCAATTCGGTCGTCACGGCGCATATACCAGTTTATGGATTCAGCCTGGGTTAAAATGATTTTAGCTATAGCAGTGGCCCAGCTGCCTCCCCCCATAATCGCTATTTTCCCGGGTAATTTCATACTCTTATATTTAATGAAAAACAGATATGAAGGACAAGACATGTGCTTTGTCCTTCATACACTTTCATTCATTTATTTAATCTTTTCTATCCAGCCAGCTACTTCGTCTACTGTGGGGTTGGCAAGTTCCAGTTTGTATTTCTTGTTGATGCCACAAATGTCCTGATGAAGTTTCTGCGGATTCACTTCCTTCATGTCAGTCACGAGGTTGTATCCGGCTTTCTGAATTACCGGAACCCAGTCTTCAGCAATTCCTAATTCCATGAATTTAGCAGGCGCATCTTTCGGGATTACTTTTTCCGGACGCATCTGCGGGAAGAACAACACTTCCTGAATGGTGCTCTGACCAGTCATCAGCATTACCAGACGGTCCATACCGATACCCATACCTGAAGTAGGAGGCATACCGTATTCCAATGCACGAACGAAGTCCTTGTCGATAATCATTGCTTCGTCGTCTCCCTTTTCACTCAGTCTCATCTGCTCTTCGAAGCGTTCCAGCTGGTCAATCGGGTCATTCAATTCAGAGTAAGCGTTACACAATTCTTTACCGTTCACCATCAGCTCAAAGCGTTCTGTCAGATCTGGATTGCTGCGGTGTTTCTTTGTCAACGGAGACATTTCGATAGGATAGTCAGTGATGAAAGTCGGCTGAATGTAGTTGCCTTCGCAGAATTCGCCGAAGATTTCGTCAATCAGCTTGCCTTTACCCATGGTGTCGTCAATTTCCATGTTGAGCTTCTTGCAAACTTCACGAATCTGTTCTTCGTTCATGCCTGTCAGGTCATAGCCAGTGAATTCCTTGATAGAATCCAGCATGGTTACACGTTTGAACGGAGCTTTGAAGTTAATCATGTTGTCGCCTACCTGTACCTCTGTAGTACCGTTTACATCCAGACAGATTTTTTCAATCATGTTTTCTGTAAACTTCATCATCCAGTTGTAATCCTTGTAAGCAACGTAGATTTCCATACAGGTAAATTCCGGATTGTGTGTACGGTCCATACCTTCGTTACGGAAGTTTTTACCGATTTCATACACACCTTCGAAACCACCCACAATCAGTCTCTTCAGGTACAGCTCACTGGCAATACGCATGTACAATGGAATATCCAATGCGTTGTGGTGAGTGATAAACGGACGTGCCGCAGCACCTCCGGCAATTGACTGAAGAATCGGAGTTTCTACTTCGATATATCCTTTCGAGTTGAAATACTCTCTCATAGAGTTGTAGACCTTGTTCCGTTTCAGGAAGATTTCTTTAACTCCGTCGTTTACTACTAAGTCTACATAGCGCTGACGGTAACGGAGTTCAGGGTCTTCAAACTTATCGTAAGCCACTCCATCTTTGTATTTTACAATCGGGAGCGGACGGATTGATTTCGACAATACAGTCAGTTTCTGTGCATGGATAGAGATTTCGCCCATCTGGGTACGGAATACAAAACCTTCGATTCCTACGAAATCGCCCAAATCCAGCAAGCGTTTGAAAACTACATTATATAAATCTTTGTTTTCATCCGGACAGATATCATCGCGGGTTATATATACTTGTATACGGCCTTTAGAATCCTGTAATTCAATGAAAGACGCTTTTCCCATTACACGACGAGACATGATACGTCCTGCAACGGATACTTTGCGAGGTTCAGCATCATCTTTGAATTCGGCTTTTATGTCAGTCGAAAAAGCGTTGGTTACATACTCGGCAGCAGGGTATGGTTCAATCCCCATTGCTCTCAACTCATTCAGGCTGTTACGTCTGATTATTTCCTGTTCGCTTAATTCTAATACGTTCATTTGTTAGTATATTAACTCATTCTGGGCACAAAAATAAAAAACATTTTGCAAATAATCCCTATTTATAAGGTTCTTTTAGGATAAAAAGCCACGACTCTTGTGTGAAAAACAGGTAGCAGGCTAGGGTTTTATCATCGTGGCTTTGACGTTTTTACCTCGACACGTACGTGACGAGGTCTTGACACGTTCGTGCGGATGTCTCGTCACGTTCGAGTCGAGACCTTGACAGTAACGTGTCGAGGTATTTTTGTATAAGCGTTTGCAGAAATATACAATTACGTGTGTCTTTAAAGTATTTTGATGCTAATTTTTGGTTTCTATGATTAATTTGTTACCTTTGGGCGTTTCTAATGAATGAAAAGCATGAAAGTTATTTTACTACAGACAGATATTCGTTGGGCCGATCCTGCAGCCAATGTGGCTTACATGGATAAACTCATCAGTGCCCACGCACAAGGGACAGACTTGTTTGTTCTACCGGAAATGTTTTCCATCGGATTTTGTACTTCGCCGGAAGGCATTGCCGAATCATCCGATAGTGCTACCCTTCGGTGGATGAAGCAAAAAGCCGCCGAACGTAATTGTGCCATTGCCGGAAGTGTTTCGGTCGAGGAAAACGGAAAGTTCTATAACCGCTTCTATTTTGTGCATCCTGACGGAAACGTGCAGTGGTACAATAAAAAGCATCTGTTTACGTATGGAGGGGAAGACAAACACTATACAGCCGGACAGGAACGGGTGGTTGTGAACTTCCGTGGTGTTCGTTTCCTGCTGGAAGTCTGCTATGACCTGCGTTTCCCGGTATGGTCACGCAACCGGGGCGATTACGATGTGGCGGTTTATGTAGCCAGCTGGCCTTCGCCCAGAGTAGAAGCCTGGAAAGCTTTGTTGCGTGCCCGTGCCATCGAGAACCAGTGCTATGTACTGGGGGTAAACCGGGTAGGGAAGGACCCCTATTGCGAATATAGCGGTGGAACAGCGGGCATAGATCCGTATGGCAAAACACTTTCTGCCTGTGCGGATGGGGAAGAAGGCTTTGCAGAAGTCATGATTGATATGGAGGAATTGCAGTCGTTCCGGAAAAAATTCCCGGTATTGAACGATGCCGACTCTTTTACGCTGAATTAATTTCTATATTATATGAAAAATAAACGCTTATTGTTGGGCGACCAGGCCATTGCGCTGGGAGCTATTCACGCGGGGATTTCGGGAGTGTATGCTTATCCGGGAACTCCCTCTACTGAAATTACGGAATATATTCAAAACTCTCCTATAGCAAAAGAACGCGGTTTGCACAGCAGCTGGTGCACCAATGAAAAAACAGCCATGGAGGCTGCATTGGGTGTTTCTTATGTAGGAAAACGTGCCTTGGTCTGCATGAAACACGTGGGAATGAACGTGTGTGCCGATGCATTTGTCAATTCGGCCATTACAGGTGTGAACGGAGGGGTAGTAGTACTGGCTGCCGATGATCCGTCCATGCACTCTTCTCAGAATGAACAGGATTCCCGTTTTTACGGCAAGTTTGCCCTGATTCCGATTCTGGAACCGTCTTCCCAGCAGGAAGCTTACGACATGATGTCGTATGCATACGACCTTTCGGAACAAATGCGTACGCCGGTACTGATGCGTATTACTACCCGCATGGCGCACTCTCGTGCGGCAGTCGAAGTGCAGGAGTCAGGAAAGGAAGTGACTTGCACGGGGCGTCCGTCGGTTCCTTCTGATTGGGTTTTATTGCCCGGTAATGCCCGCCGCCGGTATGTGGAAGCCATTGCTACTCAAGAAAAGTTGCGCGATGAGGCTGAACAGTCTGCATTTAATCGGTTGGCTGGTCAGGAAGGTATAGCTGAGAAAGGAATCGTGGCTTGTGGAATTGGCTACAACTACGTGATGGAAACCTATCCGGAGGGATGTCCGTATCCTTTGCTGAAGATTTCACAGTATCCTTTACCGGTGGAAACCTTGACCCGTCTGGCCGACTCTTGCAAAGAGATTCTGGTAGTAGAAGACGGACAGCCTTTTGTTGAAGAACAGCTGAAAGGTATTCTTCCTTCTAAATATGTGGTGAAAGGTCGTTTAAGTGGTGAATTGCCTCGTACGGGAGAACTGACGCCGGATAATGTGCGTCAGGCTTTGGGACTTTCTTGTGAACCGGTTTATGCTGCTGCTCAGAATGTAGTTCCTCGTCCTCCTGCCTTGTGTAAGGGATGTGGACACCGTGATGTATATGATGCCCTGAATAAAGTCGCTGCCGAATATCCGGATGCCAAGATATTCGGAGACATCGGCTGTTATACATTGGGTGCACTCCCTCCGTTCCGCACGTTGAGCAGTTGCGTGGATATGGGAGCTTCCATTACCATGGCCAAAGGGGCGGCAGATGCAGGCTTGTTCCCGTCTATTGCAGTGATTGGCGACTCCACATTTACTCACTCTGGAATGACCGGTCTGCTGGATGCCGTGAATGACAAGTCCAATATCACGGTGGTTATTTCTGATAACTTGACTACTGCCATGACCGGAGGACAGGATTCAGCCGGAACCAATAAGTTCGAAGCCATTTGTCTGGGCTTGGGAGTAGAACCGGAACATGTGCGGGTTGTAGTGCCGCTTCCTAAGAACATGGAAGAAATTACCCGTGTTATTCGTGAGGAAATAGAATACAACGGTGTATCTGTCATTATTCCGCGCAGGGAATGTATGCAGACTTTAAACCGGAAACTGAAACAGCAAAAAGCACAGAAACAATGAAAACAGATATTATACTTTCAGGAGTTGGCGGACAGGGAATCTTGTCCATCGCTACGATTATCGGAGAAGCTGCCCTTCATTTAGGGTTGAACTTGAAACAAGCCGAAGTACATGGAATGAGTCAGCGCGGAGGGGATGTTCAGTCTAACCTTCGTTTGTCGGATGCCCCGATTGCTTCTGACCTGATTGCCTTGGGAACGGCTGATATGATTATCTCACTGGAGCCGATGGAAGCTTTGCGCTACCTGCCGTATCTGTCGAAAGACGGATGGATTATCACTTCGGCGGCTCCTTTTAAAAACATTCCGAACTATCCGGACGAAGAAAAGCTGATGCAGGAATTGAAGTCACAGCTTCATGTGGTGGTGCTGGATGTGGAAAATCTGGCGAAAGAAAACCACATGCCAAAATCGGCTAATGTCATTCTGTTAGGGGCTGCCGCTCCTTTCCTGAAAATCCTGGATGCAGAAGTTTTGCGCGAAAGTGTAGGCCGTATTTTTGCATCAAAAGGCGAAGAAGTGGTGCAGATGAACTATCGTGCCTTCGATATAGGTCATGAATATGTCAAACAGTTGAAATTCTGAGAGCCTATGAGTCGCGTGTTTAGTGAAGAGCTGGTAAACTCCGTAGCGAAGGAAATGAAAGTGGCCGACTTGGCCAATGCCACCATAGGGGATGTGTTGCTGGTAGCTTCCCGCCTAGAAGAACTGACAGGTATTCCTTTTATCCGGATGGACCAGGGGTCTCCTGGTCTTCCGGCCAATAAAATAGGTATTGAGGCAGAGAAGAAAGCTCTCGATAGAGGAGTTGGTTCGCAATATCCGGCAGCTGCCGGAGTGGCAGAACTGAAGCAGGCAGCTTCACGTTTCGTGAAAGCCTTTATCGATATTGATATTTCTCCACGGGCATGTCTGCCCACTACCGGTTCTGTGGCAGCTTCTTTCGGTGCTTTTATCGCCTGTACTCAGCGAATCCCGGGAAAGAACAAGGTCTTGTTCATCGATCCGGGTTTCCCGATACAAAAATCTCAGTTGCGCATTTTAGGCATTGAGTGGGAGTTGTTCGACATTCATGATTTCCGTGGCGAACCGCTGCGTGCCAAACTGGAAAGTTTTCTGTCAAAAGGAGATATTGCCGCTGTGGTATATTCTAACCCTAATAATCCGGCATGGATTTGTCTGGAAGAAAGTGAGTTGAAGATTATCGGAGAATTGGCTACGCAGTACGATGTAATTGTGCTGGAAGACCAGGCTTATTTCTGCATGGACTTCCGTCATGCGTTCGGCCGTCCTTACCAGCCTCCTTTTGTACCTACGGTCGCACGTTATACCGATAATTATATTCTGATGTTGTCGGCATCCAAGATTTTCAGTTATGCCGGCCAGCGTATAGCTTTAGCCTGCGTGTCCGATAAATTGTTTGATACGCAGTATCCGGCACTGGCAGCCCGTTATGAAGACTCAGGCGTATTCGGGCCGACTTTCATCGCTTCTATCATGTATATGATTACCTCCGGTTGTACGGCTACTACCCAGTATGCCATGGCCGAAATGTTGGAAAAATCCATTTCAGGAGAAATCAACTTTGTAGAAGATGTGCGCGAGTATGAACGTCGGGCACGCCGGATGAAGCAGATTTTCACCGACCATGGTTTCTCGATTGTGTATGATAAGGATGTCACTCAGCAGGTGGGCGATGGCTTCTTCTTTACCTTGGGATACCCCGGACTGACAGGAGGCGAATTGCTGCGTGAATTGATGATGTATGGTGTGAGCAGTATTTCCTTGTCTACCACCGGAAGTGAACAGCAAGGAGTGAGAGCCTGTACGTCGCGTATGCGTGAAGAACTTTATCCGGTGCTTGAGGAACGTATGAAAGCATTCCAGGCCGACCATCCGCTGAAATAAGAAATCACAAAACTACTACTGAAATAAAGAAAAACACAGCTTATGATTTGGAATCCGAACAAAGAATGTATGCCGCGTGAACAGATGCGCGAGCTGCAAGGAAAACGCTTATGCAAACTGGTGCAGTATGTGTACCATAATGTACCTTTCTATCGTCATAAAATGCAGGAAATGGACCTGACTCCAGATGATATCCGGAGCATAGACGATATAACCAAACTTCCTTTTACTACCAAACAGGATTTACGTGATAATTATCCTTACGGACTGATGGCGGCTCCTCCTTCAGAGGTGGTGCGTGTACATGCTTCTTCCGGTACAACGGGTAATCCGACGATTGTGGGCTATACACGTCGCGACTTGTCCATCTGGTCGGAAGTGATGTCACGCTGCTTGTCGGCATACGGAGTGACCCGTAACGATACTTTCTCTGTAAGCTATGGCTATGGATTGTTTACCGGAGGATTGGGCGCACATTATGGAGTAGAGAACTTAGGAGCTACCGTAATTCCGGCTTCTACAGGAAATACGGAAAAGCATGTACGTTTGATTCGCGATTTGCACATCACGGGTATTGCCTGCACCCCTTCGTATGCCTTGTATCTGGCAGAGGTGGTAGAAAAGATGGGTATCCGTAAAGAGGAATTAGGACTGCGCATCGGTGCGTTCGGAGCAGAACCCTGGACGGAAAACATGCGTCAGGAAATACAGAACCGTTTGGGTTTGAAGGGATACAATATTTATGGGCTAAGTGAGATTATGGGCCCTGGTGTATCTTACGAATGTCAGGAACAGTTTGGTTCTCACATCAACGAAGACCATTTCTATCCGGAAATTATCGATCCGGTTACCCTGGAATCTCTTCCGTACGGCACACAGGGAGAACTGGTGTTCACCACATTGACCAAAGAAGGCATGCCGCTGTTGCGTTACCGCACGAAGGACCTAACTTCGCTGATTGCTGACCCGTGTCCGTGTGGCCGTACCAGTGTGCGTATGACGCCGATTATGGGCCGAAGCGATGATATGCTGATTATCCGTGGTATCAATGTCTTCCCGTCGCAGGTAGAAAGTGTTATCTTGGGTATGAAGGAATTCGAGCCGCAATATATGTTGGTGGTAGACCGCAAGAACAACCTGGATACTCTGGAAGTGCAGGTAGAAGTGCGTCGTGACTTCTTCAGTGACGATATCGGTTCCATGTTGAAGCTGAAGAAAACACTGTCCGACCGCTTGAAGAGTGTATTGTCCATCAGTGCCGATGTGAAACTGGTAGAACCGAACAGCATTACCCGTAGCGAAGGGAAGTCCAAGCGTGTGATAGATAAACGAGTATTGGTATAACTAAAGCAAAAAACTATGATAATTAAGCAATTGTCTGTTTTCTTGGAAAACAAGACCGGAAGAATCAATGATGTAGTGCATACTTTGGGAGCAAACGGTATTAATATGCATGCTTTCAGTATGGCTGAGACAGCCGATTTCGGTATTCTGCGACTGATTGTGTCTGATGTGGACAAGGCAGTGGAAGTATTGCGTGAAAAGAACTTTGCCGTGATGTCGACCGATGTGGTTTGTCTTTCGTGTGCCAATGTGCCCGGCTCGTTGGCTGTGGTATTGGAGTACCTGGCCGAAGAGCAGATTTTCATTGAGTATATGTATGCCTTTGCACAAGCCGATCAGGCTCATGTGGTCATCAAGCCGAATGACATGTCGCAGTGTCTGAAAGTGCTTGAGGCACATCATTGTCATGTGTTGGCAAAAGAAGAATTGTAAATTCTATATGCAAATTCCCCCGTCACGGTTTTAGGTTGGCGGGGGAATTTTTATTGTTAGAATAAGCTCCATGAAACGGTCAGACCTGCCATGACGATGGCTACCATGCTCATCAGCTTAATCAGGATGTTCAGGCTGGGGCCGGAGGTGTCTTTGAACGGGTCACCTACCGTATCGCCTACGACTGTGGCCCGGTGTACTTCACTGCCTTTCCCGCCAAAGTTTCCTTCTTCCACGTATTTCTTGGCATTGTCCCAGGCACCTCCGGAATTGGCCATGAAAATCGCTAAAATGAAACCTGAAGAAAGTCCTCCTATCAGCAGGCCGATGACACCCGGCACACCAAACAGCAGACCTGTCACAATGGGGGCAATGATGGCCAGCAGTGACGGGAATACCATTTCTTTTTGTGCACCAAGAGTGGAAATCTGTACACAGCGTGCGTAGTCAGGTTCAGTCTTTCCTTCCAGAATACCTTTGATTTCACGGAACTGACGGCGTACTTCTTCTACCATGTGGGCAGCTGCTCTTCCTACGGCATTCATGGTCAGTCCGCAGAACAGGAAGGCCATCATGCTACCGATAAACATTCCCGAAAGTACCTTTGGATTCATAAGCGTGACATCGTAGAACATCATGAAGTCCGTGAATCCGGCTTCGTGAATCATTACTTCCAGTCCGTTGGGAAGTTCCAGTGCGGTGGTACCGATACGTTCTAGTCCGATGCGTATTTCTTCAATGTAAGAAGCCAGTAGTGCCAGTCCGGTCAGAGCGGCAGAACCGATGGCGAAACCTTTACCTGTAGCGGCTGTAGTGTTGCCCAGTGAATCCAGCGCATCCGTGCGTTTGCGGACTTCGGCTCCCAAACCACTCATTTGCGCATTACCGCCGGCATTGTCGGCAATCGGCCCGTAGGCATCCGTGGCTAATGTGATGCCCAAAGTGGACAGCATGCCCACGGCAGCGATACCGATGCCATAAAGTCCCATGCTGATGTTGGTAAAATCGAAACCAGAGGCCAGCCAGTAGGACAGGATGATGCCGGCTACAACTGCAATGACCGGAATCGTAGTGGATACCATTCCTAATCCGATGCCCGAAATGATGACGGTAGCCGGACCTGTTTTTCCGCTTTCCGCCAGTTTTTGAGTGGGCTTGTAGGATTGGGAAGTGTAGAATTCAGTAGACTGTCCGATGACGATACCCACAATCAGTCCGATGACTACAGCCAGTGAAATATACAGCCAGTTATCAATTTGTAGTACCCAAAGAATGCTAAAGGTGGCGATGACAATCAATCCCGCACTGAGGTTGGTGCCCGTAGACAAAGCCTTGAGCAATTCCCTCATGCCTGCATTTTCTTTGGTACGAACAGCAAAAATACCGATGATGGACAAGATGATACCTACGGCTGCAATCAGCATCGGGGCGATGACGGCTTTAAACTGCATGGCGGTATCTCCCGTGCCGATATAGGCGGCAGCTCCCAGGGCAGCGGTAGCCAGAATCGAACCGCAGTAGGATTCGTAGAGGTCGGCTCCCATTCCGGCCACATCACCTACGTTATCGCCTACATTGTCGGCAATCGTAGCCGGGTTGCGCGGGTCGTCTTCCGGAATGCCCGCTTCTACTTTTCCCACCAGGTCAGCTCCCACATCGGCCGCCTTGGTATAAATACCTCCTCCTACACGGGCAAACAGGGCCTGGGTAGAAGCGCCCATTCCGAAAGTCAGCATCGTGGTGGTGATGACGCATAACTTGGCGGTGGGATTCAGTGTATCTTCCGGAATACAGAAATCCAACAGCAGGTACCAGAAAGAAATGTCAAACAATCCCAGTCCTACGACCACAAGTCCCATAACCGCTCCACTGCGAAATGCTACCTTCAATCCTTTGTTCAGTGAGTTGCGTGCGGCATTTGCCGTACGTGCAGAGGCATACGTAGCGGTTTTCATGCCTAAGTAACCCGACAGACCGGAGAAGAAACCTCCTGTGAGGAATGCCACGGGTACCCAATGGTTTTGCAAGTTGAACCCGTATGCCATGATGGCGAATAAGGCAGCCAGTCCGATAAATACAAGGGTAACTATTTTATATTGCTGTTTCAGGTAAGACATGGCTCCTTTCCGGACATACGATGCAATGCGTGCCATGGTAGGTGTACCTTCACTTTCCTGCTTCATTTGCCGGTAGAAGTATCCGGCAAGTGCCAATGCCAGCAGCGATGCCGCCGGGACCAGCCAGAATAGATATGTTTCCATAATACAGTTGAATAAGAGTTTCTCCAAACTTACAAAAAATCCCGAAGAAAACGAATAAAATGCGGGAGATTCTACTGGCAGAAAAGGCAGATAATTTGGCTTTTATGTGATGGCTCTGATTTTTTTAAAATTCGGTGAGTTTATTCGGAAACTTTTCTAGTTTTTTTATGTTTCCCGTCGCGGAACCGTATGTTTTCCGTTCGGGAACCCTACGTTTCTGCGACGGAAAACATAGGGTTTGCAGTAGGAAAACGTAGAAAACGAACAAGGAAAATAGCAAGAATATGCAGGGAATTTTCAATTTAAGGATAATGACGTGTCAAAAAGCTTTCCGGAATGCGGTAAAAACCAGCCCTCTGTTATAAAGAAATGAGGTTTTGTGGCAGATTGTTGTTTTTTATTTGATATAAGCGTGATATTGTGAGATATTTTCAATATATTTGCGCACGAAGTTATAAAAGATTGTTCAGATGATTTACGACATGGAAATGCAGAAGACGTTCTATGCGTCGTATGCAGAAAAAGTAGAAAAGGCCCGTAAGAAATTGGGGCGTGCCATGACTTTGGCTGAAAAAATATTGTATGCACATTTATACGACGAAAACACGGTAGCTGCTTTCCGTCGGGGGGAAGAGTATGTTAACTTCCGTCCGGACCGCGTAGCCATGCAGGATGCGACGGCCCAGATGGCGCTGTTGCAGTTTATGAATGCGGGAAAATCCGTTTCAGCTGTTCCTGCTACCGTACATTGTGACCATTTGATTCAAGCATATAAAGGAGTGGAAGAGGATTTGCCTTCTGCTTGCACTACTAATAAAGAGGTATACGATTTCCTGAAAAGTGTGGCTTCGAAGTACGGCATCGGCTTCTGGAAACCGGGAGCAGGTATCATTCATCAGGTTGTACTTGAGAACTATGCGTTTCCGGGCGGCATGATGGTGGGAACCGACTCACACACACCGAATGCCGGTGGATTGGGCATGATTGCCATTGGTGTGGGCGGTGCCGACGCAGTGGACGTGATGACCGGCATGGAATGGGAACTGAAGATGCCGAAACTGATTGGGGTGAAGCTGACCGGTGCGTTGAACGGATGGGCTTCGCCAAAAGATGTGATTTTGAAACTGGCAGGTATTCTCACCGTGAAGGGAGGAACGAATGCCATTATTGAATATTTCGGAGAGGGAACCCGCTCATTGTCTGCTACCGGCAAGGCTACTATCTGTAACATGGGAACTGAGGTGGGAGCTACGACTTCTGTTTTCCCTTACGATGAGGAGATGAAGCGCTACCTCTGTGCTACCGGACGTGAGGATATTGCCGAACTGGCTGAGGCTAATGCGGCCGATTTGCGGGCAGATGCGGAAGTGGCACAGCAGCCGGAGAAATATTACGACCGTTTGATTGAAATCGACCTTTCTGCACTGGAACCGTATGTGAACGGACCGTTTACGCCCGATGCAGCTTGTCCGGTATCGGAATTTGCTGCCCGTGTGAAGAAGGAAGGGTTCCCGCAGAAGATGGAAGTGGGATTGATAGGTTCTTGTACCAACTCTTCTTATCAGGATTTGAGTCGTGCAGCTTCGGTAGCCCGTCAGGTAAAGGCAAAAGGTTTGAAGATGCAGGCTTCTCTGATTATCAATCCCGGTTCGGAACAGGTATATTGCACGGCTCAGCGCGACGGCATGATTGAGGACTTGAAGAGCATCGGCGGTGTGGTGATGACCAATGCCTGCGGTCCTTGTATCGGACAGTGGAAGCGTGTGACTGACGATCCGCTTCGGGCTAATTCTATCGTGACTTCGTTCAACCGTAACTTTGCCAAGCGTGCCGATGGCAATCCGAACACACATGCGTTCATTGCTTCACCGGAAATGGCTGTGGCGTTTGCCATTGCGGGCGACCTGTGCTTTAATCCGCTGACGGATACACTGAAGAATGAGAAGGGAGAAGAGGTCAGACTTGATTCGCCGACGGGGGAAACACTGCCGCTGAAAGGATTTACAGTAGATGACAATGGCTATGTGGCTCCTTCGGCCGACGGAGGAAAGGTGGAAGTGACCATTCAGCCGGACTCACAGCGCTTGCAGAAACTGGAACCGTTTGCTGCATGGAATGGAGAAGACTTCATGGAACTTCCGCTGCTGATTAAGACGCAGGGAAAATGTACTACCGACCACATCTCTATGGCCGGACCGTGGTTGCGCTTCCGCGGACACCTGGAAAATATTTCCGATAATATGCTGATGGGGGCTGTCAATGCATTCAACGGTAAGACTAACTGCGTATGGAATCAGCTGACTGGCGAGTATGAAGCCGTTTCAGCAGTGGCCAAGCAGTACAAGGCAAAGGGCATGGGCTCTATCGTAGTAGCAGAAGAAAATTACGGAGAGGGTTCCAGCCGCGAACATGCCGCCATGGAACCGCGCTTCCTGAACGTACGGGTAATCCTGGCCAAGAGCTTTGCCCGTATTCATGAAACAAACTTGAAGAAACAGGGTATGCTGGCACTGACTTTTGCCGACAAGAACGATTACGACAAGGTGCGTGAGCACGACCGGATTTCTATCTTGGGGTTGCAACGCTTTGCTCCGGGTAAACCGTTGCATGCCGTATTGACGCACGAAGACGGCACGACAGAAACATTCGAAGTGCTTCATACCTATAATGAAATGCAAATTAACTGGTTTAAGGCCGGTTCAGCCTTGAACACCTTTAAAAAATGAGAGAAATGAGCAATAAGATGTATATGCAGGACGGGAAACTGGTGGTTCCCGATCACGTAGTGATTCCTTTTATTGAAGGGGATGGAGTAGGAGCAGAAATCACTCCGGTTTGTCAGAAAATTGTCAATACAGCAGTAGAGTTGGCCTACGTGGGCAAGCGCCGCATTGAATGGAAAGAGGTGCTGGCCGGTGGAAAGGCTTTTGAGCAGACTGGTGAATGGTTGCCGGAGGCTACGCTGGAAGCATTCAAGGAATATCTGGTAGGTATTAAAGGTCCATTGACCACTCCGGTGGGCGGTGGTATCCGTTCGCTGAACGTAGCATTGCGTCAGACGCTCGATTTGTATGTCTGCCTGCGTCCGGTACGCTGGTTCAAAGGAGTCGTTTCTCCGATGAAAGAGCCGCACAAGGTGAACATGCACATTTTCCGTGAAAATACGGAAGACATTTATGCGGGTATCGAATGGGAGCAAGGCACACCGGAAGCACAGAAATTCTATGCTTTCCTACGTGATGAGATGGGTGTGACCAAGGTACGTTTCCCGGAAACCTCTTCATTTGGTGTGAAACCTGTGTCAAAGGAAGGTACACAGCGACTGGTGCGTGCAGCCATTGAATACGCATTGCAACACGGCCTGCCGTCAGTAACACTGGTGCACAAGGGAAATATCATGAAGTTTACGGAAGGAGGTTTCAAGCGCTGGGGATACGAAGTGGCTGAAACTGAGTTCAAGGACCAGACTTTCACCATGAACGAATATGACCGCTTGAAGAAAGAATTGGGTGAAGAGTCTGCCAAGGCTGCCGTAGCCAAAGCCATCAACGATGGAAAAGTGGTGGTGAAGGATTGCATTGCAGATGCTTTCCTGCAAAATACCCTGCTCATTCCGGAAGAATATTCGGTCATTGCTACGCTGAACCTGAACGGTGATTATGTGTCCGACCAGCTGGCAGCCATGGTGGGTGGTATCGGTATCGCACCGGGAGCCAACATCAATTACAAGAGCGGACATGCCATCTTTGAAGCGACTCACGGCACGGCACCGAACATTGCCGGAAAGAATGTGGTGAATCCGTGTTCCTTGCTGCTCTCTTCTGTCATGATGCTGGAGTACATGGGCTGGAAAGAAGCTGCCGAACTGATTGTGAATGCCTTGGAGAAAGCTTTCTCGAAAGGGGAGGCTACTCATGATTTGGCGCGTTTCATGCCGAATGGCCACGCGTTGGGCACGAATGAATTTGGACAGAAAATCATTTCTTTGCTGTAATAGTCGGAGGATTTTCTTGTCGGAGTGTTTTTAATGGATAAAAAGAGAAGTTTATGAAGAAAGAATATATAGTTTACAAACTTTCCGAGTGTGCCAAGCAGGCATGCCGCATCGACAACGAACTGTTCACGAAATACAATGTAAAGCGAGGTCTGCGTAACGAAGATGGTACGGGTGTGCTCGTGGGACTGACAAAGATTGGTAATGTGGTAGGTTATGAACGTACCGATCAGGGATTGAAGGCTATTCCGGGTAAGTTGTTCTATCGCGGATACGATTTGGATGACATTGCTCATGCTTTGCTGCGTGAAAAGCGTTTCGGCTTTGAGGAAGTGGCTTATCTGCTGTTGTCGGGTGAACTTCCGGACAGCGAACAACTGGCTTCGTTCAAGGAGCTCATCAATGACAATATGCCGCTGGACAAGAAGACGACCATGAACATTATCGATTTGGAAGGGCAGAACATCATGAACATTCTGGCACGTAGTGTGCTCGAAATGTACACGTTCGACCCGAATCCGGATGATATTTCACGCGACAACCTGATGCGTCAGTCCATCGAACTGATTTCAAAGTTCCCGACTATCATTGCGTATGCGTACAGCATCTACCGTCACAGCATACACGGACGTTCGCTGCACATTCGTCATCCGCACGAGAATCTGTCGCTGGCCGAAAACTTCCTTTACATGATTAAGAAAGAATACACTCCGCTGGAAGCGCGTATGCTCGACTTGCTGCTGGTGCTTCAGGCAGAGCATGGAGGTGGTAACAACTCTACATTTACCGTACGTGTTACCAGTTCTACTCGCACAGATACGTATTCCAGCATTGCAGCCGGAATCGGTTCGTTGAAAGGACCTCTGCACGGAGGTGCCAACATTCAGGTGGTCAAGATGTTCCATCACTTGAAAGAGGTGATTTCTGACTGGACGAATGTAGACGAAATCGATACTTATCTGACCCGCATGCTGAACAAGGAAGCCTACGATGGCAGTGGACTGATTTACGGTATCGGTCATGCGGTGTACACAATTTCCGACCCGCGTGCGGTATTGCTGAAAGAACTGGCTGGTGAATTGGTGGCAGAAAAGGGATGTGAGAAAGAATTTGCTTTCCTTGAACTCCTGGAACAGCGTGCCATTGAATGCTTCAAGAAAGTGAAAGGAACCAAGAAGCAGGTTTGCTCGAATGTGGATTTCTATTCAGGCTTTATCTACGAACTGATGGGTTTGCCGCATGAAATCTATACGCCGCTGTTTGCCATGGCCCGTATTGTGGGATGGACGGCACACCGTATTGAGGAACTGAACTTCGAAGGTCGTCGCATTATCCGTCCGGCGTACAAGAACGTACTGGAGGAAGTGGACTACAAGCCGATTGGAGAAAGATAAAAGTTCAAGTGATTTTATATGGAGGAAGCGACAGAAACCCGATAATGAGGTATCTGCCGCTTCTTTTCTTTTTAGGAATGTCGGCTAAATTGTGTACCTTTGCGGCGTTTTTATCGTAAAATCAGAAAATATGAATAGCTTGAAAGGTTTTTTCTATGGGATTGCCACTTCGGTAACATTTGGTTTGATACCCTTGTTTACGCTGCCTTTGATGCAGAAAGGGATGATGTTTGATTCGATTCTTTTTTATCGTTTTCTCTTTGCCACCTTTGCATTGGGTGCCATGATGAAAATAAAGAAGGAGTCATTTCGTATAGAGAGCCGTGATATTCCGATGTTTCTTTTGTTGGGACTGCTGTACACAGGCTCAGCCATGTTTCTGTTCTGGGGATATGGATTTATGGGAGCCGGGGTAGCCACGACACTTCATTTTACCTATCCCGTATTTGTGACCTTGCTGATGTTGGTTTTGTTCCGTGAGAAAGCTTCCTGGGTAACGTGGGTAGCTATTCTACTGGCAATATATGGCGTATCTGAACTTTCGTTGAAGGGAGATGAGTTGTCGGCCGATGCGACGGGAGTGATTATTGTTTTGCTTTCGGCCGTATGTTATGCGGGTTACATTGTAGCAGTCAATAAATCAAGATTGCGTGACATGAGCGGACGGAAATTAGCTTTTTACGTATTTATCGTAAGTACGGTGCTGTTTGCCATAAAGGCGTTGACCAATCAGGGAATACAGCCGGTACCGGATGCGGTTTCAATCGGTAATCTGTTCTTGCTGGCAGTGGTGCCTACTGTCATTTCCAATATTACTTTGGTCTTGGCCGTACAGAATATTGGAGGGACAATGACTTCGGTATTGGGAGCCATGGAACCAGTGACGGCCGTATGTATCGGTGCCTTGATTTTTGGGGAAGAGTTTACCATGCAGGAAGGCTGGGGAATATTCCTTATCTTAGTGGCCGTTACATTAATTGTGCTGACCCGGACTATCCAGAAAAGTCTGTCGACGGTAGTACGCAAAATTCGTCCGCGTCATGCTTGACACGGACGAACCTTGCGGTGGGAAAATCACGATTTCCCGTATAGTTTGTTGATAAGGTCGTTTCGACCGATTTTCCGTAATTCGTTGATAATGGCCTTCCGTTCCTCAGGCTTATACCAGAAGAAGAACATACGCTGAGCCAGTTTTTCTCGAGGGGTCTTGGCCGAGAATACCGGTTCCAATGTGTAGGGATGTACGCCTGTGTACCATGCTTCCGTAGAGACGGTCATGGGGGTAGGCGTAAAGTCCTGTACCTGCTCCAGGTGGAAGTCCAGTTTCTTGGTGATGACCGCCAGTTCGGCCATGTCCTCTTCCGTACAGCCAGGGTGACTGCTGATGAAGTAGGGGATAATCTGTTGTCTTAATCCCGCTTCCTTGTTGATTTTGTCAAAGATACGCTTGAACTCGTAGAACTGTTCGAACGGAGGTTTGCGCATCAGGTACAGCACTTTGTCACTGGTATGTTCCGGAGCCACTTTCAGTCGTCCGCTTACGTGGCGTGTAATCAGTTCACGGGTATATTCCTTGGTACTCTGGTTGGTTTTTGCATCTTTGTTCTGATGGAGAAGCAGGTCGTAGCGCACTCCACTACCGATAAAGCTTTTCTTGATGCCCGGCAAACTGTCTACCGCATGGTATATCTCTAATAACGGCTGGTGGTCAGTATTCAGGTTCGGGCAGACTTTCGGGTGGATGCACGACGGACGTTTGCAGCGACGGCAAAGAGCCGTATCTTTTCCTCCCATCTGGTACATGTTGGCCGAGGGACCTCCCAAATCACTCAGATACCCTTTGAAGTCAGGCATTTCAGCGATGGCTTTCACTTCCTTGAGAATACTTTCCTTGCTTCGGCTGACAATGAACTTTCCCTGATGAGCCGAGATGGTACAGAAAGCACATCCGCCAAAGCATCCCCGGTGGATGTTGACAGAGAACTTGATCATTTCATAAGCCGGAATCCGCTTGTTTTTGTATTTAGGATGCGGAAGACGGGTGTAAGGCAGGTCGAACGACATGTCCAGTTCTCCTTGCGTCATGGGAGGATAAGGCGGATTGGTTACCACCGCCTGCTTTCCTACCTGCTGAAGGATGCGGGCTGCCGCATAGCGGTTGGATTCTTCCTCGATGTGCCGGAAGTTCTGTGCCTGTTTTTTCTTATCCTTCAGGCATTCTTCATGCGAATAGAGTGTCAGGTCGCCTTGCCCGTTCGGATTTTCCGGCAGAGCGGCTACCTCTTTCTGTGAAATCAGGTAGGCTGTTTGTGGAATGTCGTGCGGCAAGTCCCCAGCATGAACTTCTCCTTCTACTTCAAGCAAGCGCTCGCTCAGTTCCGTAATGGGTTTTTCTCCCATTCCGTAAATAAGCAGGTCAGCTCCTGATTCTACCAAGATGGAAGGACGTAATTTCTCTTCCCAATAATCATAGTGCGTCAGGCGTCGAAGAGAGGCTTCGATACCGCCTAGAATGACCGGTACGTCGGGATACAGTTTTTTCAGCATCTGCGTATAGACAATGCTGGGATATTCCGGGCGCATGTCATGGCGTCCGTCGGGCGTATAGGCATCTTCGCTTCTCAGCCGTCGGTTGGCAGTGTATTTGTTGACCATGCTGTCCATGCATCCGGCAGATACGCCGAAGAACAATCTTGGTCTTCCCAGTTTCTTGAAGTCGCGCAGGTCATCGCGCCAGTTGGGCTGGGGGATGATGGCTACTTTCAGTCCTTTGGCTTCGAGCATTCGTCCGATGACGGCAGCACCGAAAGATGGATGGTCCACGTACGCATCTCCACTGAAGATGATGACGTCAAGTTCGTTCCATCCCCTCAGTTCAGCCTCTTTCTTGGTAGTAGGCAACCATTCGGTCAGCTTGTATTCTTTCAAGGCGTTTCTTTAATTGTGGTTTTCTTCAGTTTCTTCTTGTTCCTCTTTCTCTTCTTTTTCTCTTTCCCATTTGATATAAAGAAGGATGAGCTGGTGTAAGCCGAACGCTTTCATGTTGTTGTGATAAATCACGTCAATGCACAGGTCGAGCAAGTCCTTGCTGTTTTCTTCCATGGACGCAATGAGCGAACGAATGTTCAGTTTCAGTTTGTCGAGTACGGTTTCGTCCACAATTCCGTTGCTGTCAATAAGCTGTTGGAAGAGCGAATATTTTTCAATGGTTTCCAGATGCTTTTCAGAAATTTCCATGCTGCGTGTGCCGGAAGCGTTGGTCTGTATGGTATACATAATATGATAATTTTAAAGTTTATGTAACAAAGGTATTTTTTTTCTGGATACGATGACTCGTTTTCTCTCTTTTCTTTAGGGATTTTTGTGTATTTTCGGCTGGTGGAAACGCGGTGCCTGCCTTATCTTTGCCTGACGGATATGTTTCAGACAATATACCTACAAATGGTGATTGCGGGTGTGGAAAGGATTCTCTTATTTTGCAGTGTGAATTTATGAATACGATATTTATGTGTAACAATACTACGCGAATGTATAAGCCTACCGACAAGATGGGCGACTTGATTTGTGAGAATTATGCTCTTCTGCAGGTGATGAGCCGTTTTGGCATCTCATTAGGGTTTGGTGACAAGTCCGTGCAGGAAGTGTGCGACATGAATCAAGTGGATTGCAGTACATTCCTGATAGTGGTCAATTTCCTGGGTGAGGAAAGCAATCATATTCACGACCATTTGCAGGGGCTTTCCATTCCTGCACTGATGGAATACCTCAAAAGGGCTCATTCTTATTTTCTGGATTTCCAGTTGCCTACCATCCGGCGGAAACTGATAGAGGCAATCGACTGTTCATCGGAGAATGAAGTCGCTTTTTTGATTGTGAAGTTTTTCGATGCATACGTGCACGAGGTACGCAAGCACATGGAATATGAGAATGAAAAGGTATTTACTTATGTGGAATATTTGCTGAAGGGAGAACGGCTGAAAGATTACAGCATCGGAGTTTTTGCCCGTCACCATGACCAGATCAATGCCAAGCTGACCGAGCTGAAAAATATCATTATCAAATATTATCCGTCGGGCGGGGACAATCAGTTGTTGAATGCTACCTTGTTTGATATATTTAGTTGTGAGGAGGATTTGGCTTCGCACAACCGGGTGGAAGATTTTATTTTCGTGCCCGCAATCATGGAGTTGGAAAAGGAGATAAAATGAAACCGCAGGAAACAATATACATTGCTGTGGCAGATACGTCGATGATTATTCGCAGCGGACTCGTGTCTGTGTTGAGGCGTCTGCCTGATTTGCCGGTACAGGTAATCGAGGTTTCTTCAGAAGAGGGCCTGAAGCATTGTATGGAGGCACATACTCCACAAATTCTGATTATAAACCCTCAATTTGGAGGATGGTTCGATGTGGCTGCTTTCAAGCAGGAATATCCGGAAGCTGCCATGAAATTCGTATCGCTGATTTACACGATGGTGGATGCCAACCAGCTAAAAGGCTATGATGATTCGGTCAATTTATTTGACGACGTGGATTCTTTGTCGCATAAGGTGTCGATGCTGATGAATGTGCCGGATGAGGAAGAAAGCGACCAGGACTCGTTGAGTCAGCGGGAAAAAGAAATCGTAGGTTGTGTGGTGAGAGGAATGACCAATAAGGAAATTGCCGAAAAACTCTATATCTCCGTGCATACGGTCATTACGCACCGTCGGAACATTACGCGAAAATTACAGATTCACTCGGCCGCCGGACTGACCATTTATGCCATCGTAAATAAGTTGGTAGAGTTGAGTGAAGTGAAAATGAATCTTTAGAAAGATCGTTATTTGGATTAATTCTAAAATACCTACATTTAGGTATTGCGGGTACAGCCTTTAACACCTATCTTTGCAGTGTTAGTCATATAGAAATTACGTAAACCACAAAAGTAAAAGAAGTTAGTTATTAGTTGGGTGCGCCCTGCGAAGTGATTCGCGGGGCGCACGCATTTTTTACATTTTGTTATGGTGGTTTAAATCGTTTTCAAAATCTGAAATAAAGTTTTCATTTCCCGAGAAAACCTTTTACTTTTGCTTGAAAGAAGACGAATAACAGATTTTAAGTATATGAAAGTAGGATTATTTATTCCCTGTTATATCAATGCCGTTTATCCGCAGGTGGGAGTGGCTTCTTTTAAGTTGCTGAAAAGCTTGGGGGTGGATGTAGATTATCCGCTGGACCAGACTTGCTGCGGACAACCGATGGCGAATGCAGGATTTGAAGAAGAGTCAGTAGAGTTGGCCAAACGTTTTGACCGTCTTTTTGAACAGTATGATTACATTGTAGGCCCATCGGCCAGCTGTGTGGTATTTGTGCGTGATCATTATGGACAGTTATTAGCCAAGGAACCTCATCGTTGTGCCAGCGAGGGCAAAATTTATGATATCTGCGAATTTATTCATGACGTGGTGAAACCCACTTCCTTGCAGGCTTCTTTCCCTCACAAGGTCAGTATCCAGAACAGTTGTCATGGAGTGCGCCTGATGCACCTTTCTTCACCGAGCGAACTGAATATCCCGTATTATAATAAACTTCGTGATTTGCTTTCCTTGGTGAAAGACATTGAAGTGGTAGAGCCGGAAAGACCGGATGAGTGTTGTGGATTTGGAGGTATGTTTGCAGTGGAAGAACACGCCGTATCCGGACAGATGGGACGTGACAAGGTAAAACGTCATATAGATACGGGGGCAGAATATATCGTAGGTGCCGATGGCTCCTGTCTGATGCATCAGAACGGGATAATTGCCAGAGAGAAGTTGCCTATCAAAACCATTCATATTGTAGAAGTTTTAGCTGCAGGACTATGAGTACGAAACATTCAAAAGCCGCCGAGAAGTTTCAGAAAAATAAGGAACTGGCGGGATGGCATGACCAGACCTTGTGGATGATGCGTGCCAAACGAGATAAAATTAGCCGGGAGGTACCGGAATGGGAACAGTTGCGCGACATGGCTTCTGCCATCAAGATGTACAGCAACAGTCACCTGGATTTGCTTTTGCAGGAGTTTGAAAAGAACGCACAGGCAAACGGGGCTCATGTGTATTGGGCAAAAGATGCCGATGAGTATTGTTCTATAATCTATAATATTCTACACGGCCACAATGTGCATCGCTTTATCAAGAGTAAATCAATGCTGGCCGAAGAATGCGGACTGAATGAATATCTGATTCAGAAAGGAATTGATGTGGTGGAAAGTGATTTGGGAGAAAGAATTCTTCAGCTGATGCATAAGAAACCCAGTCACATCGTGGTGCCAGCCATCCATATCAAGAAGGAGGAAATCGGTGAACTGTTTGTAAAAGAGATGGGTACGGAGCCGGGCAACAATGACCAGACTTATTTGACGCATGCGGCACGTAAGAATCTGCGTCATAAGTTTATTGAAGCAGAAGCAGCCATGACAGGTGCTAATTTTGCCGTGGCTTCTACGGGTGAGTTTGTGGTGTGTACCAATGAAGGTAATGCGGATATGGGTACTTCGCAACCTAAATTGCAGATTGCAGCTTTCGGGCTGGAAAAAATTGTGCCCGACCGTGAGGCTCTGGGCGTATTTACCCGCTTGCTGGCACGTTCTGGTACTGGACAACCCATCACGACCTATACTTCGCATTATCGCAAACCCCGCAAAGGAGGTGAACTGCATATCATTATCGTAGATAACGGGCGTAGTAATATTCTGGCCGATCAGGAGCATGTAAAGACATTGAACTGCCTGCGCTGCGGAGCTTGCATGAATACGTGCCCGGTGTACCGTCGTTCCGGCGGATATTCTTATACCTATTTTATTCCGGGTCCGATTGGCATTAACCTGGGAATGCTGAAAGCACCTTTGCACTATTATGATAATGTGTCGGCCTGCTCTTTGTGTTATTCTTGCCAGAATGTGTGTCCGGCGAAAGTAGATTTGGCAGACCAGATTTATCGCTGGCGACAGAAACTGGATGGCCTGGGAGTAGCCAGTTCGTCCAAGCGTCTCATGTCGGGCGGTATGAAGGTACTGATGGAACATCCGTCTTTATTTAATTTGGCTCTGGCACGGGCTTCGTGGGTGAATTCTTTCCCTCGTTCACTGGTGTACAATGGATTGAATGACTGGGGAAAAGAACATGAAATGCCACAGTTTGCCAAGGAAAGTTTTAATGAAATGTGGAAAAAGGGTAAAGTAAAATAGGGAAGCTATGAGTAGTAGAGAAGATATATTGCAGAACATACGTCGTAATACGCGAGTACGTTATGAAAAGCCGGACTTGTCTGCATTGGAACAAGGAGCAATTACGTACGCTGATCAGGTAGCACAATTCTGTAAGGTTGTGGCAGAAGTCGGCGGACGTGTGGTGACGGTCAATGAGGAAGAAGATGTCAATGCGCTGGTCCGTAAATTGTATCCGGATGCCAAACGTATTGCTTCCAATCTGAAGAATATTACCTGTGCCACTTTTCATCCTGACGATGTGGAGGCTTCTGCTGATTTGGATGGCACAGACCTGGCTGTAGTAGACGGGCGCATCGGAGTGTGTGAAAACGGTGCTGTCTGGGTGCAGCAGGATGTGGAACAGCGTGCGGTGTACTTCATTTCTGAGGCCTTGATACTTCTGCTCGAACGGAAAAATCTGGTAAACAATATGCACGAGGCGTATCAGAAAATAGATACAGGAGAGTATGGTTACGGGGTATTCATCTCTGGCCCATCAAAAACGGCAGATATTGAGCAGGCGCTGGTGATGGGAGCACACGGAGCGCGTGAACTGACTGTTTTATTACTGTAATAAGGTAACAGATAGAAAAAAGGAGTCTCGGTATCTTTGAACTTGGATACCGGGACTCCTTTTTTGTGTTGATTCCCCAATGACAGGGTTTATCGGTGCTGCATGGCCTGTTGATTGAAAGGTTTTGCAGTTTCCGTAATATTGTGGTTGTTGTTCAACTCTAAGTAAGGGGGGAGAAACGATGCGTGTCAAAGTTCGGTCGGTCTGAAAATATCTGATT
>OHLA01000056.1_pt1 | contig 51158 bp, 49 predicted proteins | sample 1568961 | NCBI WGS metagenome assembly OHLA01 (sample SAMEA3879530, study PRJEB24766) | human gut metagenome | biome: human-associated habitat; feature: feces | place: USA | collected 1985/1987
AGCGCACCTGCTTTGGGAGCAGGGGGTCGTGGGTTCGAATCCCGCTACCCCGACAAGAAGAAAGGCAACTTATCCAATACGATGAGTTGCCTTTTTTCTTTTATTGTATTTTCCCTCAAAAAGAGCCCCCTCAAACGGCTTTCAAAAACGCCTAAGCGTTTGCTTTCAAACGCAAGTGCATTTAAAGTAAAACGCCCTTGCGTTTTACCTAAAACGTAAAGGCGTTTAAGTTAAAACGCAAAGGCGTTTTTTCAACCCTGTTTTAAAGTTTTTTACAACGACCTATATTCCGTTGATTTTCTGAAAAAAACACACATCCTGATAAGAAGTGCCTACCCGTATCCAGTCCTTCAGGATGCCACGTTCGGTATAGCCTGCCGAAGTGAACAGCTTCCGGCTGGCTACATTCCCCACCGGCACATAGGCATACAATTGCCGGAGCCCCAACAAAGAGAAGCAATGCGATTCCAAAAGAGAAAGCGCCGCCTGCGCCACTCCCTGCCCCCGCAAGTCCTTCCGTACCACAATTCCTACTTCTGCCCGGTTGTGACGCGCATCAAAGGAAAACACATCCACAATACCGGCCACTCCCTGCCCTTCGCACACAATCATCAGCCGCAGTTGCCCGTCGGCATACAAGTCATTCTGACTCTCGGCGATGTAGCGTTTCATCTGATAGCGGGAATAAGGGCCCGTAGCCGTACCCAGCTCCCAAAGTGCCGCATCGTTCTCAAACGAGAGCATCACCTCCAAATCTTCCGGCTCGGGTGCGCGGAGACTGATATTTCCCTGTTTCATGGTGTGTTCATTTTTCCGGTTCGTCTTTCTGTAAATCAAGTTCCCGCATCAGGCGGCCGCGTCCCGGCACACAAAACAGCGAAGCTACCAACAGCATGCCCATGCACAACAGACAGGTGACATCGAGCGTGGTATAGTACACCGTCAGATTGAACAGTGCCGGAGCCAGCAGCATAGCCAGACGGATTTCACACCAGCGGCGGTAGCTCACCAATGCTTCGGGCAAGGACAACTGACGGACATAGCGTGTCAGCGAAAGGCTGAACATGCGCAGCGACAAGGGTATCAGACACACCGTCAGCAAGATGCCGACAGTCTGCAAGATATATTCTGCCTGCGCATCGCCCACCATACTCCCCTGAGGCAACACATCCGTTTCATACAACACACACCCTGCCACGACCAGTATCCAGAACAAGGCAAATTCCGCTTCCAGCACATGGAGCAGACGAGTCATTCTTTTTTCCATTTCTTTCTATCTTTAAAGGGTTCCGGTAAACGCCACGCGGTTCACGATGGAACGTCCCAGCGTCACCTCATCCGTATATTGCAATTCATCACCGATGGAGATTCCACGGGCAATGACGGTTATCTTCACATCGCAGCTCGCCAGTTTGCGGAAAATGTAGAAGTTGGTGGTATCTCCTTCCATCGTAGAACTCAGCGCCAGGATTACCTCCTTGACGGTACCTTCTTTCACACGGTTTACCAGGCTTTCAATCTCCAAATCGGAAGGCCCGATGCCATCCATGGGCGAAATCACCCCGCCCAGCACATGATACAGCCCGCGATACTGCTGGGTGTTCTCTACCGCCATCACATCGCGTATATTCTCTACCACACACACCGTGGTCACGTCGCGCGAAGGATTGGAGCAGATGCGACACACATCTGTATCGGAAATATTGTGACACACCTTACAATACTTCACCTCTTTCTTCAAGGTAGAAATGGCACTGCTGAAAGCCTCTACCGTGGCCGTGTCCTGACGCAGCAAGTGCAGTACCAGCCGCATGGCTGTTTTCCGTCCAATGCCGGGAAGTTTGGCAAACTCCCCCACCGCTTTTTCCAGTAAAACTGAAGGATATTGTTGATTCATGCTTATCGTTTCTTTAATACGAATGGCAAAAATACGGATAAAACAAGAACCGGCCTCCATTTCGCGGAGATTATTTTCAAGGAAGTCTTCCACCGAATCCCGTTTTTATATTACCTTTGCATAAAACAACTCACAGATATAACCTATGGACATAACCAGCGCAGAGTTCGTCGTAAGTAACTCACGGGCCGACATGTGCCCCCAGACTCATCTTCCGGAATATGCCTTCATCGGGCGCTCCAACGTGGGAAAATCCAGTCTCATCAACATGCTGACCAAGAATCCCAAACTGGCCATGACTTCGGCCACACCGGGAAAGACCTTGCTCATCAACCACTTCCTCATCAACAAGGAATGGTATCTGGTAGACCTTCCAGGCTACGGCTATGCCCAGCGGGGAAAAAAGATGATGGAGAAAATCCAGAAGCTCATTGAATACTACGTGCTGGAGCGGGAACAGATGACCTGCCTGTTCGTCCTCATCGACAGCCGGTTGGAACCGCAGCGCATCGACCTGGAATTCATCGAGTGGTTAGGAGAAAACGGCATCCCCTTCGCCCTGATTTTCACCAAAGCCGACAAGCAGAGCGTGGGAAAGACGAAGGCCAGCGTAAACCGTTTCCTAGACACGCTGAAAGAACAATGGGAAGAGCTGCCTCCGCATTTCATCTCGTCTTCGGAGAACAAGACCGGACGACAGGAAATCCTCGATTACATAGAACAAGTAAACCGTTCGCTCAAGGAGCAGGCAGAATAAAAATATCCTCCAGACTGCGATTTTCACCCAAACAGTCTGGAGGATATTTTTTCATTATACCTTCCCGCTCAACGAGAGAAAACGATGCTTCCTTCCTTACTCACATCCAGCCGGACATTATAACAAGCCGCCCCGTCAGGGATACAAAGTGTAGCCACGTAGCGATAACCTTTTTCATCCACCTTCACAAAATCCATATCGCTCAGAATGGCGTTGTTCAGAAAATCGGCAGGTACCACACGGGCAAACATTTCCTTATTTATATCTTTGGAGAACAAACGTTCCTTTCCCTTGTACACGCAGATGTGGATGATATTGTCATAGTAGATATTCTCCACCGGAAGACCTTCTTCATTGATACTGACAAGGGTCACCCGCTTCTTGGTCGGGTTGATGTACGCATAACCTCTGTAGCGCTCTCCTCCGTGGAAAATCACCGAATCTTTTTCAAACACCTCACTCTCTACCACCTTCACCGGAACCACCGTACCAAACGACAACGTATCCGATTCGGCCTTATGCAGGCTCACTGTTTCACCCACCGACGTGCGGTAGCGCAGGCTGTACGAAAGGCATTCTTCTATGAAATAATGAATGGGTTGGGCACTGTACACCGTCATCGTGTCATTGTGCACCGAAAAAGGCATCGGGGCATTAATCTGGCTGGCATAATAAATGCTGTCGCCTTGAATCTTGAATAAAGGTGCCTCCGTGTTGTCATCCAGCCAGATACCTTGCAGCCGTTGTATGACTTCCTGATTTTCATCCTGCTTTTCTGCTCCGTGCTGCTGGGGAGACAGACATCCTGCCAGCATTCCTAATCCCCCAAGGAGCATTCCCAAGCCCATTTTTTTCATGCGTAAATGAATTTCTACATTTTCTCCGGCAAAAATACGAATAAAAAGTGACAAAAACAGAAAATGCAGCAAAGTTATTGGCAGATAACCGACCATTTCACAAGTGGGTTTAGAGAAAAAGAAGGTTGTTCACCAGCCTGTCGAAACAAGATACAGGCTCCCGGAAAAATTGCTCGAAAAACAAAAAAAATATCCTGAATAACAAATACTTCCTATTTTGCACATGAATCAATATTTTTATCAGAAAAAGTGAAATTATATAGATTATTTTTATTATTTTACATTCCAGAAAATTTTAAATTGTATTAGAATTAGTAAAATAGATAAAAGCATGAGCAGAAAAATCACTTTTCTTACCCTGTTTCTGTGGCTGATGACGGTAACTTTTCCTGTCATTGCGCAGCAGAAGTCTGACACTATCTACACCTTCCGCTTCGTACCGCAGGAGGATATGTTCTATGTCCCGTGGAGCGGAAATGATAGCGAACTTGTCCGTCTTTTTGAATTTGTGGACAGTCGCAAGTCCGAAATACTCGAAGGAAAAATGCATGTTTACGTCTGCGGCTACTGTAATTCCCTGGAAAACAGAAAAGAAAATCTTAAAACAGCCGCTATCCGTTCCAATCGTGTAAAATCTGAACTTATAATTAAAAAAGATTTGACGGAAGAATGTTTTGTTACTCATAATTATGTAACAAACGGTGATTTTGTTACAGTGCGTATGGAAGTTCCGGTCGTACAACAAGAAGCTGTTGATGAGGAAGAACATCCAGATTTGGAGAATAATCAAAATATAGAAAAGTCGGTTTTGGCTGAAATAGAAAAGAAAATTACCGAACCGAAAATTTCTGAACAGAAAGATGCAGAACCGGTTCAGAATCTTGAATCGGCAGAAATACCTTTGGAGCCTGAAATGAGACGATGGATGGCCGGTCTCAACGTTGGAATACCTTTCTTCTGGGGGGGACATGCTTTCTATGTCTGCCGATAAGACCTATGTCGGTTTTGCGGCAGGAATACAAGGAGGTTACCGTATTTCTGAATTTTTAGCCGTATCTCTTTCGTTAGATTATGCAAAGGGTAAACTTGGTGCGCGGAGTTATGCTCAGGATTATCTTCTTGCGCCGGACGGCATGACATGGTATGTTCCGCAACAGCAAGCGATGTCCCGATATGCTGATTTATATTCGGATGTATCTTTGTTTAACTTGGGCTTAAGTCTTGATGTCAATGTGAACCGATTGTTCAGTAAGAGTGCTTTGAAGCATCGTTTCACTGTTTGGATGTCTCCTGCTGTATATGGACAGTTTTTCTCATCAGATATTCATGTAAAGGCTGATAATAGCTTGTATTCTAATGGTTCTACATCTCCTTCCAAAATATCATTCGGACTGGGAGGTGCTTTGACAATACGTTACAGGATTAATAACAGCCTCGATTTACAGTTGAAGAACTCTGGAATATGGATGACTGACAATAATTTTGACGGGATACGTACATCGTTTGGTAAGACTAAACACAATGCCATGTGGCTTCCACAAATTGGTATAATCTGGAATATAAAATAATTATTAATATATAGGAATATGGGAAAAATGAAAACTATTATGACAGTTTTGCCGTTGGCATGTCTGTCTTTAGGTATGAATAGTTGTATGAAAAGCGACCTTGATGACATTCGCAAGGAATTACAGGAGTTGGAAAATCAGATTAACGAGTCTGCATCTCAGGATATGTCTGTTTCTTTCGATAGTGAGGATGTGTTTTATGCTTCTCCTGCCGGGAATGAGATTGCGCTTCAACTACCGGAAACACTTAAAGAAAGTGAATTTAGCAGTATCACGGCTATGGTTAGTGTTCTGGAAGGATCTGATGTACAGACACGCGGAGTTGGTGACAAATGGACAGTAAATGTGACAAAGCCTTCTTTCGATGCAGATGGTAATGTAGTGCCGGGAAGCGCAAAAGTCACTATAAAAGGAACGGAAGATACCAGCCTGTCCGAAACTTTCATTTTGCAGGTAATAATCTCTACTAAAGACGGAAAAGAAATGACCGGCAGTCACTTTGTGAAATACACAGCAGGAACTATTGCCTCCAGTGTTACGGATTTGACTGATAATAATATTACTCATCTGGCATGGAAAGGTAGTATAACAGCCGAAGATTTTGAATATATCCGTACTAACCTGAAATTGTTGAAAGTTGCTGACCTGTCCATGGCTGAAACAACAGAGATTCCGAGTAAGGCATTTTATGATGCTGCTTCACTTCGTAAAGTTTGGCTGCCATCAACCATTACAATCATAAGAGAAAAGGCTTTTAGCAACACCGGCTTGGAATATATAGATTTAAAATGTACAGGAGTTTGAAAACAGTGTGTTTGTGAATTGTAAAAATCTAAAATCAATAGATATTCCAGCAAGTGTAACCACATTGGGAAGATGGATATTTCAAGGATGTGCTAATTTGAAAAACATTAAACTTCACGATGGTCTTACTACATTATCTGCAAGTACTTTCTATGGATGTGGGATTACAGAAATAGATATACCGACTACGGTTACGGAAATCCCTGATTATTGCTTTGGAGAAACAAAACTTACTACAATCACAATTCCATCTACTGTTAAATCTGTTGGCTTTGGTGCTTTTTTGGGATGTACTGATTTAACATCTGCAAATATAGAAGCTGATTTAAATGAGATTCCCCCACTTATGTTTTATATTTGCTCGTCATTACAGACAGTTAACTTACCTGAAAGTATTACATCAATTGGTAATGATGTATTTGTAAATTGTCCATTGAAATTTGAAAATAATAAATTGGTAATTCCTTCTAAAGTAGAATCAATAGGTGAAAGGGCTTTTTCAGATTGTAAATCAATCACGTCAATAGAATTACCTGAAGGTTTGAAGGAAATAAAACCGACAGCTTTCGGCAATATTGAAAATATAAGTGAAATCGTTTTACCTTCCACATTAGAAAAGATGGCTGACTGTGCATTTTGTTATTATAATTCCTCTAAATTGTCTAAGGTTACCTTTAAAGGAACAACTCCGCCAGAAGTCATTTATAATACTGATGCTGATGGTAATTATTCTAAACCTAATGTTGAAAAAATGCAGTCATGTCAAGTATATGTTCCAGCTTCTGCTATAGAGGCATATAAGGAATCCGAATGGTTCAAGGGAACTTATGCATATGATAGTCAATCGTACCCTGGCCTTACGGTTTATTTCAATGAGGATAATCTAAATGCGATAGAATGAAATTACTGAAAAATAGGTAATCTCAAGATTATAGTATTGAAAATCACTGTATAGTATAATTCCTATTAGAAGTAACTATGCAGTGATTTTTTATATCTAAAAATGCTGAAGCAAAAAAATTAATTGGAAAAGAAATAATTGTATCTTTACGTACACGCATAAAAAAACCGGATTCATCACCAGTAACTGAAAGCTGGGAGAGGAACGCCCGGAACTACAATACAAAAGTACAAAATATTATTGCTGTCCGATAAAAATTTTGCGAAGCTATAAAATTAGGGCTGACTTCATTTGCGAGGTCAGCCCATTTTCGTTAGGTTTCAATCGCCAAACAATAAAGCAAAAGTACACATTTTAGCGGACAGCCGCTCTATTGTCAGGTGATAAAATTTCTGGATAAGTCAACAATCCTTCGGTTAAGTCGTAAATATGGTGGAGAGCACTATGTAAAATGTTTCGATGCCTGGACTCATCTTGTCGTTATGCTCGATACGGCCATCATGCGTTTTGATTCCTTGCGGGAGATAATGGCTTCCCTACAGGCAGAATCCCGCAAACTTTGTCATTTGGGCATCAGGTTAATGCCTTCGCGAAGTACTCTTTCCGATACCAACAGACCGTGGGGCGTCATCCCAAGACCGGCAAAAAGAAAGGAGGTATCAAGGTACACACCGTCATACATGCCAACGAAAGAGTTCCTTCAGACATAAAGTTTACTTCTGCTACAATCAATGATTCCTTCATGTTAAGGCCATCAGCACTGAACGAAGGAGACATAATTACCATGGATCACGCATACATTGACTATGAGAAGCTGGAAACACTCACGCTGAGAGGAGTTCTGTATGTGACCAAAATGAAGAAAAATCTGAAATACTCTGTTATGGAGGACTATATGTACCAGACTACAGAAGGATTTATGGAAGTACGAATACAACATGTCACGTTCTCAAAAGTACTGAAGGGCGGCGAAACCCTGACTTACCATGCCCGTATCATTACCTATGCCGATACCCGAAAGCACAAACTTGTTTCATTGCTCACAAACGGCATGGAATCAGTTCCGGACGAGATTATAGAAATTTACCGCAAACGCTGGAAAATAGAACTGCTGTTCAAGCAGAAAAAGCAGAACTTCCCCTTGAAACACTTCTATGAAGAAAGTGCAAATGCCATCAAGATACAGATTTGGGTGACTCTTATAGCTAATTTGTTGCTTATGATAATGAAAAGGAAACTCATACGTTCATGGAGTTTCTCCGGGCTTGCAACCATGATGCGGATTACGCTTATGTATTATGTGGATTTCTACAGTCTGTTTAATCACCCGGAAAAAGATTGGGAAATGCTCCTAAACGTAGATCGGAAAGAAGATTATCAGCTGTCTATCTTTTGACGGGGCTTAGAATGACAAAACAAGACTCGACCATTGAATATACAATGGTCGAGCGGGATTTTTTATATGTAATCGATTTTATCGGACAGCAATAATAAAAAATGAGGTATACCGCATGAAACAGAAAACAATAGCAACCAGACACCTGCGCACCAAGATAGCGGCAAGATATGTGCTGATACTATTCGTCATTTTCGGCATCGTCTATATTTGGTTCAATGAACAGAACAGACAACAGGAACTGGAAGCTACTACCTACAAAATAAGAAGTCTCCGCAAGGATGTACACGAGGTATATATGAAGGTAGTGGATTTATCCATGATTGGTGAAACTGATGGCAGTGATATAAAATACTTCCACTTTTTTTGTGGATATATGAGAGAGATCTCTTATCTTTGCTACGTGAATAATAACACGGAAAGCAATGGAGATAAACTTTGATAAGGACTATTTGCGCCAATTGTACGAGGAAGGGAAAACGACGGACAAGAAACATCGTTTCCAGCCAAATATCGTGGCACGCTACCAGTTGCGCATCAAAGTGCTGGAACAAGCAAGAAGCGTGGAAGAGCTTTACGTCATCCACTCGCTTCATTATGAAGTGTTGAAAGGTGACAAGGCTGGTATTTCCTCCATCCGTGTGAACGACCAGTACCGCATTGAGTTCACGGTAGAACAGGTCTCATCGGAAACGGTGGTGACCATCTGCAATATACTTGAATTATCAAACCATTATAAATAGAATAATTATGGGAAAATACATCTGTCAACGCCCTATACATCCGGGCGAACTGCTGAAGGAAGAGACCGAAGAGCGCAAGCTCTCGCAGCGCAGGTTGGCCGAGCAGATGGGCATCTCCTACAAGGTATTGAATGACATTCTCAACTGCCGCAGGCCGATTACTACGCAGACAGCGATGCTCTTCGAGGCAGCTTTGGGTATCAGTGCTTCGCTACTGATGCGGATGCAGCTTGATTGCAATATGCAGCAGGCGGCTGCAGACCCCTCTTTTATGGAGCGTCTGAAGCAGGTACGCAAGTATGCCGCCATGCTGTAACTCATGGTACACTGAAAGTTTCCCGTCCCACTTCTCCCGACAAAAGGGGAAGGTGGAACAGGTCTTTTGGAATAGTCTTGCAGATGAAATATGAAGATGCGCTTGCTTTTTTTTATGATTCTGAAACTTATAACCTTATAAGTAATGGAGTTGCGGATATGCATTGCCTTAGCGATGAATATCTTGCCGATGAATTGCTGACGGAATGGAAAGAAATACATTCCATCAAATAAATATTGACATGAAAGGAGCACGTGATAGAACACACGGAGAATTCACCAATGGATTGTATCGACGGTTATTGAAAAGTGAGATAAGAGAATAAAAAAACAGGAGCCTTCGGCAGTGCCGGGGGCTTCGTGTGTTTACAATTGTTTCGACACAGGGCACATGAATATATCAGACTACATGATAGAAAAAGAAGAGTTGGTTAAACCCCTATCGGTATAAAAAATACCCGTTGAAAGATACTCCACATAAGAGAAAAATGTATTATTTTTGCAATATGATTGAACTATCCAAACATATAGAAGTATTATTGCTGGAGAATGATTGTGTCATTGTTCCCGGCTTGGGAGGATTCATTGCCCACAAACGGCAGGCTGCATACTCCATCCAGAAAGGAGAATTCATGCCGCCCCTCCGCACCATTGGTTTCAATCCGCAACTGATAATGAACGATGGGCTGCTGGTACAGTCGTACATGCAAGCTTTTAACACCGACTTTCCCGATGCAACCCGCCGGATTGAAAAGACTGTGGCTGAAATAAAAGACCAATTGTACCAGCAGGGTCAGGTCACCCTGCACAACGTGGGTACAATCTATTATAACATGAACGGCGGCTATGCCTTTGAACCGGCAGCCGCATCTTTCTTCACTCCAAGTCTATACGGGCTGGAAAGTTTCACGCTTCCGCAGCTGCAGACATTGCCTGTGTCTTCTCCGAAGCCGTTGGTTCCGGAAATACAGGAAGCAGCAAGCAAACCGAAGAGACATTTCTCCTTGCGCCATTTCACGCGCAACGTAGTGGCCATAGCTGCAGCCGTATGCCTGTTCTTCGTGCTCTCCGTTCCGGTGGAAAACACGTACATGGACGATGCGAATTATGCTTCGCTGGGCTCAATCAGTATGTTTGATGCCATCCGCAACCAGTCGGTGGCCACCAGCATACAAACGGCTCCCCAAACAGCAGTTGCACAAAAGGCTGTAAAGAAACAGACAGGCGAAAAGCGTGTCCGCAACAACGTAAACACGCTGAAACCGGTAGTTGTGAAGACAGAAAAGATTGCAGCTGCGCCTGCTGCAAAAACAGCCGTAACCAAAACGGCTACCACCAAAGCTGAAGCAAAAGCGACACAAAAGCCGAAACCGGCTTCCGCACAGCCTGCTGCAAGCAAGAAAACGGCCTACATCATCGTAGCCAGCCTGCCGACATCGGACGATGCCCAACGTGAACTGAAAAAATTCCAGCAGAAAGGATACAAGAATTGTCAGGTACTTGAATCGAACGGACGCTTCCGCATCGCACTGGATAGTTATGCCACTTCAGGAGAAGCTTACCAGAAAGTGCAGACGCTGCGCAATCAGGAAGAATTCAAGAATGCCTGGGTATTCACTTCAAAATAAATACGCCCTTTTAAACAGAATGAAAAGAGTAAGATGCCCCAAATGTGACAACTTCATCCAGTTTGACGAAACCAAGTATGGAGAAGGACAGTCACTCGTTTTTATCTGTGACAACTGCAAGAAGCAGTTCAGCATCCGTATCGGAAAATCGAAACTGAATGCCGCCAACCGCAAGGAGGAAGTAATCGACGAGAAAGAAGGCATGCAGGATTTCGGCAACATACTGGCAGTGGAAAACGTATTTGCCTACAAGCAGGTACTTCCGCTGCATGAGGGAGATAACCTCATCGGCCGCCGATGCAAAGGTAATGACATCGACATCCCTATCGAAAGCAATGACCCGAGTCTGGACCGCCGGCATTGTTACATCAATGTCAAGAAGAATAAGCAAGGAAAAATCATTTATACCCTGCGCGATAACGACAGTATCACAGGAACTTTCCTGATGAATGAAATTTTAGGACCGAAAGACCAAATCCGCATTGAAGACGGAGCTATTATTACCTTGGGAGCTACAACCTTAATTCTAAGAGCTGCCGAGGGACAAACGGAAGAGTAAACCGCACACGGACTCTATAATTTTAGGATAACTAATAACTAACAAACCTTTTTATTTCGATTATGGCTTTTACAAACAACGTAATGATTGTCCGGCATAAATTGCTAGAAAACCTGGTTGCTTTATGGAAAGAAAATCAATTAGTAGAAAAAATTGACCGCATTCCTTTGGAAATCAGCCCTCGCCGCTCACAGCCGGTAGGACGCTGCTGTATCCACAAGGAACGTGCCGTTACTAAATATAAGTTGCTTCCGCTGCTGGGCTGGGATATGACCGATGAAACGGATGAGCTGACTCCGCTTTCTGAATATGCCCGCAAAGCATTGGAACGCAAGGAAAGAATCAAGGAAAATATTCTCTGTGTCATCGACGAAGCATGTTCTTCTTGTGTACAGGTGAACTACGAAGTAAGTAACCTTTGCCGGGGTTGTGTGGCAAGAAGCTGCTACATGAACTGTCCGAAGGGAGCTGTACATTTTAACAAGAAGACTGGTCAGGCACAGATTGACCACGACAAGTGTATCAGCTGTGGTATCTGCCACAAGAGCTGTCCGTATCACGCCATCGTCTACATTCCGGTGCCTTGTGAGGAGGCTTGTCCGGTGAAAGCCATCAGCAAGGACGAGCACTACATCGAGCACATCGACGAAAGCAAGTGTATCTATTGTGGAAAATGTCTGAATGCCTGTCCGTTTGGAGCCATCTTTGAAATCTCTCAGGTGTTCGACGTGCTGGAAGCTATCCGCAAGGGGGAACAGGTGATTGCCATTCCGGCTCCGTCCGTATTGGGACAGTTCAAGGCTACCATCGAACAAGTGTACGGAGCATTGAAGGAGATTGGTTTTGCCGATGTAATTGAAGTGGCTGAAGGTGCCATGCACACTACCAGCAACGAAGCACACGAACTGCTGGAAAAACTGGAAGAAGGACAGAAATTCATGACTACTTCTTGCTGTCCGTCGTACATCGAACTGGTGAACAAGCATATCCCCGACATGAAGCCCTACGTATCAAGCACCGGCTCTCCGATGTATTACGCGGCTCGCATTGCTAAAAAGAAATACCCGAATGCGAAGGTAGTCTTCATCGGCCCGTGTATCGCCAAAAGAAAAGAAGCACAGCGCGACGAATGCGTAGATTACGTGCTGACATTCGAAGAACTTCACCCGATTTTCCGTGGTTTGGGTATCGAACTGGAACAGGCCAACCCGTACAAAGTGGCATACGAATCTGTATGTGAAGCGCACGGATTCGCACAAGCAGGCGGTGTAGCCGGAGCAGTGAAAGCTTACCTGGGTCCGAAAGCCAACGGCATCAAGATTATGCAGTTCTCTGACTTCACGAAGAAGAACATCGGTGTGCTTCGCGCTTACGCCAAGACAGGAAAAGTGGATGCACAGTTCATCGAGATGATGGCTTGCGAAGGCGGATGTGTAACCGGCCCGAGCGCACACAACGACCCTGTAGCCGGAAAACGCCAGTTGAACCAAGACTTGCTGAAACGTACCTTGAAGTACGAAAACAATAATCAGGAATAAACCCATGAGGGAACTTATTGAACGCCTTTACCGGGAGCTGACACTGGCTCCCGGTGAATTGCGTACCCTTCTGCTGGAGTGCCGAGGGGAAGACCTCGACCTCCTCATGCAAAAGGCACGTGCCGTAGCACAAAGCCATTTCGGAAACAAAATCTATATCCGTGGACTTATTGAAATAGGGAACTGTTGTCACAACGACTGTTTCTACTGCGGTATCCGAAAAAGTAACCGCCATCTGAAGCGGTACCGGCTGGATGCGGAAACCATTCTGGCCTGCTGCCGGCATGGATACGAGTTGGGATTCCGTACCTTCGTCCTGCAAGGAGGAGAAGATAACTACATGAACGATGACAGGGTAACGGAAGTGGTTACTGCCATACGAACCGAATTCCCCGATGTAGCCATCACCCTTTCACTCGGTGAACACCCTACACTTTCCTACGAACGTTTTTTTCAGGCAGGTGCCAATCGCTATCTGTTGCGCCACGAAACGCACAACGAAGCACATTACCGCCGCTTGCATCCTGAAAGCATGTCGCTGTCCAACCGCCTACGTTGTCTGAACGACCTGAAACGCATCGGATTCCAGACGGGAACCGGTATCATGGTGGGAAGTCCGGGACAAACCGTCGACCACCTGGTGGAGGACATCCTTTTCATAGAACAATTCCGTCCCCAGATGATTGGTATCGGTCCTTTCCTGCCTCATCATGACACTCCTTTCGCTTCCTGCCCGCCTGGCACTCTCACGCAGACACTCACACTGCTTTCCATCTTCCGGCTGATGCATCCGCAGGCATTGATTCCTTCTACCACCGCCCTGGCAAGCCTTACGCCCGACGGGCGCGAGAAAGGCATATTGGCAGGTGCTAATGTAGTGATGCCCAACCTCTCTCCGGTAGAACAGCGAAAGAATTATGCCTTGTATGATAATAAAGCCTCTATGGGCTCAGAAGCTGCCGAAGGACTGCGTCTGCTGGCACAACGGCTGGCTGCCATTGGTTACGAAATAGATAAAAGCCGAGGAGATTATCCCGGCAAAACACTATAAATTACATTACAGCTATGTACAAGATTGATTCTCAAAAGGCAGAAGAATTTATCTGCCACGAAGAAATTCTCGATACTCTGGAATATGCCCAAAGCAAAAGCCAGGACAAGGAACTGATACGTTCCATCATTGAAAAGGCTCGCCTGTGCAAGGGACTTTCTCACCGCGAGGCTGCTGTACTATTGGAATGCAACGACCTGGAACTGGTGGAGGAAATCTACCGCCTGGCCCGTGAAATCAAACAGAAATTCTATGGCAACCGCATCGTAATGTTTGCCCCACTCTACTTGTCAAACTATTGCGTAAACAGTTGTACTTACTGTCCTTACCACGTAAAGAACAAGACCATTGCCCGCAAGAAACTGACACAGGAAGACATCCGTCGTGAGGTCATCGCCCTGCAGGACATGGGGCACAAGCGACTGGCACTGGAAGCAGGAGAAGATCCGATTCACAACCCTATCGAATACATTCTGGAGTCGATAAAGACTATCTATAGTATCAAGCACAAGAACGGAGCCATCCGTCGGGTAAACGTAAATATTGCTGCGACCACGGTAGAGAATTACCGTCGCCTGCACGAGGCCGGTATCGGTACCTACATTCTGTTCCAGGAAACGTACCACAAGGAGAATTACGAAAAGCTTCACCCCAAAGGTCCGAAGAGCAACTATGCCTACCATACGGAGGCCATGGACCGCGCCATGCAGGGAGGAATCGATGATGTAGGTATCGGTGTATTGTTCGGCCTGAACACCTACCGCTACGACTTCGTGGGACTGCTGATGCATGCCGAACATCTGGAAGCGACGTACGGTGTAGGCCCGCACACCATCAGCGTGCCCCGTATCTGCTCGGCCGACGACATTGACGCCTCGACCTTCGAGAACGCCATCTCCGACGAGATATTCCAGAAGATTGTAGCTGTCATCCGTATCAGTGTGCCTTATACGGGTATGATTATTTCTACACGTGAATCGCAGCGTTCACGCGAGAAGGTACTTGCACTCGGTGTGTCACAAATCAGCGGTGGTTCCCGCACCAGCGTGGGAGGCTATGCTACCGAAGAACTGCCGGAAGAAAATTCTGCTCAGTTTGATGTGAGTGACCACCGCAGTCTAGATGAGATTGTAGCCTGGCTGCTGAAATTAGGTTACATTCCCAGTTTCTGTACGGCCTGCTACCGTGAAGGACGTACGGGCGACCGTTTCATGTCGCTGGTCAAGACGGGCCAGATAGCCAACTGCTGTGCCCCCAATGCCTTGATGACGCTTCAGGAATACCTCTGCGACTACGCTTCGCCCGAAACACGCCGACTGGCTGAAGACATGATCCGCAAGCAGATGGAAGAGATTCCGAATCCCGCCATCCGCAAAAGAGCTTTGGAAAATCTGGAACGGATTGCCGAAGGAAAACGCGACTTCCGTTTCTAATGTGTGAACTTAAAGCCTGATTAAACATATGAACGATACTCCCCGTGCCAACCGGCTGCACATCGGTCTGTTTGGCAAAAGAAATGCCGGAAAATCATCACTGATCAATGCCCTGACGCATCAGGATACAGCCCTTGTGTCGGATATTCCCGGCACGACCACCGACCCGGTCTTTAAGGCCATGGAAATCCATGGTCTCGGTCCCTGCGTGTTCATCGACACGGCCGGCTTCGACGATGAAGGCGAACTGGGCGAACTCCGCATCCGACAAACACAGCGTGCGCTGGAGAAGACAGACATTGCCCTGATGGTTTGTACCGACGAACACCTGGACGAAGAGTTACACTGGCAACGCTTGTTAAAGGAAAAGAATGTGCCTGTTATCTGGATACTGAACAAATGTGACCTATTGTCTGATGCCGAACAGACCATGCGCCGCATCGAACAGCAATGCGGACAGGTTCCCCTATTAGTGAGCACCCTCACCGGAAAAGGACTGGACGACATTCTGCGTAGTCTGCGAAACAAGCTGCCGGATGAAACCATGGCACAAGGCATCGTAGGCCGGCTGGTAGAAGAAAACGATACCGTCATGCTGGTCATGCCACAGGACATCCAGGCCCCTAAAGGCCGCCTCATCCTGCCGCAGGTACAAACCATCCGCGAACTACTGGACCGCAAATGCCTGGTGATGAGCTGTACCACTGACAAAATCGATGCCATGCTGGCCACTTTAACCCGTCCGCCGAAGCTGATTATTACCGACTCACAAGTGTTCCGCACGGTATATGACAAGAAACCGGCCGAAAGCCGACTCACCTCCTTCTCCGTCCTCTTTGCACAGTACAAAGGCGACATCGACTACTACATGGAAGGAGCCAATGCCATTGCCCAGCTAACACCGGAGTCACGGGTGCTGATTGCTGAAGCATGTACACATGCCCCGCTGACAGAAGACATCGGGCGGGTGAAAATCCCGAATATGCTCCGTAAGCGCATCGGTGAAGGCCTGCAAATCGACATCGTATCAGGCACGGACTTTCCGGAAGACCTGGCCCCGTACGACTTGATTATTCACTGCGGAGCCTGCATGTTCAACCGCAAGTATGTGCTGAACCGCATCGATCGGGCCCGCGCCCAGCAGGTTCCCATGACCAACTACGGAGTCACCATTGCTTACTTAGCAGGGATTTTGGATAAAATTGATTACTGATTTATGAAATGTGGCGCATACCTTCCTGCATGCGCCACATTGTTATCCATTCTTTCCAATATCAAACTATCAACATACGATTTCTCGTTCAATCTCCTCAAAGCGCGGGAAAAGCAGATTGTTTTCCAGGTGGATATGCTCGAATAACGCATCCACAAACGCTTCCAGTTCCTGCATCAGCAAACGGTAGCTGGCACAGCCGTCCTGAGGTACGGAGAAGTGATTCGTCAACTGAATAATGTGCAGGTAGCGGTTTCCTTCCCCCTCGTGTTCCATCTTCATCACCCGGATAGGATTCGCTATCGTACCGCAATGCATCGGGGCCATACGCTGTCCCTGTTCCTTTGCTGCGTACAATTCATCGAGATATGGGAACAACACATTCTCTTCTTTTTGAAGATGCATTTCCAAGTCCTCCAACGATTCACTGACCAGTGCTTTCAACTCATGCAGTTCCGGATGCGCTTCACCGTGTACTCGTTCCACCTTCTCCAGCAACGCCAGCAATTCCGGTCCACGGGCACGAATTCCCCGATGATGTATCTTCAAGATGTAATCCATCAGTAAGTCCAGCGGCCACGAAGCAAACGGAATCCGTCCATTACCAGCTTCATCCTGACGGAGCAATGCCTGTTCCACTTCTTCTACAGCCAGCCCCAAATCGGCACAGGCCTTTTCCAGCGTCACTTCGCCATGACAGCAGAAATCAATGCCATATTTCTTGAACACACTTGCCGCTGCAAAATCATCGGCCACAATTTGTCCCACACTCGTATGCTTCCAGTCTATTGTCTTCATATTTAATTCGTTTTATTGATTACGGGTGCAAAGATAGGCCCTCGAGCAGAGAAAGTTTGTCACATACGTGACACCGACCTATAATGAAAGTTAAACCTGCTTCTGCGAAAAAGAAGCGCACACCGTTTGCAGAAAAACACTAACTTTGCAGGCACGTAAAAAACATTTGCACATGGAAACAAAAGAAATACCTATACTTCTGCTTACCGGTTACCTGGGAAGCGGAAAAACAACCCTGCTCAATTACCTGCTGAGCAACCGCGAAGGCATTAAGTTTGCCGTCATCGTAAACGACATCGGCGAAATCAACATCGATGCGGAACTGATACAGAAAGGTGGCATCGTTGGCCAGAAAGAAGAGAGTCTGGTGGCTTTGCAGAACGGCTGTATCTGCTGTACCCTCCGTACCGACCTTATTGAACAGATATTTGAACTGATGAAAATGCAGCGCTTCGACTACATCGTCATCGAAGCCAGTGGTGTCTGCGAACCGGAACCGATAGCCCAGACCATCTGTTCCATTCCTCAGTTGGGCGGTGCCTACACCAAGTACGGAACCTGCCGCCTTGACAACATCGTGACCGTGGTCGATGCCCTCCGCCTGCAAAGCGAATTCGACGGTGGCAACGAACTTACCCGAAAGGACTTGGAAGAGGAAGACATTGCCAACCTGCTCATCCAGCAAATTGAGTTCTGTACCACCGTGCTGCTGAACAAGGTATCGGAAGTCACTCCCGAAGAACGGGAACGCATCAAAAGCATCATCCGTACCCTACAGCCCCGTGCGGAAATCATTGAATGCGACTATGCCAAGGTAGACCTCGACAAGATTGTCGGTACCCGCCGTTTCGACTATGCACGAGTGGCCACTTCTGCCGGATGGATTCGGGAGATAGAACGCCCCGTATCCGAAGAAGAAGCGCATCCTCACCATGAAACACATGAACACCATGAGGAACACGAACATCACCACGAGGAAGAGCACAATCATGCACACGCTCATGAACACTCACACGAAGGCTACCACCATCACCACCACCATGAAGAAGGTGAGACAGAGGAATACGGCATCAGCAGTTTCGTGTACTATCGCCGCCCTGCCTTCGACATCCATAAGTTCGACCGCTTTGTCGCAACGAAATGGCCTCACAACGTGATTCGTGCCAAGGGAGTATGTTACTTTGCCCACAACCGCAACATGTCGTTCCTGTTCGAACAGGCCGGACGGCAGAAACAGATTTCAGAAGCCGGACTCTGGTATGCTACCCAGCCGGAAGAAGAAATCGTGGAACTGATGAAGCGCGAACCCGTCCTGCTGAGAGACTGGGATGAACACTATGGCGACCGCATGCAGAAGATTGTCTTCATCGGCCAGCACCTTGACAAGGAACAGCTTATCAAAGACCTGGATGCCTGTCTGGAATAAATCCGATAGCCATAAAAATAATGATGCCTTCCCGAGTCTATTCATTCCGTGACCCTGGAAGGCATCATGCTTTTATATAAGTAACTCCTGATACCTATTCTACTTCCCTGACATATTCTTTCACCGCATTATCGGCCGACTGCAAGTTTGTCTGCCGCAGCACCACCTGTCCCTCCTTTTTATCCTCCGGCAAACTGATGTCCGAAAGACGTACATCGCTTACCCTGTCGAACACAAAAGCCGGACGGAAATCATCTTCCTGCAACCGCAACTTAATATTGTGCATCTGAATTCCTTTCACATGGCGCACATAGAATCCCCACGAAGGCAGTTCCTCAAACATGGTAAATTCCGGGTATCCTTTTTCATTTTCCGGCACGTCTTTCAAGCGGCTCACCGACATATAGGCCATTCCGCGTGTAGCACGTCCCGGATACACAATCTCTATATTCTCCAGTTTCACGTTTTCAATATCATGCCCCGGAATGCCTGAGATAGAACTCGGGAACGGATTATGGAAAAACGTCACCGCCGGTCCGCGCAGGTCATAGTTGATGTCCGGACGACCGAAAGGCACTTCCACATACACATCCTTAATCGTTACATTCCGCAAATAACCCGGTTGCTCACCCGAACGGTGACCCAAACGAATAAAAATGGCATTTCCCGTATTGACCGCATGCACATTAGACACCTGCACGTTTTCAATCTCCGCCCCGTCGACCGACTCGATGGCTATGGCCGAACGGAAAGTATCTTTAATCCGAATATTGTCAATCGTCACATTCTTGAATCCACCCAACGATTCCGTACCAAACTTAATGGCACTGGCACTGCTGATGATGTGGCAGTTGGAGATGGATACCCGGTCGTTCCATGCTCCCCGGTTGTGCGACTTCAGGCAAATACCATCGTCTGCCGAGTTGATGAAACAGTTGGAGATACGTACATCCTTACAATCGCTGATGTCAATCCCGTCATTGTTCCAGTACGCCCTGTTTTCCACATGCAGACTATCAATCGTCAGGTCGGTACACAGAGAAAAAGAAAGTCCCCATGCCGCCCCACTCCGGAAATTAGTCTTCCGAAGCTCCACCTTCCGGCAATTACGCATAAAAAGCAACTTGGGCCGTGTGTTCGGCCGCTTGCGATACGTATTATAGTGCTTGTCCACCAATTCTCCCGTATGATGCAGGCTATCAATCGTCAGCGCCAGTTCCCTGCCCTGTCCGTCTATACACCCTTCTCCCGTAATGCCGATATTCTCTGCCCCTTCCGCATAAATCAGCGCCTGGTCAAAATGGTCATTGTTGACTTTCAGTTCCTTTTCGGTACTGAAGCCCGGATAATCATAAGGACTCGTACTTCCTAACAGCACCGCTTCCTTTTCCAGGTAAAGTGTCACATTCGATTTCAGTTGCAGGCTGCCGGTCAAGTAGCGTCCGGCAGGGAAGTACAACTGTCCGCCCCCTTTTGCATGAAGTGCATCAATGGCCGATTGCAAAGACTTTGTATTCAATGTTTTTCCGTCACCGACAGCTCCCTGCTGAAGTGCATTGTAATCTGTGGCAGCTATCGAACCTGCGCATAAAAACAAGCCACATAAAATGAAGATAAATCGTTTTTTCATGGTATATTTAGTTATCTTTGATTACTTCAAACATTAGTAATCACATATATACTATTATGTTTTATCAAGTCCTTATACTTTATAAAAATAACTTATAATCAATCTGTTATTTTCAACTTATTTGAAACAAATAATTTATATTCATCTGAATAATTATCTTTCTTGTAAATTATAACATCTGGCATCATATTACCTATAGAAATTTTAGGAAGCCGTAAACATTCAGAGTTACGTTTATAATGAATCCATTCATTTATCAAATATAAACTTTCTTCTGGCAGTTTTTTATTAATGACATTCAACAATTCTCCTTCAGCAACAAAATATGATGTTAACATCTTCTCTACAAGTAAAACATCTTTATGCGTTGCCTTTTTATTAATAATCGTTCCTACCCATATTTCATTAGGCAAATATATACTCAATTACACAATAATAAAAATTTTTCTCTGTTTTAATTTGCATCTTGTGTAAAATATTACTATATTTGAATCGTAACATTAACACGCAACATTATGTTTAACAGTAGATTCAAATCTTTAAAAGACTTACAAGATGCTTTTCCTACAGAGCAACATTGTATAGACTATTTAGAGGGAAAAAGATGGGGAGGCAAGGTGGTGTCACCTTTCGACCCGTCCTCTAAGGTCTACAAATGCAAAGATAATAAATATCGGTGTAAAAACACAGGTAAATACTTCAATGTTAAGACAAAACTTATTTTCCATAAGACATCTTTACCATTGATATGCTGGTTTATGGCAATATGGCTAGTCCTGTCCCATAAAAAGGGGATTTCTTCTGTTCAGCTTAGCAAGGATATTGGCGTTACTCAAAAGACAGCGTGGTTTATGCTACATCGCATCAGAAAAGCCTTGGGATTGGAAAACGAAGAAAATAACGATGACAACCAAAATCAGGATAAATTGGATGGAACTGTAGAGGTTGATGAAACCTTCATAGGCGGCAAGAACAAAAACAGGCATGCGGACAAGAAGGTCAAGGCTTGTCAAGGAAGAAGTTTCAAGGATAAAGTTCCTGTTTTCGGAATGTTTCAAAGAGGAGGTAAAGTAATAGCCAAAGTAGTTTCCGACACAAAATCAAACACGCTCTTTGGCGTCATCCGCAATTACGTAAAAGAAGGTAGCAATCTTTACACTGATGAGTGGAATTATAGCGAAGGTGCTAACATTTACTATAACCACAGAAACGTAAATCATGGAGCTGGATTTTATGGAAGTGGGGACTTGACCATAAATCACATCGAAGGTTTTTGGGCGTTGGTAAAAAGGAGCATCATGGGTATTTATTACCATTGGTCTAAAAAACACATGCAGCGATACATTGATGAGTGTGCCTATAGATTTAACACTCGCTCATTATCTGATAAAGACAGATTTGACTTACTTTTGCGAAATTTAGAATGTAGATTAACCTATAAAGATTTAGTGTATGGAGAATAAAATTAGATATAGAGGGCAATTGAATCTATCAGGGTTTTCAATCCCTTGTTATGTTCTTGAAGATGGTGCGAGAATCATATCTGGAAGAGGTATGCAAGAAGCACTCAAAATGGTCGACGACAGCGATAATTCATCGGGCCATAGGATAGTAAGATACTTAAACCAAAAGACACTTAACCCATTCATTTTCAAAGATAAAGATTCGGGCCACTTTGATCCATTAATATGTTATGACGGAAATAAGCAAATTAACGGATACGAAGCGACTGTTTTAGTTGATATCTGTGATGGAATATTAGAAGCAAGAAAACACATTAAATTATCACCTCGTCAATCTATAATTGCAGACCAATGCGAGATTTTGGTGAGAGCATTTGCTAAAGTTGGCATAATAGCACTTGTAGATGAGGCTACAGGTTATCAAAATGAGAGAGAACATTTTGAACTTCAAAAGATCCTTAGTGCGTATATTTCAGATGAGATTTTGAAATGGCAATTAACATTTACAGATGATTTTTACAGACAAGTATATAGGCTATGGGGGCTGCCCTTTATTCCTAAATACATTAAAAACAAGCCTTCTTTTATTGGCAAATTAACCACAAAATACATTTATGATCAGTTGCCGGATGGAGTAGTCGATAAAATCAAAGAACAAACAGGTAAAACAGATAAAGGAAATTGGAAATACAAATGGCATCAGTCTTTAACACCAGAGGTAGGTCGTGAACATTTAAAAAAGCAAATAATAGAAGTTACAACATTAATGTCTATTTCTAAAACGAAAGCGGAGTTTAACGATTTGTTTGAAAGGAAGTATCATTCAAAACCTATTCAGCTAGAGTTGGAGTTTAACGAGGACATAAAAGATGAAAAAACTAAGCCTAAAGACGACTTTGACAAAGGCATAGATAAGATCCTTGGGTATAAAATAGACGAAGATTGATGTTTTTAACTTTGAAAGTTACAACTATTTAGATTATCTTTGCGGCGCATTGGCATTCCAGTGCGCTTTTTATTTGACATATCGTAGCTCAACCGCTGTCTGAATCACCACCTCAAATTGCATGAGAGCTATATACAATTCTTGTTGGGAGATGCACCTATATGGCGCAGACTTTCCCATAAAGAATTGTGGCTTGTGGTGAGCCAAGACAGCGTATGGCGATTGTCTGCGCTTTCTTTTTAGGTTAAACGTGAGACATTGCTGATGAATTTGCATAACAGTAAATACTATATGTTTAATCTAAAAAGTTCGTAACAATGAAAAAAGTATTAGGTTTGTTGGCTTTATGCCTAGTTTGCGTGTTTGCTTTGTCTTCTTGCTCTAATGATGACGACATCAACTTATCAGAAGAATCCTTGGTTGGAACATGGGATGTGACTTACGCTGAAATGGATGGAGAATCCGTAGATATTCCTAATGGCTATGTTTACATCACCCTAAAGGATAATGGGACTTACCGTGTAGTCATGTTCTCTGATGATTATACAGGAAGATACAAGATCGAGGGTAATACGGTTATTGGTACTACCCTAGACCCAATAACAGAGTATTTTGAATTTACAAAGTTAGATGGGGACAATGCAGAGATAAATTACTCAAACAGCGATGAAGATTATTACAAGTTCAAAGCGACAAAAAGATAATTTTCTTATCTTTGTTTAGGAAACATGCAGCTATATACATCTAGTGTAGTATTGTATATAGCTGCCTTTCATTAATACTTGAAAAATCATTTATATGATGATTCTTATCCTTTAATCTATCCGACAACAAAAATCTTTCCGCTTTACCAATATAATAATGAATCTTTTTCTTTGAATATTTCTTTTTGCCACCTATCAAATATAAATTGAAAGTATTTTTTTGAGAAATCTCCCACATTCTAAGTTGCTCAAATAAAAATGGACCATACCATCTAAGTATAAAAACTTTTTCCATATAATGAAGCTATACGATATTCAATCATTATTAATCATTATCCTTATGGAATATACCTAATTGCCCCTCTACTTCCAAAAGGATAGTCACTTACATCTTTATTCAAATAAGGTGAATCTGCTATTAAAGTACCATGAAAACAACAGCGTTCTTTACTAAAACGGACTTTTTTCTCTTCATCATAAAAAGTCCAATCATAACTATCAACCTTAATTACCGACCGTACAATTCCATGATATACCCCTAACACATAATCTATTTCAGCTGCACGAGATTTTGCTATTGCCCAATATTGACGAGTTTTCTCATAAATATTTATTCGTTGATAAACACCTTGAGCTTTTGCATCATCAAAACTTCTATTCAAACTTACCAACAACAAATGTTCATTGTTATTTATCTTAATTCGTTCACAATCATAGATTGCATTAATCTCATCAACGGTTTTAATACCTTCATCCCACTGATGATGTCCACTTACAATATTGGTTAGTATTTGTTCCGTATTAAATTTGGGATATGTAAGAAAATCTATAAGAACAGATTCTATTTGAAAAGCTTCCTTTTCAGAAAGTTTATGACGAAGTATATAATGCTCTACTTGTAATCCCAAAGAAATAATCTCTCGAATTAAATTTAATTTTAAGGATACTTCATCCCCCTGTAGGGCTGCCTCACAATGCTGGAAAACACGATTTCCACATCCTTTTCCAATATAGAAGATTTTACCATCTCGAGGGTCTACTAACGAATATACATAGGAACCGAGTTCTTCAATCGATTTATTGCTAAATTTATTCATACCTCTATTATAAAAATACACTGTTTCAAAATTACGGAAAAAACTTCTGTTTCCCAAGTTCTTCTATAGCCCCTAAAAATGATTCAATAACTTCAAAGCCCCCATTCCTGCCACATGCAGAAATGAGGGCTTTTTTTAGAGCGTATTGTTTTCAACTCCAAACATCGTATCGAGCAATGCCCGTCCTGCCGAAGTTTTGAAAATCTTTTCTCTCACCTTGCAAATGGCATCGACCGGCAGATTATCTTCGTAAATGTTGACCAAGAAATCAGCTTCCACCAGAATCTGATAGTCTATTTCTATAATGGAGTCATACGTATGATGATGCCCTACCAGCCAACATATCCGTTCTATTTGTGCTTCAGAAAATGTCCCCATATCCGTCAGCAGTTTCCGGGCTTCATCCGGACCTTCCAGCTCCTGATGCTTTCCATCGCAGACTCCGTATTTCTGCTCACAAATCCGGATACCAATGTCATGCACAATGGCTGCCGCCTCCAAAATCAGTTGAGTAGCCTCATCCACATGCTCTGCCAAACCAATCATACGAGCAAAATAATGTACTTTTATCAAATGTTGTATACGCTTCGGGTCACCTGCATTATAGGCTACCATTCTGCCTGCCAGTTCATGAAGCTGCCGTTCCGCAGCCCCGATAAATTCAGTTGTTTTCATATTATTTTCGTATTGTTACACATTTATTCTTGTACTTCATAATAAGGATATACAGGACCGAATCCTCTTCCAAACTTAAAGCGGGCTCCTAACTCAATGGACTGCTGAATAAACCTTTCCGCTTCAGCAACAGCAAACTCAATCCCATAACCTTTACTTAAAAAAGTCGCTATTGCAGAAGCAAAACTATCTCCCGTTCCATTTACATTTCGGGTTCGAATTCCTTCCTTCTTGTAAACCTTCATCACCTTTTCCACCGGATTATAATAATAATCGATAAAGAAATCACGGTTCTCCACCGACTTTATAACTACACTATTTCCCCAACGGCTCAAATCCTTCAAACATTCCTCTATATTACCCTCATTCAACTCCTTTCCACACAACCACTCAGCCTCTTTCTTATTCGGAGTTAGGATAGAAGCACGAGGAAATAGGTAATCTTTATAAGCTTGCACCGCATCTTCTTCCAACAATTTATCACCCGAAGAAGTAACCATGACCGGATCAACGACAACTGGAATCGAGCTATATTCATCTAATATGCCTGCAACAAGCCGAATGATATTTTTAGAATACAACATACCGGTTTTTATGCAATCTGCCCCCACATCTCCAAGGAAAGAACGAATTTGTCCTGCAATCATATCTGCCGGTATCAAGTGTACTCCTTTTACATGAGTTGTGTCCTCATCTACAATACATGTCACTGCTCCTGCCGCATACCCTCCACAAGCCACGATGGCTTTCATATCGGCCTGAATCCCCGCTGTTCCTAAAGGTTCACTACCCGCAACAACGAAAACTTTATAAAGCTTATCTGCTATTTTCATAATATTCATCCAGCACTTTCTTCAAACTCCCTACAAATATATCCACTTCTTTCGTTGAAAGTATCAACGGAGGAAGTATTCTTAATGTATACTGTCCGGAATAGCCGGTAAAAATCCTTTCCTCAAACAGCAGGGGTTCGCGTACCTCCTTCACAGGTACGGTCAGTTCCACCCCCACCATCAGTCCACGTCCCCGGATTTCTTTTATAAGCGGAGAATGCAATTCTTGTAACCGCTGCATCAGATACGTTCCCGTATGAAGGGCATTCTCCATCAGTTTCTCCTCACGGATAATTTTCAGCACAGCCAAAGCTGCGGCGCATCCCAAATGATTACCACCGAACGTCGTACCGAGCATTCCTTTTCGAGCGGCAAACATCGGACTAATCAAGACTCCCGAAAAAGGAAATCCGTTGGCTATACCCTTGGCCACAGTGATAAGGTCCGGCTTGATGCCAGCCCACTGGTGAGCAAAAAACTTCCCCGTACGACCATAGCCCGACTGTATTTCATCAAGAATCAATACCACCCCATAACGTATCGTCAGTTCCCTCAATTGCCGCAGAAAGTCCTCATCAGGAACCTGGATTCCCCCAACTCCTGAAATTCCTTCCAAAATTACGGCACACACATCTCCCTTAGCCAACTCCGTTTCCACCTCCTTTATATCCAAGGCTGCAAAATACACGTTATGATTCGTATTAATCGGTGCATGAAGGGCAGGATTGTCCGTCACTTCCACAGCCGCCGACGTACGCCCATGAAAAGAGTTTCTGAAAGCCACTACCCGTTTTTTCCCCGTATGAAACGAAGCCAGTTTCAGGGCATTTTCGTTGGCTTCTGCTCCCGAGTTGACAAAGAACGCCCGATAATCAGGATACCCCGACAGCTCACCCAGCTCATTAGCCAGTCTTTCCTGCAACTTATTTATGACAGAATTCGAATAAAACACCAGCTGTTGCAGCTGCTCACTCATGCACTTCACCAGATACGGATGCGAATGTCCCACCGAAATCACGGCATGTCCGCCATACAAATCAAGATAGGCCTGCCCCTTCTCGTCATATACCTCACAACCTTTTCCCCTTACGATATTCACGGGAAAAACCGAATACACATCAAACAGTTCCATCATCTTTTACATTTTACGATATAGCCTGCGGCAAGATCATTCCATCCTGCCGTATTTCATTTCATCTCCATTCTTGTCATATTGCTTACGCTTGCCGGTGGGAGGGCTTAATAAAGTAATCCGTACCACCTCCGTACGATGAAGGCTTCTCTGCACCGCCTCATCAAACGCATCCATATGCTTGGGCAGAAAACGCTGACTGATGACCCGAAGCGCCTCTATTTTCTCTTCCGTATCCGTCACCCGTTCCGCCTTGCCAAAAGCGATGGTCGAACGATATTGAAGTGTAAACGTGCCGTCCTTCGGTCCCACAGTAGGCTGGCACTTCGTGACCGCCGAAAGACATACTTCCGGATGTACGGCAATGGCATCCAGTTTATCCCCTTCAGGAGCACAATGAAAATACCACACGTCCTCACTTGTACAAGCCAGTGAAAGCGGCACCCCGTATGCACTTCCGTCGGCCCGGGTAAAGCTGACCGTGATATAGGGAGCCCTGCGCATAACCTCCAAAGCCCACTGACTATCCATTTCTCTACTTGCTTTTCTCATCTGTAATTCCTTATCTTTTTATTAATTCCTGCTTCACAAAAATACATCCGGATTATCAATACAAGTGTAAGATATATGACACTCCCTTTCAATTAACATTTTCATACCTCCAGATTAATCGGCCTGTCCTATTGACAATACTAAACTAAAAGTCTATTTTTGTGGTAAAAAAAGCATAAACACAGATGATGAAAAGCCTGACATTTAATGACTGTTACAAAGAAAAGCTGTTTTCCATCCCTCTCTTCAGCGAACTGCCGGATTACCTGAAAAGTGAGATTCTAAAAAGACTTGACTTCCGTCTTCAGGAAATCAACGAGAATACGGTTATTCTGGAACAAGGAGATATATGCTGTAATCTGTATGTATTGCTTGAAGGAACCTTGGAGGTGAACATCATCGATGCCAACGGCAATGAAGTCTTAATCGAACACATTGAGTCGCCCAGGGCTTTCGCCACCCCTCATCTGTTCAAGAAAGACAACCGTTTCCCCGCCACATTCCGCACGCTGGAAAAATCTGTCCTCCTGACTGCCACCAAAGACTCCACTTTCCATCTTATCAGCAAATATCCGGATATGCTGAAAAGTTTTCTCTGCGTATCAGGCAACTGCAACGTGTGTACCACCATGCGACTGGACGTGCTGTCACGAAAAACCATTCGCGAAAGAATCCTGGTCTATTTACTGAAACGGCTGGATAAAGACACTTCTACCGTGAAACTGACGCATACCCTTACGCAACTGGCCGAATACATTAACGTGACACGTCCGGCCCTGTCTACCGAATTCAATAAGATGGAAAAAGAAGGCATTCTCAAAAGGAAAGAAGGCAATTACATCGAACTGAACCGAAAAGCCATAAAGGGTGTTTTGTAAAAACAAACCGACCCATAAGATTATATCTTACAGGTCGGCTACCATCATTTATACAACATGTACGCCACTGCTCATATTTTCTCGGCAATACGCTTTACCACACCAGGACCTTCATAGATGAAAGCGGAATACACCTGTACGAGGTGAGCTCCCGCATTCCGCATTGCCTTTGCCTCGAACGGTGTCATCACACCTCCTGCACCAATCAACAACATATCCTTGGGAGCATGTGCCGACAAATGCTTCATCACCTCCAAAGACTTGTGAATGACCGGAAGTCCGCTGATGCCTCCGGCTCCCACCCGTTCCACTTCAGTCTGTGCGGAATGAATCAGAAGCGAACGGTTTTGTGTAGGTCCCGTAGCAATGAAACCGTCAATATGATGCACCTTTGCAAATTCAATCACCGCATCCAGTTTCTCCACCGGTACATCGGCAGGCAACTTCAGGAAGACTGGTCTGTGGAAACGTTGTTTGTAGCTCTCGAGTGCCGTCAGCACATCGGCCAGAATCTCAGGCGTCATGCTGCCCCAGTTTATCGTATAATAATCCGCATAGGCACTGAAAGTCTCGTACAAATCTGTAATGTCTGTCACGGCCCGCTCCGCATCGGTCGGAGTATTGGTATTGATATTCACTCCCAGAATGTATTTTCCTTCCCGTTTCCGTTGCAGATTTTTCAGGACAACCTCTTTTCCGGGATTATTGAAGCCCGTACGTGAAACCAGCGCATGATCCTCCGGCAAACGGAAGATTCGGGGGAAAGGATTTCCTGCTACCTTTTCCGGAGTAACGGTTCCCACTTCCAGAAAACCAAAACCCAAATCGCTCAGCTCGTCAAAACAATTCGCCTCTTTGTCGAATCCGGCCGACAGTCCCACCCGATTGGCAAAAGTCAGGTTTCGCCATTGAAACGGAGTTGCCTTCGGACGATAAAATGCACGTAGAAGACATTTCACCGGTGGAAAATGACGATAAACATGAAGTAAAGCAACAATCTGACCGTGAATTTTCTCGGCATCCATACGGAACAACCAGGGACGAAGAATAGATTTGTACATAATCATAATATTTTTAGTTTTGTGACACAAAAGTACGACATCTACCTGGTTTTTTGTCATAAAAAAAGTTATCCCCTATTACCTGAAAAAACGTAAGTACGTTTGAATCGAAACGCAAGTGCGTTTTACTTCAAACGTACTTGCGTTTTATCTGAAATGTCCTTGCGTTTTAGTTCAAACGCAAAGGCGTTTTCTATTCAAATTTTAATCTGTTAAAAATCAATCATTTATAAAATTCGTAAATTTACATATTTCCCATCGTATTGACAACCTCCACCCGGCTTAGCGTATGGTTTACCCGCTCCACATGAATCTGGGTGGCAATGCGCTCGCGCAGAGCTTCCACGTGACTGATGATGCCTACCTTCTTGCCTCCTATCTGGTGCAACTTCTCAAGTGCTTCCATCACCGTGTTCAGGTAATCGCTGTCCAGCGTACCGAAACCTTCGTCGATAAACAGCACATCCACCGAAAGACTTTTCCGGTTGAGCGAGGACAATCCCAATGCCAAGGCCAGTGACACCAGGAAGCTCTCTCCACCTGAAATGGTGGACGTGGGACGCTTCACCCCTCCCTGATATTCATCGCGCAACAGAATGGTAAGTCCACCCGGCGGACACTCCATACGGTAACGGTCGGTCAGCCGGCTCAGGTAATGATTGGCACCGGCCAGCAGCTGGCGAAGCACGTAGCTCTGGGCAATGTTGCGGAACTTCTTGCCGTCGGCACTGCCGAACAAGGCAGCCACTCCCGCCCAGTTGTCCACTTCCTTTTGCTTCATTTCCATCTGTTCCTTCACCTTCCGGATACGTTGCAGACACTCCTCGTGGTGGGCCAGCATCTGTGCAATGGCTCCCAAACGAGCCAACTTCCCGGTCTGCAGTTCTTCCAGGCGAAAAATGGTTTCCTCTACGACTGCCAGGGTCATCCCTTTGGTTTCCGACGGACGCTGTGCACGATGCTGCGCCAGCTCCCGACCAACCCGTTCCATTTCTGCCCGCCGGCTCGTCAGGTCGTTGTCCAGCTTCTGCAAAGTACGGCGTGCCATGTTCACCTTTTCAACTTCCAGTCCAGCCAGTTTCTCCAAATACTCACGGGAAATCTCGGGATGACCGACAAGAAAAGCTTCCACTCCGGCGCTTTTTTCCTCCCTCAACTTTTGCGATGTCTTTATGGCATGGCAGACAGAAAATACGGAAGTGTTCAGCGCGTTCCATTGTCCCGGAAGTCCTTCCGGACACGGCCCGTCGGGTATCGTCTCTGCCGTCGCCTGCTCCCAGGCCGGAAGTTCCGACAAGATGGACTGACGGACGTACTGCACTTGCTCCACCTGAGAAGCCAGCGACTCAACCTTATGCGAGAGTTGCTCTCTCCTCGTCTGCTGTTCCACATACCGGTCAGTTTCTTTCTTCAAAGCGGTAATAAAGTTTTCCCGGTCGGTCTTCCAAGCTTCTTGCCAAGGCGTAAAGACAATCAAGGTCTCTCCTTTCTCCACGCACTGGGAAACGGTCAGTGCCTCACGCGAAAGCGCCTCTTCCAGCATACGCAGTTCGGTTTCCAAACGGGACACGGCTTTATCGGCTTCCTCTACCTTCCGGTGCCATTGCTCGCAGGCAATGGTCAGTTCCTCCCGTTCCTTCGTCAGACGGTTCAGGCGTTGCTGTCCTTCCTCGGCCTGTTTCCACAGCGCTTCCAGCCGGTCGCATACTTCCTGCTGCGCCGACAAGGCTTGTTCTACCTGAGATCCGACCTCGTCCGCTTCTTTCACGGTGGCATAAAGCGGCATATCTGTCACGGCCTTTTCCGCCAGAGAATAAGCATCTTTTGCAATAGTCTCCTTCTTCGCCTCCATTTCTTCCAGCCGCATCAGGGAGCGAACCTCCGCTTCCGCCTGTGCCAGTGCGGTCAAGACTTCCTCCGCCCGACGTGCCTTTTCTTCCGGCAACGCACGGACCGGTTCCAGCAATGACACAAAATGAGCTTCGCTCTTCAAGTCATCACCCACCTCCTTGCCGCAGACCGGACACACATCGCCTTTTGACAGACGTGTGCGAGCTTCGCGTGCCCAGTCCTCACACGACATCCGCTGCTTGTCGTACACCTGCTGCACTTCTTCCTTTTCCTTACGGCACACCTCAGACTGCGCTTTCAGTTGCGCTACCGTCTGTTGCTGTTTCCGGCAATCGTCCTGCAAGGTTTTCCGGTTCTTCTGCACATCCAGCCAGGCTTGTTCCTTTTCTGCACGGACAGAAAGTGCCTCCCGCAACTTCTGCCATCCGTCCAGCTGAGCGTCTGCTTCCTGCTTCTTCTGCCGAAGTTCCTCCACTTGCAAATCCTCTAACTGCGTGCGGCACACTGCCACCTCCTGCTGTTTTTCTTCTGCTACCTTTCGGGCCTGTTCATACGATGCCGTAGCTCCCTGGCGGACTTCCAGCGTTTTTTGATGGATTTCCGCCTTGTGCGCTTTTTCTTTCCGGTAATCTTCCGACTGCTGGAACGCGCGCTGAATCTGGTCAGACAAAGCCGAAAGCGATTGCAACGATTCGTACACCGGCACCTTTTCCTGCACACCGGAAAGATACGTCTCGCACGCCTCCCACTGTTCCCGGCACTGCACCTGCATACGCTCCAGTTGCCCCAAGCCGACACTCAACGAACGGTACTTCTCTTTCAGTTGTTCCAGTTCTTCTTCCGACGTACGGATACGCTGCCGCAAGGCCACCTGTTCCGTCCACTGGAAACGCACATCAGCCGTACGGTCCCAGTCATCCAGCAACGATTTGTTGCGCTTGTAATCTTCCGATTCCACCCGTTCCGTCAGTGACTGAAGCGCCTTTCCGGTCTCCTCCAGATCATGTGCCAACTTCTGCTCGTCGGTCAACCATTTCCGAAGGTCCTGCTCCTGCTTCAACTGTGTGCGGAGCGTAGCAGTTTCTTCTGTCACCTGGCGCTGTTCCGTCTGGAGCGCAGCCAATTCCTCGTCAGTCAACAACACAATACCGCCCGTCTGCGCCTTCAGCTCCTGCAACTCCGCCTCCTTTTCGGTCTTCATCACGTAGATTTCCCGACTGATGCGCGAATAGATTTCCGTGCCCGTCAGTTTCTCCAGGATATTTGATTTTTCCTCCTCCTTGCTTTTCAGAAACTTGGTAAACTCTCCCTGTGCCAGCAGCGTAGTCCGGCAGAACTGCTCAAAGGTGAGACCGATACGCCGCTCTATCTCCGTACGTGTTTCGGTCGACTTATTCGTGAGCGGAGTACCGTCCTGCAAAGAAAGTGTCCAGACCACTTTCTGGATTTTCCCTCCGGCCTTGTTGCGTGCTCTTGCCACGCTCCACACGGCCCGCAAGGCATCTCCTGCCGCATCCGTAAACCACAGTTCCACTTGTGCCGACACACTGTCACGCCGCATCAGCATGCGTGAATCGTCAATGCTCACCTCACCCGTACCGGAAAAGCTGTCGCTCTCGTCCAGATAGCGTTCATTGGCCGCCTGCTTCAAGCGCGGAGTGGTGTTATAGAGTGCCAGACACACCGCATCCAGCAGCGTCGACTTGCCGGCTCCCGTCGGTCCGCAAATCAGGAAGATGGAATCCTCGCCCAGCGGTCCGTGCTCAAAATCAATGCACGCCTTCTCGATGGAGGCTATATTTTCAATAATCAGTTTCTGTAATTTCATGTACTATTCCTCCTCTTGACTTCGTACCCGTTTCACGGCTTCCTCCAGCATGTCGAGCATTTCCGAAGCGATGTCCCGCTGAAACTTGTCCTGATAATAGATGGCTGCTACCTGCGACGGAGAAAAAGTCTGCAAACGGTCTACGTCCAGCTCTGTAATCTCCTTCTGCGTTTCCACTACTTCACGTTCCCATTTGTAACGGCAGAAACGGCACTGCTTGCCACGGGTCAGTTCGTAGGCCCGCTCCATGCAATAGGCCGGAGGTACATCCTGAATACGGACGTGCAACTGCACATACATCTTTTCCTCATCGGGGATGGCCTGCAACACCTCCAATGCCTCTTCCAGCAGCACGGCCTGCGAAGGCAGCACTTTTAAGGGCCACACATTCCGCACCGGCAAGGTACGCACTTCGGGCATAGCACCGTGTGCAGCCAGTTCTACCAGACTGACGGAATGCCCGTAACTCTCGTCAAAGCTGACCGGAAGCGGGGAGCCGCAATAACGGGCCCGTCCGCCGGACAGGGTTTGCGGAAAATGGATGTGTCCTAAGGCCAGGTAATCGTATCCCTCACCCATCAGACGGATATCCGTGTATTCCATGCCGCCGCGTCCGTCGTCCTGTCCGGTAATGTCACTTCCCGTCAGGGCCAGGTGTGCCATCAGCACCACCGGAAGATTCCCCTGGTTTCGTTCCTCCACACGGTTCAGTAAAGTTTGGATAAAATGATGTTGCCGCTCTTCACGTGGAACTTCTTCATCGAGCGCCGGAAAGTTTTGCGGATACACATGAGGCAGGGCTATCACATAGCCTTTCAATTCGCCGCAACCGTTCTTCACTTCCACGATATGACGTTCCAGGTCTACCTGGCCGGCTTCATCCCTTCGGATAGAACCCACCACAGTGACTCCGGCATACTTCCACAGATTCCGGTTGATTTCCAGCTTGGAACTGCTGTCGTGATTACCTGCCGTGATAATAATCTGCATGGAAGGGCAGGTTTCATGAAATTCCACCAGCGCATCCGTGTACAACCGCTGGGCGGCTGCCGAAGGACTGCAATAATGAAACACGTCGCCCGACACGATCAACGCGTCGGGCTGTTCTGCGGCTACCCAGTGGCACAACTGCCGCAGAAAGTCTTGCTGTTCCTCGCTGCGGTCGTATTCAAACAGTTGCTGCCCCAGGTGCCAGTCACTAGTATGTAATATTTTCATCCGTTTTACAAGGTTTTAGGAGGATAAAGGGTGTTCCACCAAGTCGGGTCATCTTGTAGCCATTTGGCAAACCAGGCAAAGATAGTGTTCTGCCACTGGATGCGTTTCTGATAGTCCTTGATGTGATGGTCTTGTCCGTCTACCACTACCAGTGCCGTTTCACGTCCTAACAGTTTCAGGGCCGTAAACATCTGGATACTTTCGCCCACCGGCACATTGGTATCTACTGCTCCATGCAGGAAGAGCAGCGGAGTGTGTATCTTGTCGGCATTGAACAGCGGGCTGTGGTCGACAAAGAGTTCCGGATTCTTCCACGGATAACTGTTGGCTGCCGACACTTCACTGTAAGAATAGCCCCAATAGCCTTCGCCCCAGTAACTGGTGTGGTCGCTGATACCGGCATGGGAAATAGCAGCCGCAAACAAGTCGGTCTTTGTCTGGAGGTACTGCGTCATGAAGCCACCGTATGAAGCACCGATGCAACCGATTTTCTTACCGTTGACAAAGGAATGAGCTTCCACAAACTTACGTGTTCCTTCGATGATGTCGTCGGCCACATAATCACCGAACGTATTCACATGGCGGGCAGAGAATTCCTGACCGAAACCGGTCGCTCCACTCGGTTCTACCACATATACCACATAACCTAATGCGGCATACGCATGATGCGGATAACGGCTGGCAAAATTACGGCTTGTGGGACTGCATCCACCGTAGTAGTTGACTATCATCGGGTATTTTTTGTTCGGGTCAAAATGAGGCGGCAGGTAGTAGCGTCCGCAAATGGTGTCACCACGGGAGTTGACAAAGTCCCACGCCTTGCATTCACCCAGCAGCACATCCTTCAATTCCCCATTCAAATCTTCTTCCAGCTTAGAGGCATTCTTCTTCAAATCAACCATATACAAGCGGTGAGAGTTGGACGCACTTTCTCCGTAGAACGACAACGAAGAAGCTTTCTCGGCTACAGAGAATCCCAATACCATTTCTTCGGGCACATTCACCTTCTCAATGTGTTTCTTTGCCGGATTCAGGCGGAACAACGCGATACAATCACGGTCTTCTGCGGTGAAGTACACACAATTGTCTACAGCCGACCATACCGTCTGCATCACGTTCGGATTGAATGTCCGGGTCAGCGGTTCAATCTGCTTGCTCTGCAAATCCATCAGGTAAAGCTGATTGTCAATCATGCTCGGGGTCTGTCCTTCCTTCACGTTCTTACCGATGCCCCCCAAACACTCCGGTGTACCGGCCAGCAATACCTGACGACCATCGGGAGAGAACTGCGCATTGGTCAGGAAACCGTCATCTTTCACCAGTTCTTCCACCTGCAAGGTCTGCACATCCATCTTGTACACGGAGAACAAGGTGGTCGGGCGTTTTCCCATACGGTGGTTGGAAGTCATCATCAGAATATAACGGCCGTCGGAAGAAATGTCCGTAGCCCATACATTCTTGTAACCGAAGGTCAAAGGCTGGCATACACCTGTCTTCACATCAAAACGGGCCAGATACGTACGGTTGCGCCATCCCGGCTGGCGGTCGTCCGGATCAATGAATTCATAGATTTCCTTCTTCTCTTCCGGCCCCTTCTGTACGAGGGTAAACAGCAGATAATCCTCCGTAGGTGCTATCTGGAAGCTGCCCTCCGGAAGATGGTTCACCCACACTTCCTCGTGTCCGGATACAGGGTCAACCGTCACCAATTCCCGTCCGGATACACCCTGACGTACATAGTAATATTTCACGGAACGCGGCATCCAGTGCAGGGTTTCTCCACGGGTTACCAATATTTTGCCAGTCTTCAGTTCCTTTACCTTGGTCTGCGAAGTCGTTTCCCCACCTTCTTTCGTGACAGTGTACGACGTAATCAGATATTTCCCATCGGCTGAAAGTTCAGTACCCGTAAAGCGGGTACCATGCAGTACATCGGCCAGTGTAAACAGACGTCCTTGTTCGGTACGCAAGGTAAACACCCCGTCCTGCTTAGCATCCAGGCTCACCTTCGGCACGTTTTTTTCGCCCGGCATAGAGAGGTACTTGATGACCACCTGATGCGTAGCCGGATTCAGCGACAACGAGGCATCCTCCACGCGCTTGCCATCCACATACACCTGATAGTGTTCAGCCCCTTCTACCTTCAGTGATACTTCCCCATAGTGTGTATTTTCCAATACAAAACCCATAAGGTGCAGGGCATAGCCTGCCGACGGAGACAGCTGACTTGCCTGCTTCACTTCTGCTCCTTCAAGCAAAAAAAATGACACCGGCGTATCCAGCAGTGACTCCGCTTTCCACGACTTGGAATTAACATCCACACTGTCAACCTGATAAGGTTGTACTAATGCATACGGTCCTGCGTATTTAAACGTAGTGACCTCTATATTCTCGGCATTCACCAGCATGGTTCCACATAGAGAACATGCTATAAAAAGTTCCTTTTTCATCTCTTTTTTATAGTTTATTGCCACAAACATAATCAAAAATCATCATTTTTTTGTTATGTTTGTAGAACAACTAACGAAACCGTTATGAAAAAAGAACTAAGTGTGTATGCCCTTTCTTTGCTGATGCTGGCAGGATGCAGTTCGGTACCGCTCACCGGACGTAAACAATTGTTGCTGGTTTCAGACCAGGAAGTGCTTTCTTCCAGCCTGACTCAGTATAAAGACTACATAAAAAGTGCCCAAAAGTCGACCAATGCCACCCAGACGGCCATGGTGGTACGAGTGGGAAAGAACATTGCCGCAGCTACAGAACGATACTTGCGCAGCAACGGACTTTCTGACGAAATCAAGGAGTTCGCCTGGGAATTCAATCTGGTAAAGAGTGACGAAATCAACGCGTTCTGTATGCCGGGCGGAAAGATTGTGGTGTACGAAGGACTGATGAAATTGGTATCGTCGGACGATGAACTGGCCGTGGTACTGGGGCATGAAGTAGCACATGCAGTAGCCAAGCACAGCAACGAGCGTATCAGCCAGCAGATGCTTACACAGTATGGTGCACAAATATTAGGACAGACTCTCTCACAAAAGAGTGAGATGGTACAGGCCATCGCGGGTACGGTATACGGTGTGGGAGCACAATACGGAGTAACCCTTCCTTTCTCGCGTAAACACGAAACGGAAGCAGATTACATGGGACTGATTCTGATGACCATGGCGGGCTATAACCCCGACAAGGCCGTGACTTTCTGGCAAAAGATGTCGGCCAGTTCTGGTGGAAAGGTGCCTGAATTCATGAGCACACACCCCAGTGATGCACGCCGTATCAGTGACATCCAGAAAGAACTTCCGGCCATTAAAGCTAAATACCGCAAATAAAACTTTTATCAAGAAAACATCCATGAAGAAAGTCGCAATTTTACTTCTAATCGTGTCCTTACTGAGTAGCGGATGCGGAACGACGCAACCGGAACGTACCGGTGCCATTGTAGGTGGTGCCGCCATCGGCAATAGTGTGGGAGGTGCCATCGGCGGACTGGTAGGCGACTCCCGTCATGGCTGGAGAGGAAGTTACAGAGGTTCTGCCATTGGAAGCATTGTCGGCACACTGGCCGGAGCTGCCATTGGTGGTGCACTGACAGCCCCAAAATCGCGTGAAGAAAACAGGACAAACTATCCCGTGGAACAGGTGTACGCCGAGCCGGACTATACACAGTCTGCTCTCTCCTCTTTATACATTCGGAACATCCGTTTCATAGATAATGACCGCGACCATGTCATCAGCTCGGGAGAAAGCAGCAAAATCATCTTCGAAATCATGAATGAAGGAAATGAAATTGCCTACAACGTAATTCCCAGCGTGGCAGAAATCAGCGGAATGAAACATCTGCATATCTCCCCTTCCATTCTGGTGGAACAGATTCAGCCGGGAAACGGGGTGAAGTATACGGCTACCGTCACTGCCGGAAAACGTATCAAAACGGGTACAGCTACTTTCCGACTGGCTGTGACCGATACCCGTGGACAAATGTACGACCAGAAAGAATTTACGTTGAACACGGCACGTTGACGCGAGTCCGAATCGCTATATCAAAGTAGACAAATGGAAAAAGAACAATCGTTATGTAAAGAAAAAAAACGTGTGGAGCTGCACGAACCCAAACATTATAAAGTGATTCTCCACAACGACGACTTCACCACTATGGACTTCGTGGTGAAGGTACTTAAAATCGTGTTTTTCAAATCGCAGGAGGAAGCTGAGGCACTGATGCTGAAAGTACACCAGCAGCAATCGGCCACGGCAGGCGTTTATTCTTACGACGTAGCACAATCCAAAGCGCAGAAGGCCACTCAGATGGCACGTGAAGAAGGATTCCCTCTGCGACTGACCGTAGAACCCGAAGACAATTAAACTGTAAAGAATCAATGAGTCACATCGAAAAATCTGTATATGTAGACAAAGCGCTGTCATTTGCTCAAGGACTGGCGTTCCGTTATCGCCATGAATTCATTACTCCGGAGCATATTCTCAGCGCACTCTTTAACCAGGGCCCTTTTGTGGAGGCCGTAGAGGAATGTTTCTGCCACATCCCGGTGATGGAAGAGGAAGTAGACGAATACCTGGCACAGAAAATGGAACAGGTACCGGAAGATGCCAACTATGAACTGCAATTTTCCGTACAATCCAACCTGCTGTTTCAGAATGCGTATGCCTTCGTGGAATCATCTAATGCCGAAGTGCTGGACATTCCTCACGTAGTACAGGCCATGTTGTTGCTGCCGGAGTCTTGGGCTTGCTATTTTCTGAAGAAACACCTGAAAGAACGAATTCCGGATTTCATCAGTCAACTGGTGGTCATCTATGGAGACGACCTCAGCCTGGATGAGAATGATTCGGACGAGCCTCATGGTATTTCCAAGAATTTCATCACCTGCCTGAACGAGCAGTTGGAAAATCACAATCCGCTGATTGGACGGGAACTGGAACTGGAACGTACCATCGAAGTATTGTGTCGGAAAGACAAGAATAACCCGCTGCACATCGGCGAACCGGGAGTAGGAAAAACAGCCTTGGCTTACGGACTGGCAGCCCGCATAGAAGCCGGAAAGGTGCCCGAACGTCTGAAGGGAAGCCGTATCTACGAACTGGATTTGGGTAGTATGCTGGCCGGTACACAATATCGGGGCGACTTCGAACAACGGTTGAAGAGCGTAATGAAAAGTCTCAGTGCAGAGAAGAAAGCCATTCTCTATATTGACGAGATACACAATCTTATCGGAGCCGGACAAATCGGTGATGGTTCGATGGATGCCTCCAACATGCTGAAACCTTACCTGGAACAGGGAGACATCCGTTTCATCGGCTCTACCACCTACGAGGAATATAACCGTTATTTCTCACGAAGCAAAGGAATGGTACGCCGTTTCCAGCAAATCGACATTCAGGAGCCCAGCATCGATGAGGCTATCTGCATCATAGAAGGATTGAAGGAAAAATATGAGGAGTATCACCACGTAACCTATGAACCGGGAGTAATTGAGTATGCCGTAAAAGCCAGTGCCCGCTACATCAGCGACCGTTTCCTGCCCGACAAAGCCATCGACCTGATTGATGAGGCCGGTGCTTACCGCGAAATTCATCCGGCTGCAGACGGCACAAAGACAGTGAACAGAAAGCTGGTTACCGAAGTACTTTCACGTACCTGCAAGATTGATTCCAATGCACTCAAGGAGGAAAACAACGCTTCACTGGAGGCATTGTACGAACGCATATCCGGACAGATTTACGGACAAGACGAAGCCATTCGTCAGGTGGTGGAAGCGGTGCAAATGGCCAAAGCTGGATTGCTGGACGAGAACAAGCCGCTGGCCAGTCTGTTGTTTGTCGGTCCTACGGGAGTAGGAAAAACCGAGGTGGCCAAGGTGTTAGCTTCAGAATTAGGTATCTCACTGGTACGTTTCGACATGAGTGAATACATGGAAAAGCATACCATCGCCAAACTCATCGGTTCTCCGGCAGGTTACATCGGATACGAGGATGGTGGTTTGCTGACGGATGCCATCCGGAAAACGCCCAACTGTGTACTGCTACTGGATGAAATCGAAAAGGCTCATCCCGACATTTTCAACATCCTGCTGCAGGTAATGGACTATGCAGTGCTGACAGACAACAAAGGACGGAAATCGGACTGCCGCCACCTGATTCTTATCATGACTTCCAACGCCGGTGCTCAGTATGCGCATCAGGCTTCCATTGGTTTCAATAGTCAGGTGAGTACCGGACAGGCTATGCTCCGTCAGGTTAAGAAAACCTTCAAGCCGGAATTCCTCAACCGTTTGTCGGCTTCCGTCGTATTCCACGACATGAGTCGGGAAATGGCTACGCAAGTGCTCAACAAGAAGTTGCGCCAGCTGGATGAAAAGCTGGCTCGCCGTCACGTCTGCCTGAACCTGACACCCGAAGCACATGAATGGCTGCTGAAAGAGGGTTTCAAACCGGAATACGGAGCCCGCGAAATGGACCGTGCCATCGCCGCCCACCTGAAACCACTGCTCATGCGTGAAATTCTGTTTGGCTCACTGAAGCAGGGAGGTGACATCACGGTAACGGCCGAAAACAATCAACTGAGTATTCTCCAATAATTTCGATACCATGGTTTTCCAACTGACAAAAAGACTGGCTTTTCCGGACCCGCACTGGGGAGACCCTGACGGCCTGCTGGCCATTGGAGGCGACTTGTCCGTCGACCGGCTTATCCTGGCCTACTCCAACGGTATCTTTCCTTGGTATGCCTTCCGCGAGAAAGTCATCCAGTGGTGGTGCCCGTTGCAGCGTTTTGTCATCTTTCCGGAAGAGATTCACATCTCCCATTCCATGCGCACGCTGATGAACAAGGATAAATACAAAGTAACTTTCAACCATGCGTTTGAACAGGTGATACGGAACTGTTCCAAGCTCCGCATCGAACAGGAAGGAGCCTGGCTGGGAGAGGAAATGATTGAAGCTTATATCCGAATGTACGAACAGAACCTGGCCGCCAGCGTAGAAGTATGGGAAGGCGACAAATTGGTCGGAGGCCTGTATGGAGTAACTTTGGGTACATGCTTCTTCGGCGAAAGCATGTTCTCGCTTGTACCCAGCGCTTCCAAGCTTGCCCTGATACGACTGGCCCAACTGCTCCATGCGCACGGAGGTACCCTCATCGACTGCCAGTTTGAAACGCCTCACCTCAAGTCAATGGGTGGCCGGTTCATCAGTTACGAAGAATATATGGAATGCCTGAAAGCAGAATAAAGCCCATCAAAAAAGTCCGATTCCCTCTTTCAAGAGAACCGGACTTTTTTATGATATTACTGTAAGTATAGCCAATTAGTATGCACGGGCAAACAATACACGACGTGCAGAAGGTTTGCCAGTCAGCATATCTACACCCGGAGTCAGGCTTTCTTCATCTGCTTCGAAAGGCAGACAGCGGATAGTAGCTTTAGTTTCTTCCTTGATACGGTCTTCTGTTTCCGGAGTACCATCCCAGTGAGCCAGGATAAATCCACCCTTCTCAATCTGTTCCTTGAATTCTTCGTAAGTATCTACCTTATAGATATGTTCGTTACGATAATTCAATGCTTTCTGGTAGATGTTCTGCTGAATTTCTTCCAACAGGTTCTGTACGTATTCTTCGATACCGTCACAAGAACGAGTTTCTTTTTCCAGCGTATCACGACGCATGATTTCCATCGTGTTGTTTTCCAGGTCACGACCACCCATTACCAGACGTACAGGTACACCCTTCAATTCATAGTCTGCGAACTTGAATCCCGGACGCTTGTTATCAGCGTTATCGTATTTCACAGAGATACCCATGCTGCGAAGTTTGTTGACGATGCCTTCTACCTTGGCATCAATCTGTTTCAACTGTTCGTCGTTCTTATAGATAGGTACGATAACAACCTGAATCGGAGCCAAATGCGGCGGAAGAACCAGACCGTTGTCGTCAGAGTGAGTCATGATCAAGGCACCCATCAGACGAGTAGATACACCCCATGAAGTAGCCCATACATAATCCAGCTTATTGTTCTTGTCAACGAACTGTACGTTGAATGCCTTGGCAAAGTTCTGTCCCAAGAAGTGAGAGGTACCACATTGCAAAGCCTTACCATCCTGCATCAATCCTTCGATAGTATAAGTATCCAATGCTCCGGCGAAACGTTCGTTTGCAGATTTCACACCTTTGATAACCGGCACAGCCATGTATTTTTCAGCGAAATCACCATACACGTGCAACATCTTCTGTGCTTCTGCTTCAGCCTCTTCGCGAGTAGCATGAGCCGTATGACCTTCCTGCCACAAGAACTCAGCTGTACGCAGGAACAGACGAGTACGCATTTCCCAGCGCATTACGTTTGCCCACTGGTTGCACAAGATAGGCAGGTCACGGTATGAGTTAATCCAGTTTTTATAAGTACTCCAGATAATAGTTTCTGAAGTCGGACGAATAATCAGTTCTTCTTCCAGTTTGGCAGCCGGGTCTACAATCACACCCGAACCATCTTCTGCATTCTTCAAACGATAGTGAGTTACTACCGCACATTCCTTAGCGAAGCCTTCTACGTGTTCAGCTTCACGGCTCAAGTAAGATTTCGGAATCAACAACGGGAAATACGCATTCACATGTCCTGTAGCCTTGAACATATCGTCAAGGATACGCTGCATTTTTTCCCAGATGGCATATCCGTAAGGCTTGATTACCATACAGCCACGCACAGGAGACTGTTCAGCCAAATCGGCCTTTACCACCAAATCATTATACCATTGTGAATAGTTTTCACTTCTCTTGGTTAGGTCTTTTAATTCTTTTGCCATAACTTTATGTAGTTATTTTATTCTTTAATATCAATTGAGAGTGCAAAATTAGTAAAAAAGATTTGTTTGCTCTTGATTTTAAAGCAGGATTTATTCAAAACGGATGGATTTTGCAGGATGAATATGGCTTATCAAATAAGAAGGACCGACCAGCATCCCTACCGATACCAGCAAGGTACACACGTTCAACAATACAATCCAGCCCAAATGAAGCTCTACGGGCACTGCATTGACATAGTACGTAGCCGGATCTAACTTAATCGGTTCGAAAAAATACTGAATAAGACAACACGACAGTCCGATGACATTTCCCCAACACATTCCCCTTCCGATAAGGAAAACAGAAAATGACAGGAATATCTGACGAATGGAAGCGTTGTTGGCCCCCAACGCTTTCAACACCCCAATCATCTGCGTACGTTCGAGAATAATAATCAGTAATCCGGAAATCATGGTAAAGCCCGCCACTCCGGTCATCAGAATCAGAATGACCCATACATTAGTATCCAGCAAGTCGAGCCACGCAAAAATCTGAGGATAAAGTTCCTCTGAAGTACGGGAACAATAGATTGCCCCATAACGGTCTGTCTGTTCCTGAATATGACCACGAATATCGTCATTCACCGAGTCCAAGAAACGATAATCCGACACGGCCACTTCCACGCCTCCCACCTGATCTGGTTCCCAACCGTTCAGACGACGAACCATGTACATGTCAGTTATCAGGAAATAATCATCGAATGCAGAGAAATTGGTTTGGAATATCCCACTCACCGTCAACCGACGGGCACGCACATTGCCTTCTATATAATAAGTATAAAGCTTATCACCTACCTTCAATGAAAGTTTGTCGGCCATGGAGCGGGAAACCAGCACACGGTTGCTGGCTACGGAGTCCGTCAGTGCAGGAATCTCTCCTTCCTGCAAGTGAGCCTTCAGGTACGTCCAGTCGTATTCCTGCGCCACCCCCTTCACAATCATTCCCTGAAAGTTATCAGCGGTCATGATCATGCCCGGTTTCGTAGCGTAACGCTGCACGTGACTCACCTGGGGAATATTCCGTATCACCGACAACAAGCTGTCGTTTGCTACCACCGGATTCATCTGGTAAAGCTGAGCTCCTTCGATACTGGAAACCACAATATCAGAGCCCATGCCTATCACCTTGTCGCGCACCTGATGCTTGAAGCCGATGACCACCGCCACCGACACAATCATCACGGCCAGTCCGATAGCAATACCGGCCATCGCAATGCGTACGGCCGGTTTTGATACTTCTTTCTCTCCTTCCCTGCTACGGTAAATCCGTCGGGCAATAAAAAATTTCCAGTTGCTCATCATTCATCCACCCTTCCCGGATAGGCTTCGAGCGCCTTACGCAGAATGAACAAAGCCCGTACCAGGTCTTCTTTCTTCAATACATAAGCCACACGAACCTCGTTTTTACCGCCGCCCGGTGTAGTATAGAATCCGCTGGCAGGTGCCATCATGACGGTTTCTCCTTCATAATTGAAATCAGACAAACACCATGCGCAGAATTTCTCGCAATCATCCACCGGCAATTTAGCTACGGTATAGAAAGCTCCCATCGGTATCGGAGAATAGACACCCGGTATACGGTTCAATCCGTCAATCAAACATTTACGGCGTTCCACGTATTCATCATACGTTTCGCGAGCATATTCTTCCGGTTCATCGAGTGAAGCCTCAGCTGCAATCTGGCCAATCAACGGTGGACTCAAACGGGCCTGGCAGAATTTCATCACCGCCTTGCGCACTTCCGGATTCTTCGTAATCAGTGCACCGATACGAATTCCACATTCCGAATAACGTTTCGATACGGAGTCAATCAATACCACATTCTGTTCGATGCCTTCCAGATGACAGGCAGAAATATAAGGAGAACCTGTATAGATAAATTCACGATACACTTCATCGGAGAAGAGGAACAAGTCGTACTTCTTCACCAAATCCCGAATCTGATTCATCTCCCGGCGAGTGTACAGATACCCGGTCGGGTTATTCGGGTTACAAATCAAGATACCCTTGGTGCGTTCATTAATCAACTCCTCAAACTTCTCTACCTTCGGCAAAGAGAAACCTTCGTCGATGGTAGTCGTCACCGTACGGATAACCGCTCCTGCCGAAATCGCAAACGCCATGTAGTTGGCATACGCCGGTTCCGGCACGATAATCTCATCCCCCGGATTCAGACAGCTCATAAACGCAAACAGCACAGCTTCCGACCCTCCGGTAGTAATGATAATGTCATCGGCATCCAGGTGAATGTCGTACTTCTCATAATATCCCACCAGGCGCTCTCTATAACTTCTGTATCCCTGGCTGGGACTATATTCCAACACCTGGCGGTCAATATTTCGAATCGCATCGAGGGCCGCTCGTGGAGTAGGCAGGTCAGGCTGACCAATATTCAAGTGATATACATGAATTCCTCTCTCTTTCGCAGCTTCAGCCAAAGGCGCAAGCTTACGTATCGGCGACTCCGGCATTTCAGTTCCTCTGATGGATATTTTTGGCATATTTTATAGTTTAAAAAAGATTCTGAAATGCAAAGATAAAGCGATTGTCGAAATTAAACAACTTTGTGCTCAGAAAAATACGGCTACTCCTTTCTTTTGAGAAAAAGGCCCTCCAAGTAAAGTTTAACGCCTTTTCAGGCATTTTCCAAGTCTTCTACCCAAAAAATCCGTATGTTTGCTATCGATAACCAAACACTCAAGCATTATGAACCTTTACCTAATTATATTTACAGCCGGCACATACAAGGTAGAGCAAGTCTACGAAAAGCATAAAGACCTGTTCGTGGAACTGGAAAAACATTTCACCCTTCACCTTGTCAATTATACAGACTCTGAAAGCATTCCCAGCCATGAATACAAAATGGCATTCATAGCCAGCGGAGGCGTAGAGAATGCTGTAGTACGTTTTTTCAGCATCCTGCCCTATCCCATCACTCTGCTGACGGACGGCCTGAACAACTCACTGGCTGCCGCCCTTGAAATCTCGGCATGGATTCAGTCGAGAGACATGAAGGTAAAAATCATCCATGGATCAGTGCCCAATATGGTAAATCAGGTACTTTTACATCACCAGGCGTTTGCCGCCAAACGTTCCTTGAAAAAGAAACGCATCGGCGTAATCGGCACTCCAGCCTCCTGGCTGGTAGCCAGTCATGTGGATTACCTGTTAGCCGGACAGCGTTGGGGAGTGACTTACACGGACATCTCCATTGAAACCGTAGAAAAAGCTTTCCACGAGATTACGGAAGATGAAATAGGACCTGAAGCCTCTTTGTTTGCCAACCGTGCCCAAGGAATTCAGGAAGCAACCCCAGAAGAGCTGCTTCGGGCCATGCGATTATATAAGGCCATCCGGCGTGTATGCCAGGAAGAAAACTTGGACGCTCTTACCTTGTCCTGCTTCTCGCTGATCCAAAGTCTGAAAACCACAGGCTGCTTGGCCCTTTCTCTGCTAAATGACGAAGGAATACCTGCCGGATGCGAAGGTGACTTGCAGTCCATCATGACCTTACTGATGGTAAAAGAGCTCATCGGAAAGCCCGGCTTTATGGCAAATCCTTCATTTGTAGACCTTGCCCGTAACGAGGTACTGCTGGCACACTGCTCCATCCCTACTAAAATGGCCGAAGAGTTTATTATCCGAAACCATTTTGAAACAGAAAGCGGCATTGCCATCCAGGGCATTGTACACCCAGGCGAAGTTACCCTCTTCAAATGTGGCGGAGAATGCCTGGACGAATATTATCTGTCATCGGGACATCTTATTGAAAATACCAATATGGTAACCTGTTGCCGCACACAGCTAAAGGTACGCCTGGATAAGCCGGCAGACTATTTCCTGCACAATCCGCTAGGCAACCACCACATTCTGATTCAAGGGAATTACACCGACCTCATTCAGGAATTCATGCAACAAAACCGTTGCAAACCAAGAATTGACTGATTTTTCAAAACCATTTATTCTCTCATTCAATTTATAATCGTATCTTTGTGTGAAATATTACAAATTGAAAAGCAAGAAAAATTATGATGCATAATTGGTTTGAATGCAAAATCCGTTACGAGAAAATAGCCGAAAACGGAATGAACAAGAAAGTAACGGAACCCTATCTGGTGGACGCACTCAGTTTCACCGAAGCTGAATCGCGTATTATCGAAGAAATCACTCCGTTCATCAGCGGAGAATTCACTGTATCCGACATCAAACGCGCCAACTACAGCGAGCTCTTCCCCAGCGACGAGGAAGCTGCCGACCGCTGGTTCAAGTGCAAGCTCTACTTCATCACCCTCGACGAGAAAAGCGGTGCGGAAAAGAAAACAGCAACCAACGTACTGGTACAGGCTGCCGACCTGCGCGATGCCGTGAAGAAACTGGACGAAGGCATGAAGGGTACAATGGCCGACTACGTCATCGCATCGGTTGCCGAAACTGCACTGATGGACGTATACCCCTACTCTGCAGAACCTGACGTAAAACCGGAATTCCCGGATGCAGACAAACGATAAACAAACACATATCACACCATGGATATTCAGTCTAATTTAAAAGAAATACGGGCACAACTTCCTCCCCAGGTCAGCCTGGTTGCTGTATCCAAATTTCACCCGAACGAAGCGATTCTGACTGCATACGAAACCGGACAGCGCATCTTCGGAGAAAGCAAGGAACAGGAACTGAGCAAGAAGCAGGCTTCCCTGCCCGCCGATATTCAGTGGCATTTCATCGGCCACCTGCAGACCAACAAAGTGAAGTACATCGCACCCTACATCGCCATGATTCATGCCGTAGACAGTTACAAGCTACTGGCTGAAATCGACAAACAGGCGGCTAAATGCAACCGGGTGATTCCTTGCCTGCTGGAAATCCATATCGCAGAAGAAGAAAGCAAATACGGATTTTCTTTTGAAGCTTGTCGCGAGATGTTGGAAACCACCCCGTGGAAAGAGCTGACACATGTATGCATCAGCGGAGTCATGGGAATGGGCACCAATACGGACGACGAATCACAAATCACCAATGAATTTGAAAGCCTTCACCGTTTCTTCACTGAACTGAAAGCTACCTATTTTAAAGATTGTGATACCTTCAAGGAAATTTCCATGGGCATGTCGCACGACTATCCGCTGGCAGTTCAGGCAGGAAGTACAATGGTACGTGTAGGCAGCAAGATTTTTGGAGATAGAGTATATTAAAAACGAGAAGAATATGGCACAACTAAAAACAACTTTTGCAGGATTAACTCTGAACAACCCGATTATTATCAGCAGTTCTGGACTGACTAACAGCCTGGCTAAAATTCAGAAACTGGAAGAAGCCGGAGCCGGTGCAGTAGTACTGAAATCAGTATTCGAAGAACAAATAAACATGCAGGCAGGAAGCATGCAGGGCTATGGCTCACCCGAAGCCGACGACTACCTGGGAGCATACGTACGCTCACATGCGCTGAACGAACATATCACCCTGATTGAAGACGTAAAGAAACACTGCAAGATTCCGGTAATCGCCAGCATCAACTGCTACAGTGACAGCGAATGGACAGATTTTGCCCGCCTGATGGAAGAAGCCGGAGCCGATGCTCTGGAACTGAATATTCTTTCTTTGCAGACCAGCAAGGATTACACACCGGGAAGCTTCGAACAGCGTCACATCGACATCCTGCGCCACATCAAGAAAGTAGTCCGCATCCCGGTGATTATGAAACTGGGCAGCAACCTGACTAATCCGGTTGCACTCGTCAACCAGTTGTATGCCAACGGCGCTGCTGCTGTGGTATTGTTCAACCGCTTCTACCAGCCGGACATCCAGATTGACAACCTGACTTTCACTACAGCCAATGTAATGAGTTCACCTTCTGAATTGTCTGACCGCATCCGCTGGACAGCCATTGCTTCGGCAGAAGTTCCTCAGCTGGATTATGCTGTTTCAGGCGGCGTACACAACGGAAAAGGCGTTATCAAGTCTCTGCTTTCAGGCGCTGCTGCCGTAGAAGTTTGCAGCGTTATCTACCAGCACGGCAACCAGATAATTGAAGAGATGAAGAAAGAACTGACCGAATGGATGGACGACAAAGGATATGATTCCATTACACAGTTCAAAGGAAAGATGAATGCCTCAGCCGCAGGCGACATCAACCCGTTCGAACGTACACAGTTCATGAAATATTACAGCAACCACGAAGAATAATTCCCTCAGCGGAAATGCACAAAAAAACGGATTCCCTGACGTTTCAGTCGGAGAATCCGTTTTTCTTTTATCCCTGTCTAAGACTTATCGCTTCAGCAAACCGATTTTCAGATTCAGTTTAAAATAGTACACTCCATTTTCACGTTCCAGATAACCATACTTGTCTTTTTCCGTAGAACCTTTCTCCAAGCGGCTGTTCTGGAAAAGGAAATCGGCAAATGTCTGGCGGAAAGCACGCTGATAGCACAACACTTCCCCGTCACCCGTCACGAAAAGGAACCCTGCAATGGCAGAGTCTGTTCCGTTGTACAATTTTGCCGGACGAAGTCCCATGGCCAATGCCAGCAGCAGCTCTTTCACCTTGTATTCATAGAAGCCATGCTTCGTAATCAGCTCGTCCTTTATCTTCAGCGGATTCAGCTTTTTGATTTCCTCCGTCAGTTCCGACACCTTCGTAATACCGTCCAGCCACATCAAGCGTGTCATTTCCGCCATCAGTCGTCCCATGTGCAAATCAATCATGGACAGGTTGCTGCGGAAAATCTTATCGGCCACATCACTGTACTTCAGCGTGCCTCCCAGACGCTCTATCATCAACATGCGGGATATGACATCATCCTCCTCACCTTCCGCATTGATTTTGTTGACGGTCGGGGTAGCAAACTTCACACCTGTCTGCTCAAACTTGAAATTGGCGGTTCTTCCCCCGTCAAGCAACGGAATCATCATTCCCAGACGGGAACGGACACAGAATCCGGTGAGCGAAGCATCTACCGAGTAAAAAGCCACGCTGAAATCCGTGCGGTCGTCCGTCTTAGCTTCCAAATCAAAAATGGCTACTTCATCCAGAAACTCCTCTACGCCATCGGGAGATGTGACATCATCCTCCCGGCTCTGACGAATCGCTGCATAGATAAGCTCTGCCACTGTAGCAAAGTCTTCACGAGGAATCCGCTTGTCTATATTCTCCCCTTTCAGGTGCACGGTATCTTTTTCCAAAATATACTGACGCGTACCGTCATGTTCTTCCCGCTGAACCATTGCCACCGGAAGACGGAGTGCTTCGTTTTTCCTCACATCAGGAGTACCGCTGTACACGTAACCGTCGGCCAGCAGCCGGAAAAACGCATACAGTTCTCCCCATTCTCTTTTCGTCGCTTCAAATGCCATAATCTGTCTATTTTTTAATTGCAAAGGTAGTAAAAGAAGCGTTAACAAAAACCTTTCTGGCAAATGCAAATTATAATAGATGTTATAAAACAGATTTTAAGCATCATTTTACTTGCAGAGAAACAGAAAATGCGTACCTTTGCAATGTGTTTTTCATAGTATTAGATTTAAGGTTAACAAAGGTTGGAGTTCAGCGGAAC
>OHLA01000066.1_pt1 | contig 48284 bp, 46 predicted proteins | sample 1568961 | NCBI WGS metagenome assembly OHLA01 (sample SAMEA3879530, study PRJEB24766) | human gut metagenome | biome: human-associated habitat; feature: feces | place: USA | collected 1985/1987
CCCTTTGGTTGTCTCCCGCGTGAATAGCAGCAACGTTATTAAATGGAATAGCGAACCCGAGAAGTGCTATCCGACAAAAAGAACTATCGGTAGCTTGCCTTCGTAGACTAAACTGAATGTTATAATAGAAGTACATCAAATAAAAGACTTTTTATACAAGCTCAGTACCGCAATTATTATGTTGCGGTACTTGATTTTTCCACAAAAAAGTAGTACAATTATTGTGTGAAACTCTATCCCCGTTTAAATGCGGATATTTACATAAAGAAAGGACTACCGTATGACTATAAAGACATACTTCCTCAGCGAAGATAAAACCGTCTATCTAAAGGCATATATGCTTGATAACGTTGAAGGACTTCCCTTCTGCGAAAAACGTCCGGGCATACTTATTCTTCCGGGCGGCGGATACGAATTCTGCTCCGCAAGAGAGGGAGAGCCTGTTGCAATGCACTATCTTGCCGAGGGCTATAACGCTTTCGTGCTTATATACAGCTGTAACGCAAGACACCCTGCCCCGCTTCTCAATGCGTCCTACGCTATTCTGAAGCTACGTCAGAGATGCGAGGAGTTCGGCATAGATCCGAACAAACTTGCAGTATGGGGAGCAAGTGCAGGAGGTCATCTTGCCGCTTGTACCGCAACTATGTGGCAGGATCCGTCGATATACAAAGCGCTCGGCTGCAAGCCCGAGGACATACGTCCCGATGCGGCAATACTCAGCTACCCTGTTATCAGCGGCACGACAAATCCGCACAAGGGCTCGTTTGACGTACTGCTCGGCAAGGACGCTACCAGAGATGAGCTGTCAAAGCTGTCTATCGAAAACCGTGTAACACCCAAGACACCGCCAATATTCTTATGGTGCACAGCAAACGATGACTGCGTTCCTGCGCAGAACAGTCTTGTTATGGCTAAAGCGTGCGTATCAAATAAAGTACCCGTTGAACTGCATATGTTCGACTGCGGACCGCACGGACTTTCTACCTGCGATAAGGTAACAGGCTGGAACGAGGCATTCTATCTTGATAACTGCAAGCAGTGGATAAAGATGTCCGTTGACTTCCTTGCAAAGTATCTCGGAGTCTGAGTAAAAGCAAACTATAAACCAAGCCGTGAACGGCAGAATATAAACAAAAGAAAGAGGCATAAAAATGAGCAAAGTACCTTTCACCACTAAAGAAAAGCTGGAGGAGATAATCAAGCAGATCCCCACACCTTTCCACATTTACGATGAAAAAGGAATAAGAGAAACAGCAAGAAAGCTGTATGACGCATTCTCGTGGAACAAGGGTTTCAGAGAGTATTTCGCCGTTAAGGCAACACCTAACCCCTACATTATGGAGATACTTAAGGAGGAGGGCTGCGGCTTTGACTGCTCAAGCTATACAGAGCTTATGCTGTCCGATAAGGTCGGCGCTAAACAGCACGACATTATGTTCAGTTCAAACGCTACTCCCGACGAGGATTTCAAGCTCGCTTACAAGCTCGGTGCTATAATAAACCTTGATGATTTCACTCACATAGATGTACTCGACAAGCTGACAGGTATCCCCGAAACCATCTGCTGTCGTTACAATCCCGGCGGTGAATTCAAGACAAGTGAAAAGGGCAACGTAATGGATACCCCCAAGGACGCAAAGTACGGTATGACCCACGAGCAGATAATCGAAGCATACAAGATACTTAAGGAAAAGGGCGCAAAGCGTTTCGGTATGCACGCATTCCTTGCAAGCAACACGCTGACAAACGAGTATTACCCCGTACTCGCAGGTATTCTGTTCAGAACGGCTGTTGAGATAAAGGAAAAGACAGGCGTACAGTTAAGCTTCATCAATCTGTCCGGCGGTGTAGGCGTTCCTTATAAGCCTGACCAGCCCGCAAACGATATAAAGGTTATCGGCGAGGGCGTTCGCAAGGCTTATGAAGAGATACTCGTTCCCGCAGGTATGGGCGATATAGCTATCTTCACAGAGCTTGGCAGATATATGCTTGCACCCAACGGCGCACTTGTTGCAAAGGCTATCCGTGAAAAGCATATCTACAAGGAATATATCGGTCTTGACGCTTGTGCCGCTAACCTTATGCGTCCTGCCATCTACGGCGCATATCATCATATTACGGTTATGGGCAAGGAAAATCAGCCCTGCGACCACAAATACGATATAACAGGCGGCCTTTGCGAAAACTGCGACAAGTTCGCAGTTGACCGTATGCTTCCTAAGATTGATATAGGCGATATAATCTATATCCACGATACAGGCGCACACGGTTTCTCAATGGGCTACAATTACAACGGCAAGCTCCGCAGTGCAGAGGTTCTTCTGAAAGAGGACGGCTCGTTCAAGCTCATCCGCCGAGCAGAAACTCCGAAGGATTATTTCGCTACTTTCGATTTTTCGGATAAGTACAGCTTCTCCAAGTAATCGTTTTATATAATATCACGATGTGAGGTTTATTGTAAAATTCTCATATTTATATTATCGCATATTTATTAACTTAATATCGGGGCAGACAAGGTGACAGTCTGCCCTTTTTCTTCATCATAAAACTGCATTTGGCGGTTTAAGTGATGATTTACCACAATTATACAAATATGCAAACACAAACGCATGGGAACAGGAGGAAATTTATGAACGTAACATTCAAACAAACCGGCATTTACTCCCAGTCACAGATAAAGACCAATCAGCAAAAACCGCTCAACAAAGCCGATTCCGACAAATCAGAGAATAAAGAAAAAATTTCGGCAAACTTGGATAAGCACGCCGAAGAAAAAACAAGACTTGAGCAACTGAGGGAGCAAAAAAAGCAGGAGTACGACAGCGTAATTCAGCAACTTGAGAAACAGCGTGAGGCGGAAAAACAAGCCGAAAAAAGCGGCAAGAAATTTACAGATTACGGTAAATTATTGAAGATAGCAATGCGTATAATGAACGGCGATAAGGTGCCTATGACCGACAGGAAAAAGCTCGCCGAGGAGATGCCCGACTTATATAAGCAGGCTATTCTTATGCGCCGCCTTGACAATGACAAGCCCAGAAAATACAAGAGCGAATATGAGGACGACAAGGACAAGACAACGGTCGAAAAAATGCTCGACGGAATGGACGGCTCCGACGATCCCTCGGACATTATGACCGATTTGCTCGGCTCAGCCGACAAATAATTCCAAAGGCAAGGACTATAAAATGAAAGACAGAAGAGAAATCAACATAGAAGTATTTGAAGACACAATGAAGAACTATAAGAGCAATCCCACGCTTAAAGCGGCTGTAAGCAATTCGGTTGCGAACCAGAAGTTTACGGCGGCTGACGAAACGGTGGAGCTGCCGCAGTGCACCGGATACACGCCGACCGTTACGGTAAGCGGAAAACGCTCTCTTGAGGCGGCTGTTGAGTATACGAAGCAAGGTATGAAGACCTGCGTACTGAACTTTGCCTCGGCGAGCAATCCCGGCGGCGGTGTTACTCACGGCTCATCGGCACAGGAAGAATCAATCTGCCGTTGCTCGACGCTGTACCCCTGCCTTAACACAGGCAATATGTGGAGCTGTTTCTACACTCCGCACAGACAAGCTGAAAATCCGCTTTACAACAACGATTGCATCTACACCCCCGATGTATATGTGATAAAGAGCGACACAAGCATACCTAAGCTGCTGCCCGAAAGCGAATGGCAGAAGGTGAACATAATCACCTGTGCCGCACCGAATCTGCGACACAAGCCGAGCAACTGTATGAATCCCGGAGCCGGCGACAAACAGGCTGATATAAACGATAAAGAGCTTGCACAGCTTCTGACATCGAGGATACGCAGAATATTCGAAATTGCGGCGGCAAACGGCAACGAGGCTCTGATACTCGGTGCTTTCGGCTGCGGTGCGTTCAAAAATCCGCCGATAGTTGTGGCAAAGGTTTTCGCAGAGCAGCTTCAGGCGTTCAGAGGCTGTTTCAAGGCTATCGAATTTGCTGTATTCCATACCGAGCGTGAGGCAGGCAACTATAACGCTTTCAAGGCGGCAATAAGATAACGGCAATATCCCGAAAGGGTTTTAATTCAGGAGGTATAACTATGAAAACTTTACTTGATGTGTGCAAATTTCTGAAAGCCGCAGGTACATATTACCTTGCGACCGTAGACTGTGACAAGCCGAGAGTAAGACCTTTCGGTACGGCTCACATCTACAACGGAAAGCTGTATATCCAGACAGGAAAGAAAAAGGCGGTATCGCATCAGATAGCCGCAAATCCCAATGTTGAGATATGCGCTATGGCAGACGGCGACTGGCTGAGAATCGAGGGGGAGCTTGTCGAGGACGATGACCGTGCGGCAAGAGTTTCGATGCTTGATGCCTACCCTGAGCTTAAGGCTCTGTATGATGCGGATGACGGCAACACGCAGGTGTTTTACTTTAAAAATGCCACCGCTACCCTGTCATCGTTCACAAAGCCGCAGGAAACATTGAACTTCTGATAAACAAAACGTAAAACAAGCCCCGTTCTTAGTCGGAACGGGGCTTGTTGCTTCATATTACGGGTGAAAATCAGAAACGTTTTACAGCATAATAGTACATTCCCATACCGATAGATCCGGTAATTACCTCTGTCAGAGGGAATGCAAGCCATGCGTAATCAAGTCCGATAAACGAGAATATCCAGAATAACGGCACCAGACAGATAAGCTGACGTAATACGGAAAGGAACGTACTGGTCTTTGAATAACCGATAGATTGAAAGAAAACCGGCGTCATAAACGAAAATACAGCAGGAATAAAGCTGGCTCCTATCAGTCGGAAACCCACTGCGCCTATGCTTTTTACCGTTTCGCTCTGAGTGAACAGCCCTATAAGCTGAGTGGGGATAAGCTCAAAGGACAGCACACCGAGTATCATAAACACGCCGGATATTATCAGTGAGCTGCGGAAAATTCTTCTGCACCTTAAGTAATCTCCCGATGTATAATTGTAGCTGAGTACAGGTACGATACACGTCTGCAAGCCCAGAAGCGGTATGAAGAAGAATGATTGCAGCTTATAGTAAAGACCGAGTACGGTCACCGCCTCATCGCAGAATCCCGCAAGGATAATGTTCAGAATTGCTATGTAGACAGTGTAAAGAGCCTGCATACATATTGACGGATAGCCCAGCTTGTATATGCTTTTGGCGATACACGGGATACGCTTTATTTCAGGAGGCTTTCGTGCGCCTTTTACACCTACGATAACTGCGGCGGTTATCTGACCTATAACGGTAGCTATTGCCGCACCCTTTATTCCAAGTCCTGCGGTAAAAATCAGCAACGGGTCAAGAACGATATTCGTTACCGCTCCGACAATCTGAGCAATCATCGGCAGCTTCATATTGCCTTCCGATTGAAGTACCTTTGTCCAGTTACCTTCGAGGAAAAGTCCTATGCTTCCTATGCTTACTATCATACCGTATTCGTTTGCGTACTGCATTGCAACGGGCGACTGAGCCGATATTGCAACGTACGGTCCCATAAACGCTATTGATATTACGGAAATCAGCGCCCACATTATAACTGCAAGAACAGTTCCGACACCTGCCGTATGGCTGGCGCCTTTTTCATCTTTCAGCGCATACTGCTTTGCCATAAGCGTATTGGTTCCTACCCCAGTGCCGACCGCAAGAGCTATTATAATAAGCTGAACGGGATAGATTGCCGACAGAGCGGTAAGTCCGTCATCGGAATACTGTCCGACAAAAAGGCTGTCGATTATATTGTACATTGCCTGTATCAGCTGAGCCAGCATTATAGGCGGAGCGATACGGAGCATTATCTTCCACACGCTTTCTGTTCCGAAAAATTCCGGAGAAACGGATCTTGCTTTTTCTGCCAAAAAATAACCTTCTTTTCTTAATCACTCGACGTATGATTATAACACTTTATCGGGAAGATTGCAAGACAAAAATACAGAATTACAAAAAAGTCCACCGTATGCCTAAGCATACGGTGGTAACCCCAATCAACAAGGAGATTATACTCTTTCTAAAACTGTGAAGCCTGCGTTAAAACGGATAGTTCCGTCCTCAGCTTCCTTTATTTCAGCGAATGAAGAAACAGGCTCATCCATAACGGTACCGTTTATCTTTGTATCGTAGAAGATCTTACCGTCTTCTTCCTTCCACTCTGTAGTTTCAATCACACCGTAGTTGCCCTTTATCTTAGCTCCCTGCTCCTTTGCCTTTTCCATCATTTCTTCCGGAATAGGCATCATTATTTCAACCGTGCCGTCCTCACAGAATTCGTAAATAAAAGAAGCCTGCTGCATATATTCGTTAAGCAGATCCTCGTCAGTGATATACTTCGGGAGTTCTTCAACCGCTACGAAAATCGTTTTACACGGTTCGGGATAAACCGGCAATTCTTTAACTTTCCATTTTCCGATAAGATTCATACTATTCATCCTTTCATACTCTGAATTTTCCTGATTTATGCGGACATAAGCCGTTACAGCTTATGCCCAGGGGTCTGCGGATTTGGGTGTGCGTATACCTGTAAGCAGGTACTGCTCCCATAAGAACCATTTGCCGTCGCCCTTCATACGCAGTTTTATGGGTCTGGGGCTGTCAGCGCCGCCACAGGGAATGAACAGCTTCATATAACCCTGCTCCTCGCCCGAAACGTGCGTACTTTGTACCGTTATTCTGAACGGCTCTGAAGGCGTGTAATCATTATCCGGTGTTGCTCCCTCAAAATACGAGAACGGAATATAGGTCTTTCCGTCACGGAAACGGTCGTTAAGGAACGATATTTCCGTACCGTTGAGCGGACGGGGACCTCTCAGCCAGTTGAGCATTTCCGTACCGATATTTTTGTCTGCCGCATAAGCACACAGTGCGCATACAGTAAGTGCAGCCGTCTTGAACGGCGAATCAAGACTTGCCTCAGGCAGTGCCTGCATCTGTGCAAGACTTTCGGGGAGTGCTGTGAATGTAAATGTTTCGCTCTTGTTGCCTATAGACATTGCGGCGTTATTTACCGCACCTCCTACAGCGCTTGCCGCTGTGTTTTTAAGTTTGTCAAAAAGTCCCATTGTGTTCCTCCTGTATCATCTGTATTTAAGCTGATTAGCTTTTTACCGGGTAATTAATTTATGTTTCCTATCGTAATATCATTTATCAATGCAGCGGTATGGGGCTATTACTGCCCCGCTCAGGAATCCTCTTCCTCGCCGTACTTTTCTGCCAGTGCGTAAAACAAATCCTTTACGTTTTCGCTTACCTTACAATTTGCATTAAGATTAGTGCCGTCTGCAAACTTCAGGCTGCTCGAATACATCGTTTCATCGCATACAAAAACCACACGGCTTAACGGTCTTGGTCGGTGTTTCTTGATTTTATCCGCAAGATTGCTTTCCTCTGCCGCTTTGATTACATTTTCGGCTTCTTCCTGCGTTATCTCACGGTTATCCGATTTGACTCTTTCTTCTTTGTCGCTTACCGAGCAATTACAGCTGAACAGCCATTTATCGCCGCTCTTATTAAGATCGAAGTTATAGCTAAAGGTGTAACACATATGACCGCAGGACGCATAGATTTCAATTACATCATTATAATTGTATTTTTTCATTCTTTCAAAAAAGCCCATGTGTTCCCTCCCCTTTTTCAGCTCATTTCTGCGTACAGATCTTGCCTTTAGTGTATTTCTCAGCCAGCTTTATAAAAGCACTCTTTATCTCATTGTCAATCTCAAAAGGCGCACTCTTTACTGAACCGTCCGAATAATATAACAAGCAACTTCTTACCGGTTTGTCGTGAGGCTGCATACCCGCAGGACAACTGTTATTCCGGGTTTTGTATTCCTCTATTCTTTTTATAAGCCCCGTTGTATCCGCAAGACGCAACACAGCTAAAGCGTCTTCGATTTCTATTGCGGTATATCCCATATCTATCCGCTTTGTTTCGAAGCCGTCAGCACAATTACAGAATGCGTCCATAACATATTTACCGTTCTTTGCGTGATACAGCGAAAAAGAATAGCAATTGCGGCTTGACATAGCACTGTGTACAACGGATAAGCCGGATACTTTTACGGTACCGTCTGATTTATTTTCTTCACGAACCATACCGTTGCAGTAATCCTCAAAGCTCAATGAGTGATACATAATAATTCTCCGTCATAATCAGATAAACTAAGGTTTAGCGTGAAATCGGCAAAGAGTTTGATGATAAAATGTCCTCAGACAGGCGGGTAACCGCCAACCGTGCTTATGCACGGGATAATCCGCTTATACGGTTTATCGTCTGAGGTTATTATATCACAAATCAAATCGGCGTAAGCCGACACGGCGGTACGCCGTGCTTTTGCCTGTGGCAAAAGGATTTGATGATAAAATGTTCTCAGACAGGCGGGTAACCGCCTACCGTGCTTATGCACGGGATAATCCGCTTATGCGGTTTATCTGTCTGAGGTTATTATACCATACCGTTCCAATTAAACCATTACCCAAATGGGTAAAATAAAAGCAAATGCAAGAAATTTCTGTCAAAATCCGTTAACAATCAGTTTTTTTGATGTTACAACTGCGGCGAGCTTTGTTTTTGATGAATAACCGGTTTTGGAAAGCATACTGCTGACGTGTGCCTTTACGCAATCGGGAGTAACGCAAAGCTCCTGTGCCATCTCCTTATACGTCATACCTTCAACCAGCAGACGCAGAACTCTGATTTCCGCATCGGAAAACTCGTAGCTGGTAGCGTTTCCTACGGGTATTTCGGGCATTTTATCGGGATATACGCTTTCGCCGTCTATTGTCCTCTTTATAACGCTTAGTAACTCCTCTGCGCTTACATCCTTGAACCAGATGCTCTCCGCACCTGCTTTTCTCGCCTTATCAAGATAGCTGTAATCAAGCATTGAGGTTATGATGATAATTTTTATCGAGGGGAAGCGTTTTTTAATTTTTTCCGCAGCGACAAATCCGCTCTCATCATTTTCCGTACATACGTCCATTAATATCAGGTCGATATTTCCACGCATACAGTATTGCTCGGCAAGCGCCGCACAAGACAACGAGCCTGCCGGAGAAAGATCATCTGCCTGGGCTACAAGATTTTCAAGGCTTTCCCTTATCATTTTCTGGTCTTCTACAATCAGTACCTGCGTCATAGTGTTACCTCCTTGTTGAGCGGAAATGAAATTACAAGCTCGAAATACGGATATGAATTAATGCTCATAGTTCCGCCGCTTTTTTCTACTCTGTCGTGCAGTGACGAAAGGCCGCCGCCTTCAGTGACGGCGCTGATTGGTGCCTTTCCGTCATTAGACAAGGCTATCCATTGTCTGCCGCCGCTTTTACTGCATTTAACGTTCAATTTTGTCGCACCTGCGTGACGTACCGCATTCGTAGCGCACTCTCTGACAGCCGTTATGAATATTTTATAATAAAACAGGTCGGGAATATCTCCTTCAACGTTTATTTTGATTCCGAGAACGGAAGATGTTTCCTTTAGCTGACCGGATATATCATAGCTGTTTGATCCGTAGCTTTTTTCGTTGTCCCTCATAAGAAGTCTTACAGCATTCTTCCACGCTGTAAGATCCAGCTCGCTTGTCGGTCTGTTATTTGACAGCAGATTACGGGTCGCAATTACGCTCCTGCCTATATCATCGTGTACACGAATCTTCATACTGAGTATTTCTTCTTCACGGATAACCGTTCTTATATTCTCTGTCAGCTTTCGCATTCGTCTGCCTGCACGCTCGAGTTTTCTGCTGCTTTCTTCAAGCTGAAGCTGACGTTTGTACAGTTCATCTACATCCGTTGCAGTTACCTGCGTATAGTAGCCGACACCGTTAAGAGAAACCACATCAAGTCTGAAGCGCCATGCTTTTCCCTTTACAAGTACGACCGAGCCGCTGTTATGCTCCGAAAATATATCCTGCAGTTCGCTGAGGCACTGTACATCAAAGCCTTTCAATTCATATATCAGCCTGTCCATTTGCCTGTTGCACAGGACTGCTATTCCGTTGCTGTCGAAAAAGCATATACCCGACGGGAGATTATCAAATGCGTCTTTTACCGTCCTGCGCAGCAGATAGCGTCTGCCTAAGCCTCGCATCTTCCGGCCTCCCTTCTGTATACAATCTGCCATTCGCCGTCATCATCACATACCGCCGTTACAAAATCACCGTTCATTACATTAAAATCCGTACTGCTTTCAGCGGTGACCGTCATTGTGAATATACCGCCGTTTAGCGTCACGGATATATTCACAGCCGATAAATTATCCAGTGACAGCTCAATCATTTTTTCGAATGTATCGAACATCTCCATTACTGCCACAGCCGGCACGGACTTATTTAATCTGATATTAAGTCCGCAGGTCACGCCGTACAGCTCAAGATTATCCGTAAGCTCAAGGAACGCAAGGTACAGCTCTTTTTCGCTTATCATACTGCTTCTTTCCGATATGAATATGAGATTGTTTCTGCGCTTAAGATAAGCGCCGATTACCACCATCTTACCCAATAGCTTTCTGCGCTCATCTTCATCCTTCGACAGCTCGAAGCGGTCTGTAAGGCTGTTCAATACAGCTATCTGGCCTGACGTTTCACGGCTGATCCTGTCATATATCCTGTCACGCTCAAGTATGTGAGCCTCTCTGTTTCTGAGATCGTATTCTTCGCAAATCAGATCATAATCATCCTTAAGATCGTCCTTAGCCTCTGCCAGCTTGTCGTTTACCTCTATCAGCTTGGAAAGATCGTCCAGCCACAAGACATAGCCTCCTTTTATCTTGGCGGAGGAAAGACGTTTTCCGTTGCTGAGCATTACGGGAGAGGACTTTGCCATCTGCATTATTTCACGGTCTATCTTTTCGGCACAATCGGACGAGAGAAGAATATTGTAATCATTGTCGGTAATCAAAGCAGGAACTGTACACGGCTGCAAAAGCTGTATATAATAAGTGTTTGAGCGGATAAGTCCGCATTGTATGCAGCATTCGAAAGAAAGCGCAGTAAGAAGGCTTACGGTAACGGTCATATCGCCTGCCAGCCTGTGAATGAACGTACCGCCCGTGATTTCTCCGGACACATAGAGCAACGTGTAGATAACCATTGCGACAACAGGCAGTAACGGCATAATGAACGTTTTTCTTTCCTTTGGTATACGGCACTTGGATATTAAAGTCACAAATGCGCCGATTGTGCATAAAAGCATATATCCTGCCACTATGTAATATCCGCCTGCATAGCTGTAATCTCTGTCGTCCCACATTTCCCTTTCTCCCGGAAATCTGAACACAAGACAATGCAGATCGTTTGTAAGAACGAATATTACCATCAGGACAGAAGCGACATACAGTAAGGATGTAACTCCGGGAAGGCGGTAGTTTTCGGGCTTTCCGAGTGAAAGAGCGACTAACAGTGCAAACATAGGGATAAATATCATCGGGATATAATACATATACCACAGCATTCGGACAGCTAACGGACTCTGGGCTATAACGAACTTCACCGAACGGATAGCTACCCAGAACACAATAAGCCCTGCTATAGATGTCATAAAGCGTTTTGCCTGTATCTGCACTATCCTGTTTCTCAAGGTGATTCCCCATATCAGAAACATAAAAATATATATCAGACTTCTGATAATGCCGAATATTTGCATAGTACCGATCCTGTCAAGCTGTCTGCAGAGCATTGCGGCGGCTATGGCGGTTATTATCAATATTATATGTAAAACGGACGACCGTGCTATTCTTTTTTTCATCTGCTCACCTCTTTCTACCAGTATAACATGGCTGAAAGCGTTTTGCAATAAGTGTAAAAAATAAAGCTGTGGGTCAATGCCCACAGCTCAGACGGTTCGTTATATATTATCTATTTTATCGCATTGCTCAAGCGCACGTTTTAACGCCTGATCCATATTATAATATCTGAAATCGGCAAGTCTTCCGCAACAGATAAGATTATCGATCTGCGATGCCAGAGCCTCGTACTTTGCGTATTGCTCCATGCTCTCCTTTGTGAGAACAGGATAATACGGCTCGAGCTTTTCGCCCGACTTATACGGGAGAGGATATTCTACCGCATAGGTACTGCCTTTTACATCCTGGACGGGAATTTTCTTGTACTCGGTGATTCTGGTAAAGCCCTTTTCCTGAGGATATGCGACGACAGGAGCGTCCTGAAGGCTATCCTTGTCGGTATACTTATACTCAAAACGCAGTGAACGGTAAGGAAGTCTGCCGTACTTTTCACCGAATAACTCATCCAGCGCACCTGTATATACAAGAATGTTATTATACGGCTCGCCGTCAACATACAGCTTATTATCCTTTACAGCAATCCGCTCAAGCGCCTCGACACCGGTTCTGACCGTGATATTCTCATGGTTAAGCAAATTTCTGAAGAACTCCGTGAATGAATGTGCCGGCATTACCTGATAAGCGTCATCGAAATATCCCTCGTCATACGAAAAACGCAGAGGTACTCTTTTAAGCACAGACGGGTCAATTTCAGAGGGAGATACGCCCCACTGCTTAGCGGTATACGGTGCATAATCGTTATCGAAAAGATACTGAGCGTATGCTCTTATATCATCGTCCTCGTTTTCGAGAACTTCAACAACGGTAGCGGTCGGTCTGCCCTCGTAAACCTTAGTCAGCTTTGCCTTGAGCGTTTCTGCCTTTTGCTTATCAAAGAACTTATCAATCGTGGTAAAGTTGAAGGGGGTGGGGGTATATGTATCGTTCCATACCGCACCGCAGGTCAGCTTGTAATCAGACCACTGCTCATAGCGGCACATATAATCAAAAAGATATTTCTCTTTCGTGTGGAATGTGTGCGGACCGTAATCCTGAACAAGTATTCCGTGATCGTCAACGTGGTCGTACATATTGCCGCCGATGTGGTTCCTGCGTTCCCATATCTCGACCTTCTTGCCTTTTTCCGCTAAATGACGGGCGATTACCGCTCCGGAAAGTCCACAGCCGACTATAAGGGTGTCAAAATCAAAACTGCTCATCAAAAGCCACCGTACTTGCTCATGAATTCTTTAAAGGTCTGCAGATTCTTGTCCTTATCGGCAAGTATAACCTTATCAATTCCGCCAACTCTGTCAAGCTTCCAGTCTACTGCAATGTCGGGATCGTTCCACATAATGCCGTCATCATATTCGCCGTAGAATTTTTCTCCGCACTTGTAGGATACTATGCTGTCCTCAAGTACAAGATAACCGTGAGCGCAACCTGCGGGAACGAGTATTTCGTTGTGCTTTTCACCGATAAGCTCAAATGCAAGCCACTTCTTGAACGTGGGGCTGTCCTTGCGTAAATCGACTACTACATCGTAAACGTGTCCGTGTATGCAACGTACCAGCTTGGGCTGCTGTTTCTCACGCTGAAAATGAAGTGCACGGATAACGCCCTTGTAGCTTGTCGTATAGAAAACCTCGGCAAGATCGTGCTTTATGCCGTTTGCCTCGAACACTTCCTTCGAGTAATCCTTTGTGAAACAGCCTCTTATATCATCGGCATTGAAGGGAGTTACTTCTATAAGTCCCTTAATCTCTGTTTCCTTGAATTCAAACTTCTGTATCATTTCTGCTCCTTAATCCAATCCATTGTTTTTTTGACGCCTTCACCAAAAGGTATTGTAGCTCTGAAGCCTGTATCCTTTTCCGTAATCGAACAATCAAAATCCGACAGCGGCATATTTACGCCTGTGAACGGAACATCTCCGAACACGAACTCCTTGTCGGGAGCCAGTGCAGCCTTCATCTCAAGAACAAATTCTCTGAGAGGCTTTGCATCCGAGCTGCCTATAAGATAATGGCAGAAAGGCTTTCCGTTCTCTCCGATGAGATAGAACGCTCTTGCAACATCGTCTATATATACAAAGTCATAATTCTGTGTACCGCTTGTGAACTGTAAAGGCTCATCGTTTATAATCTTTCTGATGGTCGTATTTACAAAACGTGGTGAAAGCTCACCTGCACCGTATGCGTTGGTTATCTTTGCCCAGCAAAGATCTATACCTATCTGTGCGGCAACGCTCATGCACATTGTATGAGCAACAAGTTTACCGCTTCCGTATATGTAGCCGGCACCGGGCTTATTACCCTGTCTGAATGCGGCTGATATTGTTTCATGCTCCATTATAGAGCCGGCACATACAAACTTCTTGCATTCCATATCCTTTGCCACACGCAGACAATCTACCGTCCACTGAGCATTATTGAGCTGTAAAGCGGTGTCTGCTCTCGCAGGGCCTGCCGAGCCTACCCATGCAAAGTGATAGAATACATCAATATCACGGTCAGGGATAATATCGGCGAGCTTTGACGATTCGGAAAGCTCGTGAGCCACAAATCTTACATTTTTGGGTATGTTGTTATTGCAACCGTCACGGTCAAGTGCGATTACCTCAACATTATTCTTTACCAATTCACGCACAAGCGCACTTCCGACAAAGCCGTTTGCACCTGTAACAAGAGCTTTTTTCATTACTTTACCTCCAGATATTCGTTTATCTGCTTTTCCATAACGGCGCTAATGTCGCCGCCTGAAAGATATACCTTGCTCCACTCGGTCACCTTTTCGATAGCGTCGGAAATATGCCAGCGGGGACTCCATCCGAGTACACGCTTTATTCTTGAGCAATCGAGCTTGAGGAAATTAGCCTCGTGGGGAGCGTTCTTATCCGCAACGTTTTTCCACGAAGCACCGTCGCCCCAGTGTGAACAGAACAGATCGACAAGCTCGCCTGTAGCGGCGCAGTCGCAATCATCCGGACCGATATTATAATTACCGGCAAGGCTCTTGTCCTCATACTGCTTCATCGCAAGTACAAGATATGTAACGACCGGCTCGAGAACGTGCTGATAGGGACGTGTCGAATAAGGATTTCTTACTGTTATCTCCTGCTTAGCCTCCATTGCTCTTACGCAATCGGGGATGATTCTGTCCTTTGCAAAGTCGCCGCCTCCGATAACGTTACCTGCACGGCAGGTCGAAACCGCAATGTCACGGTTATAGAAGAACGACTTTATATAAGAGCTTGTTACAAGCTCCGAGCAGCTCTTTGAGTTGGAATAAGGATCATAGCCGTCAAGTGCGTCATTTTCACGGTATCCCCACTCCCATTCGTTGTTCTTGTAAACCTTATCGGTGGTTACGTTTACGAATGATTTTACGCTGTCGCACAGCCTTACAGCCTCGCATATATTGACAGTACCCATAACATTTGTTTCGTATGTGTAGACAGGCTCTGCGTAGCTTTCTCTTACTATGGGCTGTGCCGCCATATGAATTACTATTTCGGGGCGGTACTTCTGCATTGTTTCGTTCAGCTTTGCAAGGTCCCTTATATCGCCGATAACCGAAACTATTTCCTTCTCAACTCCGGAAAGCTCAAAAAGAGAGGGTGTTGTGGGGGGATTGAGAGAATAACCGATAACTTTTGCTCCTGCCATAGAAAGCAATTTGCACATCCAGCTTCCCTTGAAGCCTGTGTGACCTGTTATCAGTACAGTTTTACCCTTGTAAAATGACATATCCATATTGATTTTTCCTTTACGAATTAATGATATTTTCGCCGCTTTCATCTCTGACCTCGGCTAACAGTATTGTTTCAATAACAATAGCCGAATTGGCGGGTTTAATTATTCTGAAGGTGTATTTGTCGCACATTTTCTCTATCATAGGCTTAATCTCAAAGAAATCGTTTGCCGAATGATAAATACTGATGAGAAGTATCGGGTGCTGAGTGCGGATGGTTTCGACAGCGCCCTTGAGCAGCAGCTGCTCACCTCCCTCGATGTCAACCTTTATAAGACCGACCTCGAGATTGTTTTCCCGTACATAATCATCAAGAGTAATAACGGGAACTTCGATATGATCCGGATAATTATAACCGGGACGTTCAACAAGGGAATTGCAGGAATTGCGCTCGCCCAGACTGAATGTTGCCGTGCCGCTTTTCTCGCCCAGCGCCTTGCTTACAGGCACTATGTTCTCTAACTGATTCAGCCTTATCGTTTCACGGATAATATCCATATTTGAGGGAGAAGCCTCAAATACATGAATACTCTTATCCGTATATGACGAGAACAGAAGCGCCGTGTCACCGACATATCCGCCTGCGTCGATTATATCCTTATTTCTCACACTGTCCAGTGTGGTCAGCTCGTCAATAGCGTATTTTGAATAGAAAACACTGCTGTCAAACTGGTTAACGGGGAGGTAATAACCGTTGTAATAATAAAGATTATCGTTCAACTTTACTATCTTTGAGCTGAATTCATCATTCATACGAACGAATTCTTCCTGCTCACGCTGTGTATAGACATCCTGCAAGGACTTGTTGCCGTCCGCTATCATTCCCATACGATGAATTATATCGGAAACGGTATTTCTGCTCTCGTTGTCAAGTCCGCTTATAAGTGCGCTGAACCGTTGTGCGCTGTCCTCTCTGTTCATAGCGTCACTGAACAATTTTGCCAGAGCTTCACGTTCACCGGGATGAAAATACAATTTTCTGAGATATGACTGCCTTTTGAACAGATTCATCTCACGGCGGATTGTATTTGCCGTATTCTCTGCATCAAGCAGAGATTGTGCATACTCGCCCGTCTTTGAGGTTTTATCAAAGCCTGCGGCAACGCTGTCCGAAAGTGACTTAATATCAGCCGAGATGCTTTTGTTATCTGACGATAAGCCGTTAAGCGCATCTGCATACTCGCCCGTCTTTGAGGTCTTGTCAAAGCCTGCGGTTACGCTGTCGGAAAGTGACTTAATATCATCGGAAAGCGAGTTGTTGAACGCTTTTATTTCTCCTGCGTGCTTATTGTTTTCAGATATGCCGTTTTCAATAAGTTCGACAATGTGCTTATCGCTATCGGAAGAACGCTTGTCGCTGTCGGTTATACAACCGAGTATTTTCTCTGTGTGATGTGAAATACAGCCGATAAGTTCACCGGATATTCCGGCAGATTTCTCTGATATTTCGTTACTCAGTTTTTCGCCGATACACTCATTTTGCTTTTTCAGATTTTCAATATCAAATTTTATTTCTTTGAGTTTTGATGCGGTAGACTCACCGAATTTAACCTGATTATCTTCCAATGTACGCAACGATTGACGGCACAGTTTTATCTGCTCCGCATTATCACGGCATATATCCTTGCAAGTATTCAGGCTGTTTTCAAGAAAACCGAGCATTTCACAAAGCTGTGCAAAATGCTCGCTTTCTGTCTGCCTTATCTCGTTGTTGAGCTTTATTGTCTTGTTGCGTGACATCGGAAATAATCTTCCGAAAAATCCCGCAAGTTTATCGGATAATTCACCCATTATTTCCAAATCTTCCAGGGAGCATTGTTGTTGTTCCACATTTTCTCAAGCTGTTCTTTTTCTCTTACAGTATCCATACACTGCCAGAAGCCTGTATGCTTATATGCCATAAGCTCACCAAGCTTTGCTACTGTTTCAAGGGGCTTCTTTTCAAGAACGGTTTCGTCGCCGTCTATGTAATCGATGAATTCGGGCTGACATACCATATAGCCGATATTGATAAGGCTTCCGTCGCCGGATGTCTTTTCACGGAATTCATTTATTCTTCCGCTTTCATCAATATCAAGAACGCCGAATCTCTGTCCGGGGTTGTAAGCCGACATTGTTACCAGCTTTCCGTGTTTTTTATGGAACTCGACAAGCTCGGCTATATTTACATCGGAAACACCATCGCCGTATGTCAGCATAAAAGGCTCGTTGCCGACATAGTCCTTTATACGCTTTACACGTCCGCCGGTCATTGTGTTAAGACCTGTGTCCACTACGGTAACCTTCCAGTGTTCCGAGCTGTTGCGGTGAACAATCATCTCGTTTTTACCGCTTGTGAAGTCAAATGTAATATCGGATGTATGCAGAAAGTAGTCTGCAAAATATTCCTTTATAATGTGCTGTTTGTAACCTGCGCAGATAATGAACTCATTGAAGCCGTAAGAAGAATAGAGCTTCATTATGTGCCATATTATCGGCATACCGCCAAGCTCAACCATAGGCTTTGGCTTGAACTGGCTTTCTTCGCTGATTCTTGTGCCGAAACCTCCGGCGAGTATTACAACTTTCATTTTTCCTCCTGTGTGCTGTTAAGACGTGTTACTTTACTGCTATCTATTTCAGGATGATCTGCTATGAAGTCATCCGTATAAACGTCTGAATAAAGTCCTCTGAGACCCATAGGATTAACGGATATAATCTCTGTATCCGGATAGAAGCGTTCAACAAACGCCTTGACCTTCTGATAACCGTCTAACCAGTGTGGAACACTTGTCTTTGCTACAAGATCCGACAATCTCTGCTTGCTGCCGTCAAAATATCCCGCATTGGTGCAGTCGCAACCAACAAGATAAATTCTTTTCGCATTGGTAAAGAGTGCAAAGTGGATAGCCTGGAACGCAATTGAATAGAATGCCATAAGGGGATAGAATTCTATATTAATATGTATATCCTCACTGGGAGCCGCCTGGAAGAATCTTCTACCGTTATTCTCTCTGATAATCTTCTCTGATACCTGGAATTTATCTCTGTATTCACCAGTAGAATACTGACCGAAGAACTTGACAAAATCGTATTCCTTCAGCTTTTCAAACCACGGAGCACGGCTTTCGTAATCGGTAGTAAAATAGTAATCAATATCAACATCAGGATTTAAGAATGAAGCATTCATACCTATATGTACAGCACCGGGAATGGGCTTGTAGTATCTCATCGAAGGTCCTGATGCCATTACAACAACATCTCTGCCGGTATTGATATTTCTGAACTCGCCGAATGACTTCTTATGAGTTTCGTGTATCTCATTAGCAAGGCAGGCAATATTGAGATTAATATTTGAAGTGAGCGTTTTTGCATCCCATATATCCTTGCGAAGACTGGTAGCGATGATAGGAGACTTAGCAACCGCTGCCTGTACGCTCTTAGGAGCAGTGCTCTGACAAACCTTTACGGTTCTCGCAAGCAGCACGCTGTGTTCTGTAGACTTTTTCTGAAGATCGTTAACAGAAGCAACCAGTGCGCCGAGTCTTTCCTCGTTTCGTAAAGCAACACGATATGCAGGGAAGGTGTTTCTCATTATCTTCTTTAAAACGCTTTCGACTTTTTGGGGCTTTTTGGGCTTTTTGGGAGCAGCCGCTGTTTTTGCAGGAGTAACCTTGCACTTTGCGGCATTGGTTTCTCTGAAGAATACAAGCTGATTTTCCTTTACCTTGTACTTTCTCTGCTTTAATACCCAGTATATGAAGATACCGTAAAGAACCTCAGACATATAGCCGGGCGTTCTCATTTTGGTCCCCTGATATTTTGACAAATCAAATCTTTTTATGAATTCGAACAGTACGCCGAATTCAAATGTACAGAATCGGTTGAACAGTTCTTTTGACATTACAAAGCAGTTATACGCATAGTACTTCTTTGAAGCCATATATTCCTCGGCAGCCTTAGAATATTCGGGGTAAAGCTCATCAACCAGCTTAAGCGTAAGCTCAGGTGCGCTTTTATCAAATAAATGCTCCTGAATCATGAATATATCTTTGATGCAATGTGCACGTTTTCCGCCAAAAAGGAAATCCATCTCATCAACATCCATGCTTCCGCCTGTGATAAGATCGTATTTCTTTATCTGCTTTGCCATATTGTCATAATCATTCAAGCCATACTTTTCGATGCTCTCGTCATTGAGCATATTCTCGATTATGTAGCCTCTTGAGCATTGGTCAAACTTCTTATTGCTGAATGAAAGATAACGTCTGTAGTGGCAAAGGCCGTAGTAATTTACATCGGCATTCTTCCACGCCCAATACTGAACACTCAGCTCCGAGAAATACTTTGCAAGATCGGAGATATTGTCGCCGGTGTCATCGCCGTTCATCTTAAGGAAGCATCTTGCCGAGCCTGCATTACACTTATAGTTTTCAAATATACGGTTACCTATCACGGCACTGTCAAGATCCATCCTGTGCGAAACGAAAATCTTGATGTCATCATTGGGTTTCTTGTATGACAGGGTACGTTGTGCAAGGGTATTTGCATCGGGATCTGCTTCGGTGTTCTTGAAGTATACAATCTGGCGCTCAAGGAACTTGCAGTCGGTGTGATGCTGAAGATACCACATATAAACGCCGTATACAATCTCACCCATATAACCTGTGGCTCTGAGCTTGTTACCCTCATAGCCGGTGGTGTCAAACTGTTTATCAAACTCAAATAGTATGTCAAAAAGCACCTTGTTGTATTCGTTGAATATCTTCTTTGACATTACAAAGCAGTTATAGCCTCTGTAATACTTTGAGGCAAAATACTCATTCATAGATTCAACAAGCTCGGGGTGCCTGTCTTCTATTATCTTTATCAATGTATCAATAGCTATAGGATCGACAAGATTTCTTGATGCATACCATAACTCCTTTACACTGTTTCTGGGACGTACTCTGGTGATCTTTGTCGTATCGAAAGCCTTGCCGACAATAACGTCATAGGATGAGATCTCCTTCTCCATCTTTGACTTATTGAAAAGCTGATATAACTCTGCGGTGCGTACCGAAAGGTTGTTTTCCATTCGTACATCGTAGTCATTGCCCGGCATAAAGGAATCCATAAACGAAAGATACCTTCTGTAGTGGCAAAGTCCGTAATAATCCGCATCATAATTTTTCCACGCCCAGTACTGAACTGTGTACTCACAAAAAGAAATTCTTTTCTCGGATATGTTATCGCCTGTATTGTCGCCCATTATGACATTGCCTTCATCGTTCTCGTCAAGTGCTGCACCGCATCTTACGGGTACATATAAAGGATTGTCAACCACCATACTTTTAAGATCGATTCTGTGTGAAACGAAAATTGCGATTTTTTTGCTGTTGTTTTCACCGCTGTTCATTGAAAATAAAATCCCTTTCTTTTATCTCTTTACTCTTCCCGACGAATTTCCACCGGCAAGATCAAACACATCATTAATTCCGAACAGGCAGAAATCACCCTCAAGCGTCTGACCAAGACAGCCTGCCGCAGCAGCTGTTTCTATAGCATTTTCAGGCGATATATTGTTATGCAGAGCATAAATAAGCCCCGACGCAAACGCATCGCCGCCGCCTATTCTGTCTGTAATTCTTATATCATATTGCGCAGATGTATAAACCTGCTTTTTTTCGTCATCATAAATGATTCCCGACCAGCCGTTGTCGCTTGCGGAATAACTCTTTCTCTGTGAGTATGCAACTATTTTACAGCCGAATGTTTCCGCAACGGTCTGAAGGCTCTTTTTATAGCCGTCTGTATCAAGCTGTCCCTTTGTGACATCCGTAGCGCCTGCTTTTATTCCGAACACTATCTCAGCGTCCTCTTCGTTTCCTATGCAGACATCAACATATTGCATTATCTCGGTCATTACGGGTCGTGCCTTTTCTGCACTCCACAGCTTGCTTCTGTAGTTTATATCGCAGCTAACGATAAGACCCGCTTTTTTGGCGGCCTTTACAGCATCGACAGAAATTTTTGCAAGGCTGTCGGAAAGCGCCGGAGTGATTCCCGTAATATGAAACCAATCCGCACCGTCAAATATCTTTTCCCAGTCAAACGACGAAGGGTCAGCCGACGCTATCGCACTGTTCTTTCTGTCATATATCACCTTTGACGGACGCTGACTTGCGCCTTTCTCGGCAAAGAATATCCCGAGCCTGTCGCCCGTATAAACTATATTATCCGTCTTTACGCCATATCTCATAAGCTCTCTGCAAGCCGCTCTGCCTATATCATTATCGGGAAGTGCGGTCACAAATTCAGCCTCGTCTCCGAAATTACTGAGGGCAACGGCTACATTAGCTTCAGCACCGCAAAACGATGTATTAAGCTCCGGCTTCTGAAACAATTTGTAATATCCGTCGGGCGATAGTCTGAGCATTATTTCTCCAAAAGAAACTACCTTCATTATGAACGGTTTTCCTCTCTTTCAAGAAGTGATTTTGTTATAAATGAAACGGGTATCCGCTGTGATAGCTGAGCGATTGCGGCTGATATACCGTTGTTCTGCTCTTTGGCAACTTGCTCGTCTTCATACGTTTCCATATCTCTATACGCAAAGTTGCGCTCCTTGAATGAATATCCGTCAACTCCGGCAAGATAAACGGAGCTTGCTCCGGATTTTATAAGCAGTGCTATAAGCATAAGTGTAACGTTGTCACGGACAGCTTCTATAGAACACAGCAAAGGCTCGTAGCCTACTGTGTAGCCCGCTTGTGCGTTTATATTAGATGTTATTATCAGCTTGTCGGTTTCTACTCCGCTCAGCTTTTCGTAACGTCTTATATTGCTTACAAACACATAATCGCATTTGATCCATTCGGGGCAGTGGTTTACGGAAATCACTATCGCATCGGTAGCTTTGACCTTATCAAAGACCTTCTGCCTTTCAGATTCTACCGATGTTGTCCTGCCGGGTGCGATAATAACAACATTACGTCCTTCGAAAAGTCTGCTGAGATCTGCCTCGGGCGTTTTTTCGCCGCCTGCAGACATATGAGCAGTATACAGCTTATCTATATATTCTCGGTCATAATTGTCACGCTTTTCAGGCTCTATTTTCGAGAAAATAGCGTTCATACCTTCGTATGTGAGGGTGTTTTTGTTACTGAGGAATCGTGCGTAATTCTGGTGGCATCTGTATTTTGCGGACAGATAGCCGGATAAGGAATAACCCCACGATGTAGTCAAATAAATAGGTGCTATAGTATTGTCGATTGAACAGAGTATAGGCTCTGTACTGTAATCGGCGTCTGCGGTTTCGTTCAGATATTCCACAAAAAGCTCGGTATTGAGATTTCCCGCACCTCTGCCCATACCCATAATGCTGCTGTCTATTATCAGATTATGATCGGTATGCAAAGCGGCTAAATACTGAGCGTTTGAGTACGAAAGCTGAAGGTTGTTATGGGAGTGGAAGCCGACAGCTATCTCCTTATCGAGATTATTCTCTATAAGATAAAAGAAACGTGCAACATCCTTCTGTTTCATAGAGCCGTGAGAATCAACGATATAAAAAACGTCGGGGCGGAATTTGTTCGCCATACCTATAAGACCGAGGTATTCGGCATCGGAATAGCTGAGAGCTACCATAGGCTGAAAATATACCTTATAGCCCTTGTCCTTGATCTTTCTGCAAAGCTCAACCGCCTGCAAAGCCTGCGACTTGTGGAAGCAAACCCTTATGCAGTCGGGTCCTGTACCGTCATACTGCGGCAGCAGTTCTGCATCATAATCGCCGCAGTTTATCATTACGGCAATCAGAGTATTTTTTCTGTCAGCAGGAAGGATTCTTTTTATAGCGTCAACCGAGGAATACTGCGACTCATCCGCAGAAAAATCTCCCTTTGATGATAAATAGCCCACCTCGATTATATCAATACCTGCCTGTATTAGACGTTTTACGGTGTCTTTTATGTTTTCGAAACCGAATTTCCAGTTATTTACATATCCGCCGTCACGCAGAGTGCAATCAAGTATCCGTATTTTTTTCATACCCACCTGTAATAATTAATTCTTTTCACGTTCGAGCTTTGCAGCTATCAGCCTGTTAACCTTTTCAAGATCGTTCTGTGTGTCAACGGCTACTGTTTCGGAATCAACCTCTATGTACTGAACTCTGTAGCCGGCTTCGATAAATCTGAGTATTTCAATATCCTCTATAGATTCGATTTTTCCTCTGGGAGAAGAACAATAGAACTGAAGCGCCTCAGGCTTGAAGCCATATACGCACACCTGCTTATAATAGCTGTAGTCTATGCTTCCCTTAGGATAAGGAGCGGTGCTTCTGGTAAGATATACGCCTATATTGTCGGCATTCGTTATGACTTTAGGCACTGTGAAGTTTACTACATCAACAGGATCCTTTATCTTAGTCATAAGATTCGTGATCTGCAGATCGGGATTATCGAAGAAAGGATATACCGCCTTGTTTATTGTTTCCGGCTCGATCATAGGCTCATCGCCCTGTATATTGACATATAAATCCGCAGGAATTTTTCTTGCGACCTCACCTATACGGTCTGTTCCTGTCTTGTGAGTATCGGAGGTCATTATTACATTAATGTCGTTTTCCTTGCAGGCATTGTAAATGCGTTCATCATCGGTGGCAACATACACCTCTGTCAGAGTTTCGGCTTTTATGGCTCTGTTGTATACCCACCATATCATCGGCTTTCCGCATATATCCGCAAGGGGCTTGCCGGGGAAACGGCTCGACTTGTATCTTGCGGGAATTATTCCTAACACTTTCATTGCTATTTATCCTTTCATTTCCTGATGATGTTGAAAAATGTCAAAACTCGGGCATTTTCCATACTAATATCAAAATAATTATAACACAAAAAGCATTTTTGTCAATGCGAACAGATTCAATTGGTTAATTTTTTACAAAAAACAGCTAAAACCACGCACTTCTTTAACTAAATCATTAGCTAAATTATTAAAGCGCTATTTTAGTCTTAACAGCTTTTTAACCTTTTCACGTCGTGGCGAGTACATCGGGAATATCTTGTCGGCAACGCTCCGCACTGCTTTATCGGCAATGGAATGAATTCTGTACTTATAATACTCTTTTGCGGAATTTATCTTTTCCGTATTTACAAAAAACACAAGCTGAGTTTCCTTTGCCGATCTGTTTTCAACCGTCAGCATATGGTGGATGAAAATACCGTTTAGTATTTCGCCTATGTACCCGGGAGCACGTTCATAGGTTTTGCAATCGGTGATTTCCGTAATTCTTTTCATAATAGGAAACTGGAACTCGCACATACGGACAAACAGCTCTTTTTTCATTATATAGCAATTGAACGCCCTGTGATATTTTCCGGAAAAGTATTCGCAGGCAGAATTGTAATATTCGGGCGAATACTCTTTTATAAGGGAGAACATCTTGTCTATTATCCCCTGCTCAAAATACACGCCGTTATAGCTTTCCCACATTTCACGAAGCGTTTTGACCTCTGCCCTGTTATAACTCATTTCGGACGCTTTTGCAACCACGGGAATTATCATATCATATCGTTTTACAGTTTTTTCGATTTTTTTCGTATCATCAAGATGATATTTTTTCTTTTCGTGAGGTGTCAATTTTAACTCACGCACCATATTGAACACCGTATTTTTATAGCGTTTATCCGAAAAAGAAAGATACCGCCGGTAATGACAAAGTCCGTAATAATCGGCATCAACATTCTTCCACGCCCAATACTGAACCGTAAACTCACAAAACGACATACGGAGCTTTGAAATATTGTCGCCCGTGTCATCGCCCTGAATCTCACTGTTGCCTTCTTCATCATAAACCGCACCGCATCTGACCGGAAAATAAACGGGAGTGTCTACTGTTTCACTGTCAATATCTATCCTGTGCGATACAAAAATACGGATATTACTCATCTTTTCCCCTGCCTTAAATGTTTTATCACCAATCCGAACTATTATTTAATTATAGTACAGTGCAATTTTTTTGTCAACCAAAAAGACAAATTGTAATAAGGCAAAGAAAAAAACGTGTCAACCTTCGCAGATTGACACGTTTTTGCTGCAGTGCTTTTTTTATTTTTCCCGGAGCGCCTTTTTCAAGCCGTGATACCTGTGCCTGACTAATTCTTATTTCCTGTGCGACTTCTACCTGAGTTTTCCTCTGAAAAAAACGCAGCTTGAGAATATTCTTCTCTTTGTTGTCAAGTCCGATTATCGACTTTTCAAAGCTATTTCATCGAGCCGGTTTCTGTCATCGTTGTTGTGCCTATCTGATCCATCTTCAGTTTATAGAAAAAGTATGTTTTTTCAAAAAAGTGCGCTTTTGTTGCCTAGAAATAGCCTTCTTTATATAAAACTCATTTGCTGTATGCCTATATCGCTTTATTCTGTGAATTTCAATAGTTATAATCAGCATTTTTTGGCAACATAAAAAAGTGTGCCAACCACAACAAGTCAACACACTGAATTATAGCATTTTATTCAATATAATTTTACTGCACAGGCTCTTTTCTTGAACATATATAAACAATAACAGCGCTTATAACATCTATACAAAAAACAAACTGACATACAGAATTCAAAGCCGCAAAGCTTCCGGAACACTTACGTTCCTTATAAAGCCTGAGATTTGCCGTTAATCCGACAAGTCCTGTAAGGAATATCGTTATACAATCGAACAGCACGAAAAAAACAGAAAAAGCATAAGTGAAAATTGTAAGGAAAAATAATACACCAAGCACAAATATAGCAAGATATGCCGGTATCTGAACAAGCTTTATAAGCATATTGAAAAAGGCTGTCTGTCTTGCTCCCCACCCCTTTGCAAGGCAAAACGGCATATACACAAGCGTGCATATAAACGAAATGACAATTGTCACAAATATCACAAATAACAGCCAAAGCCCATTACCGCCGAAAAAACGCTCTACAATATATTGATTTATAAATATGGAGTAGAGAGCAAACAGTAAAATATATGGCTGAATCATCACCGGTATGAGTAAAAGAAAGCGTTTCATATTTCTACTATTATCCTTAATTGAATATTTGTAGTAAGTATACCACAATATACTGTATAAGTCAAGCAGGAATATCTGATTGCAAAGTTATAATGCTTTTTTTATCTTACCGAGAGCGCCTTTTTCAAGCCGTGATACCTGTGCCTGACTAATCCCTATTTCCTGTGCGACTTCTACCTGAGTTTTTCCTCTGAAAAAACGCAGCTTGAGAATATTCTTCTCTCTGTCGTCAAGCCCGATTATCGCCTCTTTCAAAGCTATTTCATCGAGCCAGTTTCTGTCATCGTTATTATCGCCAATCTGATCCATCATATATATGGTATCGCCCGACTCAGAAAACACCGGTTCGTACAGCGAAATAGGGTCGCTGACTGCCTCAAGCGCTATTACCACATCCTCACGTTTTGCGTCTATTTCTTTTGCTATCTGCTCGATTGTAGGTTCTTTTGAGTTATCATTGGTAAGTTTTTCTCTTGCCTGCATAGCTTTATAAGCCAGATCACGCATTGAACGGCTGACACGGATCGAACCTGAGTCCCTCAGGTAGCGCCGCAATTCGCCCATTATCATAGGCACTGCATAAGTGCTGAATCTCACATTAAAATCCGTAGAAAAATTGTCGATAGCTTTCATCAGACCGATACATCCGACCTGAAAAAGATCGTCGGGGTTTTCTCCTCTGCCCGAAAAACGCTGTATCACACTGAGAACAAGACGCAGATTGCCGTTTATCAGCTTCTCTCTGGCTGTCGGGTCGCCGCTGCGCATTTGCCTTAGTAATTCGGTTTTTTCCGACTCCTTGAGGACCTTCAGCTTTGCTGTGTTGACACCGCTTATTTCAACCTTATTGTAATACAAAAAAACACCGCCCATACTTTCATTTTCCAATAAAAGTATGGACGGAATAACGTTTTTTATTCTGTCAATTTACTGTCAAAGACAAATCAAGCCGTAACATAAATATCGTCTTCGACATCCGGCGCTATGCTGTGCTTTACTCTGTCTTCGACCTCAGCCTTTTTCGCATTATTGAATCTGTCGAGCGTGCCGACAAGGTAACCTGTGATACGGCGTATACGGTCAAACGGTATCTCTCCGAAATGATAGGTGAGATTTGCAAAATCTCCGTCAATGTCTATGTCAAGCTCAGTGACCAGTTTTCCGGGGTTAGCTTCGATAGCATACTGAACGTAAGCGTCGATCTCTTTCTGATCGAGTGTGCCGTTTTTTACATTTACTTTTACCATAACAATCTTCCTTTCAATTTACTGTATATAAAAGCAGTAAGTACATTTCGTTGTTTCCTCAATTGTACCACAACATATTGTGTTTGTCAAGAGGCTCAGGCACAATTTTTCGAAATTAGTACAAATGCGTAAAGGAATAAGAAAACATTTGAAAAAAGTTCTTGACAATTCTTCGGGGATATGATAAAATATTAAAGTCGTGGAAAGATGGCTGAGCTGGTCTAAGGCGCACGATTGGAAATCGTGTAACGGCTAATACCCGTTCGAGGGTTCGAATCCCTCTCTTTCCGCCACACGACGCTGAGTTTTCAGCGTCGTTTTTATATACGGGTATGGTGGAATTGGCAGACACGCCAGATTTAGGTTCTGGTGCGAAAGCGTGCAGGTTCAAGTCCTGTTACCCGTACCAGCTACAAACCGCACAACAATGCGGTTTGTTTGATTTTTACGACATATTGACCGTTGATAAAACCGTTACGGTATATCGAAGTTAAAAATTCGAAAATTTTCCTTGACAAAGTCGATATGGTATGATATAATTAATAACCGTCAGGAGTTTGCTAATATGGCTCAGTCGGCAGAGCACATCCTTGGTAAGGATGAGGTCCCCGGTTCGAATCCGGGTATTAGCTCCAGAATATATTTACACCATTAAGGATACTGCATTTGTAGTGTCCTTAAAGGTATAAATATAATAACACAGCGAAGTAGCGGTAACTACTCCGCCGTGCTGATTACATTTTGAACGGTACTTTGTTACTTTTGACTTTGACGCACCCGAAACGAATTACAGCAATACAGCTACGTTCGGTATCCGCCCTTTCTTCGCTTACCGTCGGAACGGCTCATCGCAAAGTCTTGTTATGGCAAAACCGGTATTCAATTTGTACTGCCTTTGTTGGTTGGGCAGGTGGGGATATACACTGCGGATTTACGCCTTGTATATCATAAAAAAACAAGAGCTTTCAGACGTGCGTGGAAAAGCATCTGAAAACCCTTGCAAATGTATGTAAGCTGTGCTATAATAAGCACAGTACAAAGCACTTCTGCGAATCAGATTGATGTTCCTGCATCGTCTGAGGATAAGAGTAAGGCTCGCCAAAGCCTTGCTCCTGCGGGAGTGTTTTTATTTAACTCCTTTTTCAATTATAGCTTATGAAGCCTGTTTTGTCAATGCGGAAACAGCAAAAAACAATTGGTGAAAATTACAGTAATTTTTGCCACAGAATTGTGCAAAATGGTGCGACATAAGTTAATATCGTGCAGTTTTTGATCGTGAATATCTTACACCTTGCTACAGAATTATACTGCGGCAAGGTGTTTTTGTGTGGGTGCGACATTGTGACGCAGTTGCACTGTTTATGGGACAGATGTGGTGGTAGAATTCTATATAAACAATAAAATCCCGACTTGCAAACGGTACCTAAAAATAGTATAATAGAATCACTTCAGATAGGAGTGATCAAGATGAAGAACCGAAGTAAATCACGACGGAAAACGCCGTGGGATAAAGCAGCGAGCTTAACTGAAACACAGGAGTTTTTGAAAGTGCAATACACAATGAAATATGATCAAAGGCATCCAGATGCAGATGAAAGTGAAATTCAAATGAACAACTCCTATATGCCAAAATATTGCCCATATTGTGGATCAGAGAAATTCACCAAGAAAGGGCTGGATGCAATCGGTATACAAAGGTACAAATGCATCTGTGGAAAAACCTTCAAACCGACAACAGGAACGATATTTGTCCAGAAAAATACCTGTTAGCAAGTGGATTGAATACCGTCTCAATCTCTTTCGCTATGTCAGTCTAAATGCAGATTCATGGAACAATCGCAATGCAATATCCGCATCCAAATATTGGCTTGAAAAGGTGTTCCTCACACTCGAAAATTCGCCGAACAATGTTATTTTAGAGGACACGATTTGGCTGGACGAAACATATTATTCGTTGATTATGCGCGACAAAGTGCGAGATGAGAACGGAAATCTTCTCAGAGGATTATCACGTAATCAAATATGCATTGGCGTCGCTACCGATAAGAAACATACAATTTGTTTCGTAGAGGGCTTTGGAAAGCCCTCTCAAAAGCGAAGCTATGAAACATTTCAGAAGCATATTAAGCCCGGTTCAACTCTGATTCACGATAAGGAAACGACTCATAAGAAGTTGGTAGCAGATCTTGGACTGAACAGTGTCTGCTCAAAATGTTTCTGAATGCTCACAGAGGATTTAACAGAGAGGATTTACAGAACTATCTTAACCTGTATTCTTTCGTTATTAATCCGCCTGATGATCACCTTGAAAAAGTCGAGAATATCATCAAAATGGTTTTTGAAAATCCCAAATCGTTCAAATATCGTGATCAGTTTGGCTGATTTCCGTTGCTTTCAGGTACTGTATGCAAGTCGGGATAAATAGAAACGGAGATATTTACAGAATGAAAGATGAAAAGAAGCGAACAATGTACCTGAAAGTCCGTGTCAGTCCTGAAGAAATGGCGGCCATCAAGAAGAAGTTTGAGAATAGTGGCATGAGCAATCTCAGCGAATTTTGAGAGCTATGATCTTTGAGGGATACATTGTTCAGATCAACGAAAAGGAGCTGAAAGAGATTCACCGTATCGCCAATAACGTTGCGAACAATATCAATCAGATCGCTCACAGAGCCAATATCACCAACAAGGTTTACAAGGAAGATATTGAAGAGATCAAGGAACTTGGAGATAAGCTCTGGCGTCCGCTGCTGTTCCTGCAAACGAAGGTTGCTCATTTGAAGCATTGAGCGGAATATGAAAATCGCCGTCAGGAGAATTTCCGACGGCGATAAAAACGATATGTGCGCTATGAACTGGACTGGCTTTTGAAATTGCTGCGCCCTGCACAAGAATGGTTACAGATTCTCCGCAGAGCTGGACTTAGGTGAGATTATGGTATATACTGTATCTACAATAATATTTTGGAGGTAATAGCTATGTTGAAAACACCCGAATTGGCAATGCCGAGATCATGCAAGGTCACTACCGTCTGCAACGGTCAGCGTGAGGTCTGGACGGATTATGAGGAAGCAAAAGCTTATTTCCTTGAAATGATGATGTCCACGGACGGCGAGGAGCATGAACGTGCGGAATGCGTATATATTCAGCTCTTGCACGGGTTCGATGAGTGTTCGGACGAAGATTAATATGCAAAAAAGAGCGAACTGTCAACTTTGGCAGCTCGCTCTAATCATTATGAGTTGAGCAATAAGTTTGGAACTCCTAATCACCATTTTACATCTACTCGTCGATATGTTAGCTCTTGTTTTTCAAGAAATGATGAAGGAAGTGCATCATAACATTTTCCTTTACTATTGTATCGTTTGCTACCAAGCATAATATAGCAAACATCGATTGCTCTTGTGACACCTACATAATGAAGATTTAAATTCTGTTGTTTTTCTTCTTCATTTCCATATTCATTTGATAAAACCCACTTATACATATCCATGTGAAAGACAATGTTGAATTCCAAAGCAGTTTCTCCTATGTATTTCAAAAAGACAATTCCATCATAGAGTCCGTATATTAATAAATCTTTCTGTAATTGCGTCAGCACACTATCGTATTGTAAGAGCGAGGAATACTTTCCTTCTTCAGGAATATCCTCTATTACTTCATAATCCTTTTTTACTCCGGTTATATGACAGGCAAATGGCATAATAATCTGCGAAAGATAGAACTTGTCAATCGTTCCGAAGAATGATTGCTTAGTATCTTTACAACGTTGTTTGCATCGTCTTTTTAATTCATCACTTGCTTTGTTTGTAAATGAAATTGCGATATCCTCTAAAAAATACATCTGTTTATAGTGAAGAATTATATATACACAGCTTGGCAAAATTACATAGAACTTTTGTCGTTTTTGAATCGAAATCCTGCGATATAAATGAACGAGTTACACGATTATTAACAAAATGGTGTGAAATGATCAAATGTAAACATAAGCTGATACTGATAGACTTAGATAGAACATCAGAACAAACAAAAATGAAAAATCAAACGGTTGTATTTGAGTATAAACTTGGTCGTCTAGTTGAAGACGATTCAAAGATGTTAGTTTCAAAATTACTTAAACATAACTATATTATGCAGCTGATGATTGAGTGAACTTGTAAAGGACCGTCTGTCCGTTTTCATAAGCAGAATGTGAGCCGAATCCTCTGACTGACATTGAATACGGATTATATGATATTGCTTCAGACGCCGTTGCCTTTCTACTGTTTTTGTTTTCTGTGAGCCACCCGTTACCTACATTAGCCCCTGTATCAATACGGCAACAAGATACACCTGCAGTTATCACATCAAGTGGCGAACTATATTTGTATTCAGTGATTGCAGTATACGACCGATACATTTGATATGTCTTAACGGTCGTATTGTATGTGAAATCACTTGCAGATATAGCTGATGCAAATATCGTAAGTGTTGATGCTGCTAATATAGCAGCAATTCCTCCAAGAATTTTCTTTCTAAATTGCATTTTTATGTTCCTCCTGAGATTAATTTATTATAAACCGTCGATCGCCGGTTTATATGCTATCTATCATATAAACAGACTTGTTCCATCCGTCCATGAAAACCACTCTGTCATTGAATACATTCATATATGACGGTCGGAGATTTTCTTTTCCGAGCTTTTCATATTTCAGCTTCTCACCGGTTGCTGTATCATATATATTTACGGTTGTATCACCTCGATCATAGCCGTATAATGCAGAATCTTCGATTTCAACATCATTGGGCACACAGGTTATCAGATATTTACCGTTTGGAGTAATCCCACAATAACTGTTTTCTATCTCGTTATCAAAATATTGCACTCTCAGCTCGTTAGTTTTGTAATTGTAGAAAATAACTCCGTTTGAGCGTTCGGAAAACTCCGGATTTATCTCTGGGTCAAACGGCGACATAAAACAGATAAAATCTCCCGCCTTTACAAGCCTGCGGTTGCAGTTGCTGAAAGGACCTATGTTTATCTGCTGTATCATCTTTCCGTTTTTATCCATAACGCAAAAATAGCAAGCGTCAAATTCATCGGTAAACGCCTCACCCTCGCAGTAATAACCCACTATTTCATTATCAAGCACATAGAAATCCGCAAAATTTTCATCGAATAATTTATCTTTATTGCTTCCGTCTGAATTCATTTTATAAAAGCAGCATTCATCGTTTACAGAAGCATTGTAATATACCTTGTCCTCGGAAGGAACATAAGTACAATGACTTATCTGCGTTTTGCTTGTTGTACTTTTATATATCAGATTTCCGTACACATCGGTAACCTCGTACCATCTTTCACATTCATCGGTATCGACATAATAGTTCCACGCAGAAAAAGAGAACATTCCTTCACTATATTTTACATCCGAATCAAAAGGTTGTGATTCAGATACCGGATCATAGTAACCTCCGACTGTAAAGCAATATACAGCCTTCTTTTCTCTATCGTCATAAACTACATAATCACAAGTATAATCGTTTAAGGAGTTATCTGCGTTTGCTTTCAGCAACAAATACCTCTGCTCTTCATCAACATATCCGACAGGGATATAGTCATAAATGTTTATTATTTCTACGTCTTCGTCAGCCTGATTTGATTTACTCGTTTCGGGCAAACTCTCCGGTAAATGAACGCTTTCATCGCTTTGTGCAAAAGAGGCTGTCTCTGATGATACGACTGTTCCGCTTGTACTATCGGAATAGCTTTCCGTTGTCGATGTATTGTCTATACAAGCACAAAGTGAGAAAGCAAGTGCCAAAGCAAGTGCCAAAGCAAGTGCAGATGTGATAATGCGTTTTTTCATTTGCGCTCCTCCGATATTTATGAAATATATTTTGTCATCTTATTCGTTTTCCGTAACCACAATACTAATACTTTTACGGATATTCATTGAGCCAACCTCGGCGTTTAGCGGTACTTCAACAGCATAAATTATATCTCCCGCTTTTACATCGTCAAGCGTCACCTTGTACTCATTTATATAACCGGTTTTTGAAGCAAATCTCATACCACCGTTATCTCCAAGCTTTATTCGCTCATGGTTCTTATAAAAATATACAGCATATTCATCAGGCTCGCCGCCATATAAAAGCAGAGTAACGCCCAATTTATCCGAGCTTTTATCAATAGATAAGCTGTGTTCCTGACGCTTTGCATCAAACAAACTTATCATATTTGTTCCGGATAATTTTGCGTCAGTCAGATTATACTCCTCTTTTACTTTTGCGGTTGCTAAAATGCTTTCACAATCTGACGAATATGTAAAATCGTCGATAATCTGTGGTTCTGTGTCTGCTTCAAGCTCAAATTCAAAGAACGACTGTCCGGAATGTGCGTTTCCGAAGCCTAAAAAGCCGTCTTTGGGTCTGTAAGACGGGTGCAAAACGGTCATCAGCTTTACTTTCAATATTTTTTCATGTTCGTATTCTTTTGTTATCTCCGGAATAAAGGTAAGAGTAACCGTCTGCTTTGTGTCGGGCTTTTGTGAAATGCTTACAAGCTCGGATTTTTCAGAGCCGTTCAGCGACAGCTTTTGAGGCACACCGTTTATAAATGCCATATAGCCAATCTCTACATCATATTTATTCTTTGCAGAATCGGACACAAAGCTGAAATTTACCTCACCGCCGCTGTACTTTACAGTTGACTTGCCTTCAATGCTGTAGTCGCTGAATGCAATTTCGGCTTCCTGATATTTGCTGAAATCATCATTTTCCGGTTCGGATTCCTGAGGTTTACTAAACGGAGGCAATGTTTCTATAACCGCTGAATCTACGGAGATATTTGTTACGGAAGCTGTTGTGTCAAACGGGTTGCTCACTTGTGTTTCGCTGTTTAGGTTCTCCGATGTTTCAAATGGATTTGACACAAGGCTCTGTGTGTCACTTTCACTTGTTCCCGCACAGGAGCAGAGTGAGAGGACCAAAGCTATAGCGAATAGTGATAATAAAATGCGTTTTTTCACTTGTTTTTCTCCATGCTATATTTTTCAATACGGCTTTAATACTAAAATCGATATATAATATCATCTGCAGAAATGCTATCTGATATCATCAGAAAGCACTCAAATAGTTAACTGCTATTTCCGATTATTATTTTAAATTATTTCATTACATCTCTTATAATTGGTTAATACTAATAACAGCTCTGAGCTTAGATTTAGAATAAACTGGGGTACGTTGAGATTATAAGGCAACCGGCGGGTTGCCTTATAATCTATTTACATCTCATATATTGCATCTGTGTATGCGTAAAACATACAACTACCGTTATTATATGCACTATGAGAGCCAAATGCCGACACATCTGTTACCACACTATATGCTGCATAGCAATTTACTGATGCTTCGCGCGTATTATATTTACGTGTAAAATCTTCGTCAATAGTACCACCGGTATAATAGTTTAATATGCTTAGTCCTACCGTAACTTCAGAAACATTTCCACTACTGTTTTTACCGGTTGTAGATGTAAAACGTTTTGAGGTTTGGCTATACGGGTTAGCTTCCAAACGTCCATAATACGTTTTTACATCATTTGTAATATATGAAGAAGCAAATGCTGACACAGAAAGTGAAAGCACAGTTATCAATGCTGCTGATGCTCGTAAAAGTTTTTTAATCATTTTAAATGTCCTCCGTTTAATCTAAATAATTTATGTAAATCGTCCGCCGCCGATTAACAACACTTTTCACTTATCCCGCCTGCTCATCATATCTGAACTGATATAAAATGCAATCTGTAAAGCTGCCGTCATATACGACAATTCTGTCATCAAATGCCTGAATGTTGCGCCCCTTTACACCGCTGCCCTTGTCGTTTTTTATCTCATTTATCTTTTCTCCGGTATCAAGGTCATATATTTTTATTACAAGATCGGTGTACAGACGATTTGTCTGCTCCTCATTCAAAAACTCATGTTCGGTTATAGTTACCGCTTTTGTACCGTCCGGAGTTATTCTCACGCAACCCATTTCAATAGCTTCTTCGGGTGTGAATTCAACTATTTTGTCCTTTTCGCCGTCATAAAGATACAATGTATCCTCGGGGAACTCTTCGGTTTTGGATGCGTAACCGGTTCGATTAGATAAAAGGCAGTAGTATTTACCCGATTTTTGCCCCATCAGCGCATAATAATCTGTACTCTGCGGCATATCGGCGGTTATTTCGTTTCCGTCAAAGTCTATAACCTGGATTGAGCAACCGTCGGGTACTGCGCGATACTTACAAAGGACAATTCTGTTATCCGCAAGCAGCATTGTACTGCTATAATAGTAATCGCTGTCACTGAAAAGCTCCTTTTCTTCTTTTCCATCCTTGCTGAATCTGCTTATTATGTATTCGTCTCTGCCGTCTTTTCTATAGCATACGAAGTATTTATCAAGCTGCTTTGAGTATACGGCGGATATATAATGAATACTATCGCTTACCGTAAGGCCGCTGAGTCTGCTTATTTCTTCAAACTTTTCATTATATGTTACGGCGAATATCTCTGACGTAGTGCTTTGGTCTTCGGTCAAGTTCTCATCCATATAGGTAAACTGTCCTTTACAGCAGGAAATATCCCAAGGTGATTTTTGGCTTCTTAAGCTTTCGGTTATCTTGCCTGTTGATTTATCATATACAGAGTAAGTATATTCAAGACCGTCTTCGGGTTCATCTGACGCTCTTTTATATAACAGAAGATAGTTCAAATCATTATCAATATATCCTACCACGTTATTTTTATACAATACGCTGTCTGATGCAGCCGTATTGCTGTTTTCAGGCTCACTTTCGGGCACATCTGTACTTGTGTCGGCAGGCAGCTGTGTTGCGGGATTTGTTATTATCTCATCATCAGGCGAAAAGCTGAGCCGGCTTGTTGTTTTAAGTATTCTTGCCTTTGTATAATCATTAGTTAAAGGCACAGCTATAGCATAGACAACATCGTGGTTATTGACATTTTCAAGAGTAGCCGTGAGCTTCGGAACATACCCTGCTTTTGCCGATACCGCAGCATAGTCCTTGCCGTTTACTTGTACTCTCTTATGATTTACATAAAAGAAAACATTATAAGTATCAAAATCCGCGCCGTCAAACAGCACATCACAAGTCTGGGTGCTTTTGTCAAGAATAAGGTGCTCGGTTTCATTATTCACACTGAACATTTTTAATATTGCGCCGCTGCTCATTTTACCCGCTTTTTTAAGCGTATATGACTTTAATGAGCTGTCGGACGCGGGTATATTTTCAAACTCTGCATTTCCGCTAAGCTCAACAGTTTCAGCCTTTTCGTTCATTGTAAGACAAGCTGTGTATACGGCAGAGCCTGCGTTTATATTGCCAAAGCCCAAGCCCGCATATTTACCCTGCGGCACATAACCGATATTGAAAATTGAAACAATCTGCAAATTCAGTTCTTTTTTATCTTCAAGCTCCTTTGTAATGCGAGGTTTTATGTTGATAGATACGTTTGTAATTTCATCTTTAGGAAAGTTTACGCTTACAGTTTCGGCTTCTTCACTTCCGTTTACGGATATAACCTGCGGTATTCCTCCGATAAACGCCATATATCCTATCGTTATGTCTTCCCGATTACTTGCGGCATTTGCCGAAAAAGTTATTTTTATTTTTTCACCGTTATATTCAATATTCTGAGCGTCGTTCATTTCTGAAAAGTCAAATTGCAGGGCGCCGCTCTGATACTTGTCATAAAGCTCATAACGGTCATCATTGGCAGGCGTTTTGCTGTTTTCGTTCTCAGATGTTTCAAATGGATTTAACACAAGGCTCTGTGTGTCACTTTCACTTGTTCCCGCACAGGAACAGAGCGAAAAAACAAGAGCTATTGCAAGCAATGATGCAATAATTAGTTTTTTCATTTACGTTTCCTCCGTTATTTGTCTGAAAATTCTAATGTTCCGTCACTGTTTTTGACTATTACTCTGCCGTTTGCAAGAAAAATACTTCCGTCCTTCGCCTGAGATATTTCCACCTGTTTTCCGTAAGCGTCCATATATGTTCCGTCGCCGAAATACACACAGCTCCTGTCCGCCATATACGCTTCTCCCTTGTCGGCAAACTTTTCTTCCGATAAATCACTCACCTTATACCGATAAGTGACAGAATTGTTCGAGCAGTAAATATATTCTCCGTCAGATGCTATCGCATAGAACATTCTTTCGCTGATGATCTTCTTTTCATTGTCAAAGCAGACCGGATTGCCGTCTGAATTTAAATAGAACACCTTGCCGTCAATAACAGAAATATTCCCGTTTATATAATTCTCGCTGAACAACAGACGGCGTGCGCCCGTATTCAAGTCAAGTACAAACACCTTGTAGTTATTAGTCTGCAGATACAGATTATTCTGATACTTACACATACCGTTGTAGCTGTAATCATCGCTGTCACCCGACCATATTGTCAGCAGGTCAAGATAGCGACTAATCCGTTCGGCTTTAGGCGCGGCAGACACAGTTTCCTTATAGCAGTCGCTGAGCCGTATTCTGCACACATTATCGGTATATGTGCCGCCATTCTGAAAGCTTTCGGTATAATAAAGATACCCGTCGCTTGCAAGCATACAATCAACCCTGCCGTCACAGGTTATATTTCGCAGTATATCGTCCTCTGAAAGATTCAGCTTATCGTCATATCTGATTATCCTTTGAGAAATTATATTGTATTCATCGTCGGTCTCGGTACTGAGCAAGTAATATCCTTCACCGTCATAAGCAAAACCGTATCTTCCGTCCGCCGCCGTGTTATCGGCGGTGCTCTGAGAACAGCCTGACAACAGCAGTATCAGCGAAGCGGCAACTGCTGAAATCACAGCCTTTTTTCCCGGACGACAGCGCTTTATGCTACCGATATATACTGCCGCAGTAAACGCTATCACAATAACAGCTATCGTTATCAGCATAACCAGAAGTTCGGTAGGAACGCATGAATACAGCAGAATTTCAAGTCTGCCCTCGGTTACATAACAATCTCCCGTGTAATACGGCGAGCCGAGCACAAGTGAAAACGGCGAATAATACACGGCATTATTCTGGCCGAAAAGATAAACCCACACGCAAGTAACCGCCATAGGCACAAACAGCGACAGCGGCAGATTTTTTGTCAGCGTACAAAGCAGTACGCATACAGCCGAAATAAGCAGGTACCCGAGCAGCTTTGTCAGGTGGATAACAATAAACATTGCGATTATAGACAGACTGCCAAACGGGGTGTTCTCAAAGGCTTCGAGCGACTGTACGCCACAGCCGAGGTTTTCCGCTCCGATAACGGCAAATAATGAAGTAAGCTCTATAATAAACAGTCCGAGCCAGCCGGTAAAAATGAGCGAAAACAAGGATATAAGCCTGTACCCGCCCGAGCGTCTGCCGTTTGCGGCGGTAACGATAAGCGGCTTCATCTTTCTTTCATAATAGCACATTGCCGCAGAGATATAGCATATTGCCATAATAAACAGATACTCTATTCCGCTTGTCATGGCGTTTGAGCCGGACGGGAGCATAAGCAGATTTTCACGGTCTGCGCTTACACTTTCGTAGTTTGAATAAAGCAGCTTTATAGCGTCATACTTTTCGATTATGTCGGGTATCTCCCGCATCGCGTTTGTAAATTCTTCGGGAGTGGAATATTCGCCCGCTCTGTTTTTTTCAAGTATCTCACTTTGCTGCTGCTTTGCGGCTTCTGCCTCGCTGTATAGCGAGAGTATAGCGGTTTCCTTTTCATCGGTAAGCTGTCCGCCGTACTCCTGCATATATTCGAGATAATATTTCTGCTGTTCGTACAACATATCGCTGTAGCTTGCCTTGTACAAATCCGCACTTGTGAGCAGTTTTGCTATAAAGACTATCAGCAGTACAATAAGCCCGTACTGCTTTATGTACAGTTTTTTCAGTTCATTTTTTAACAGCATTTCATACCCCTCCGTACAGACACGACAGCAAAGACGACAGCAAGAAGTATTACTTCGGTTAAAGTTACAACAACATTGAATACGGGGAAATCAAGGATATTGCAGACATTCATATTTGTGAAAAGCTCTGTCGTACCGATAAGCGTTGTGGGGTTAAGCACGCCGGGGAGCAGTTCCGAGCCGATTACAAGCAGAAATCCCGCCGCTACGCTTACAACCATGGAAATTATATCATTTTTGCAAAAGGACGATACTGCCGTCACGAGGAATGTAAACATAAGCAGGAACACAAGTCTTAGTACGAACGTTATCACAAGAGCGCCGAAAAGCGTAATATTAAACGGGGACATCTCAAATTCCTGCAAGGCGTATATCGGTGCGGAAAAGCCGTCAAAGCCGTAGATAAGCTGAAAATAAACCATATCCGAAGCAAACAGTATAAGCATAACCGCAAACGTAAATATCGCCGCTGCTGTCAGCTTTGCAAGCATAACCGACCTTCTTTTTCCGGACGAGGATATAAGCTTATTGTAGCCTATAACATATTCCTTTGATACTATCGGAGATATTGCAAGCACTATGATAAACATTGACAACAAGGCAGAAAACTTGTAGTCGAAGATGGCCTTGTGCCCCTCGGACTGATAATAGCCGTCGAGCGACCTGCCTTTATAGCAATCCTCATACAGCTTTGAAAGACGGTATTCGTACCGGCTCTTATCGCTGTAGAACTCGGCGTTTGCCCTTGCATTTTCGGTTATTTCTGCGCTTTTATTTGAGTATAGAATAGCGTATTCGTAGGACGAAATAAGGTCTTTGAATAAATTTACATCACCGTAGGGGTAGCCGCAATATGTACCCTCAATCGGCTCTTCAATTATACCGTACTCTTTTAGCATCTGCTCCGCATTAGCAAGCTCGGTTTTTAGTCCGTTTATCTTTTCATCAGTTATCTTTCCGCTGTATTTATCGTACAGTATATCCGTGCCTTGTACGGCATTTCCCGAAAGGACGGCTCTGCCCCCACCCGTGTAGTAATACAGCTCAAATACCTTAACAAAGTTTAAAAGAATAAGCACGATAATGCAGATAAGGAGTGACGGCTTCAGTATGTACTTTTTAAGCTCGTATTTCAGCATATCATTCACCTATCTCTCCGAAGTGGTAAATGCACACATCTTCAAGGGCAGGCTGAACATTAACGGCGTCGGGGTGCGGCTTTTCGTCGCTTACAACACGGACATTGAACCTGTCGTCCTCGCTTATAACATTGCTGACGCGCTTTGTCCGCATAAGCTCCATACCTGTTTCGTAGTCGGTGAGCACCTCCCAGACCTTGCCGTAAATTTCATTGCAAAGCTCACTTTGCGAGGCGCAGCTTATCATCTTTCCGCCATCGATAAGTACAACATTCTTGGCAATAAAAGCAATATCGGTAACGATATGAGTTGCTAAAATTACTATCTTATCATTCGCAAGCGATGAGATTACATTTCTGAAGCGTATACGCTCCTTGGGGTCAAGTCCTGCTGTCGGCTCGTCAAATATAACGACCTTTGGCTCGCCTACAAGCGCCTGCGCTATGCCGAGCCTTTGCTTCATGCCGCCCGAATGTGCGCCGACCTTTTTGTTGCGGTCGTCATACAGATTTACACGCTTTAAAATCCCGTCGGCATAGGCTTTTGGATTATCGACCTTTACATTTTTCAGTGCCATAGAGTAGAGGATAAGCTCTCTTGCCGTAAAATTAGGATAAAAGTCCTGATTCTGCGGTAAAAAGCCGAGGTGCGACATATAGTCGTGACTGTCACCATCGGTAAAAGCAATACTGCCGCTGTCGGGCTTTATTATGCCGGTTACGCAGTTTATCAACGTGGATTTGCCCGCACCGTTGGGACCTAAGATGCCGTACACGCCTTTTTCAAGGGTGAGGGTGAAGCTGTCGATGGCTTTTTTGCCTTTTGAGTAGGATTTTGTGAGCCGGTTGATTTCGAGTTTCATTTTTTCTCCTATACATGACTTAGCTCTGATTTTTATTGTATTATCACTAGTTATTCTTTGAATGAGAATGGCCAATTTAGTCTGCATTTTTTTGAATTATATATCAAAAAAATTGCGATGTCAATAAAACTGTGAAGTTTGGCAAAATGCTGTTAAGTATGGATAGAATAAAGATATTATCTACTGATTTCTCTTTATTTATAAGATTTCATAGGTATTGAATTTATTGGTAGCTTTTCTGTTTGGATCAAAGTTATAATTTGACCGCTTTATAATATTTTTCTATTGACAAATTTATGATTTCTATTAGATTTTACTAATATCAATAATTTAATCAATAGATAAAGTTAAAAATATGAAATTCGAAATTAATATTGTCGCAATTGTTCAAAAAATGAAGCCCCAATTCATACAAAATTGGGGCTTCTTGTTATTGCTGTTTGTCTAGTCTACCAGTTACTTGCATATTTTCTTTAAATATGTAGGTTCCTTGGCCTGATAAGTGCCATAATATGACGCAGAGCCACAAGCTTTTTTTGCCAAAGATAATGCCGCATTAGCTACTTTCTGTGCCATTAAACGTTTAACTTTCATTACAATCCCCTCCTTTGCTCAAAGATTTCTATTAATATCATGATTGAAACAAGCAATAGTGTTACAATCAACAATATACCGTATTTAATTCCAAAATATGTGGTAATCAAGCCTATTCCCGAAATACAAATAAATATTATTATAGATATTTTTTTGTACTTTTTAGCTTCATTGGAACTTACTATTTTATTTGCATTTTTCACAGGTGCAAATATCAATATAGATGGAAATGATAAAGCAATCAATGCTATTTCAATTATCAGCAAATAATTTTTCGTAAAAGCGAATATCATTAAGTTTGAGCACAAACAACAAATTACAAAAGACAATGAAAAAACAATGTTACATTTTAAATAACTCTTCGCATGATATCCACCACAAAATGAACGTATCGGTATAAACCCCAAAAGGAACACTAAACTACACGCAATATCATTTATCAAAATGCCAATTATTGTAATCAACGCTAAATTAATTAGTGTAGATACTAATAATTCTATTCCATATCTATAAATGTCTATCATTTCTTTTTCTATGCGAATATTTTTTAATACGAATTTTAATAACATTTCTGATAATTTCACAATCATTTTCGTCACCTTGGAGCAATATTACAATATTCGCACAAATTCGTCAATATATTTGTGAAGTTTGGCGTAATTTAGTGAAGTTTAGTCGATATAGTTTAAATCAAAAAGTATACTAATAGCTAAAACTTCTTGACAAAGCGAATTAATTTGATGTATACTATGGAAGCAACGGAAAGAAGCCTTTCGGTTACGCTCTCAAAGACGAGCAAGTGCCTGTTTCTTTACGATACAGAATAAGGGATTTTGAAGAACGTGACAAAATTAAAATTGATGGGAAAATATTTGATAACCACAGAAACGATATTGAGGATTATGCTCTTGAAAAAATCTGTAGAGAAGAGATAACTTTTGACAATTTCGTAGAACAATATAATGCTTTGCTTAAAGAGAACGATGTTCCGTTAGAAACAAAGCTGTATTACATTGATACAAATCTTGGAGCAAGAAGAAATAAATATTCAAACAGCAGGAAATGCCTTTGGAAGTACGGAAGTAAAATGCGATATTATGATATAGATAGCAGAGATTATAAAGAACTTCTTGATACACTTGCTCTCGACAGATTTTCAAATACAGAAATATCAACGCTGAAATTTTTTAACGATTTTCCCGAACTCATGAATTCAGAATCACCGATAAATACGAAATAACAGAAGCAATCAAAAACAGTAATTTCTGCTATGATGATATAATCGATGAAATCTATGCAATCGAATAAACAGAAAAATCTGAGAGGTTATTATGGAAATTAGCGATATGTGGGATTCTCTTATTACCGAGATTGATAAACTTGAAGAAAAATACAAGCTGTCACAGAATCTGCCCGAAGATTATTTTGAGCCGGGCAATATGGAATATCTCGATAAATATCGTGGAGTATATAACAAAGAAAATAATCTGATAGGAATAAAGACTGACATAAAGGGTCTGAGGTATGAAGGCAGAACGCTTAAGCTGGAAAATCTCCGTATCGGTGACAGTATACATATAAAACGTGAGAAATCAAATCATTACAACTACAACAATTTTTCTGTCATCGATGAAAACGAGGATAATTTAGGCAACCTTCCCGCCGAATTATGCAATGTCATCGCTCCGCTTTATGATGCAGGGTATCTTACTATAGAAAAATCTACGGTAAGTTTCATTGAGAAAATCGGAGAAAGAAGCAGATATGCCATGCAAGGTATATTGTTTATAGAAATGATAATGAGAATTCACTGAATTGTATTGCAACAGCAGTGCCGTGACCGAATGACACATTCAGTCACGGTACTGTTTTGTTTATCTGCGTATAATAACAGCTGTTATAAGCATAAAACACATCGGCGAAATAAGCCGGATAAGTATGTTATCATCGCATTTCTTACCGAATAATTCTTTTCAAAAGTCGTTTTTAGACACAGCTTATCCGCAGTCACAGGCTGTCCGGTTTTGTCCCGACCTCCTCCGCTTAACCCCTTTTTCCCCGTTTTACTTGTATTTTATGGCTGTGTTTGTTATAATAAGTATAAAGAAATATTTGATGCATCTTGCGAAAGGAGAAGGTACGCTATGGCATACGAAAAGCTCACAGGCACTTTTGAATCCTCGAACGGCACTGATAACTGTGCATATTACATCTATGTTCCGGTTCTTCCTATGAACGTGGGATATAAAGGCATCATTCAGATTTCGCACGGTATGTGTGAATATATTGAGCGTTATGAACACTTTGCGGATTTTCTTACCTCACACGGATATATCGTCTGCGGTAACGACCATCTCGGTCACGGAAACAGCGTCAGATCAAACGATGATCTCGGCTTTTTCGCCGAAAAGGACGGCTGGAGCCACCTTGTAAACGATCTGCACCGTATGACGATGATAATGAAAAAGAAGTACCCTGCACTGCCGTATATTCTTATAGGTCACAGTATGGGCAGCTTTGTTGCAAGGCTGTATCTCACACGCTTTCCTAACGAGCTTACCTGCGCCGTAATTATGGGTACGGGCGATGACAAGGCACTTTCCGAAATAGGAGTAAGGGCTACACGCTCCGTTGTTTCCTTGAAGGGCGAGCGTTTCCGCAGTGATAAGCTGAACACTCTCATTTTCGGAGTGTATAACGACAAAATCAAAGATTGCCAGACTATCTATGACTGGCTCACTCACGACAGAGATGTTGTAAAAAAGTATATCGACGATGAAAAGAGCAATTTTGTGTTTACGGCAAGCGGATTTGTTGACCTTACTACCCTTCTTCGCAGAGTATCAAGTCAGCAGTGGGCTGAAAAGGTGCCGAAAAAGCTGCCTGTTATATTCATGGCAGGAACGGCAGACCCTGTCGGCGGATACGGCAAGGGTGTAAGAAATGTATACGCAAAGCTGATTGACGAGAGTTGCAACGTTGATATCAAGCTGTACCCCGGCGCACGTCACGAGCTTGTAAACGAAACTATGAAGGAAATAGTTTTTGACGATATTTTAACCTGGATAGAAAGAAAGGTCGGCGGAATGACAGGCAATTACGAATTTTAAGCCTTATGCCGAAAAGAACAATATGAAAGACGGATTTATAAAAGTAGCGGCGGCAACACCTGAGATTAAGGTTGCCGACTGCAAGCACAACGCAAAACAGATAATCTCTCTGGCAAAAGAGCTTGCTAAAAAAGATGTAAAGCTCGCAGTTTTCCCTGAACTGTGCATCACGGGTTACACCTGTCAGGATCTGTTCTACCAGACAACGCTCCTTGACGGTGCTAAGAATGCGCTCGTAACTATTCTGGAAGAACTGTCGGAGCTTGATATGATAACTGTAGTCGGACTGCCGATACAGTATGACAGCAAGCTGTATAACTGTGCGGCTGTGACCTATCACGGAAAAGTGCTTGGATATGTACCTAAGCAGTACCTGCCGAACTACAACGAATTTTACGAGATGCGCCACTTTACCGCCTGGGACGGCAGTAAATGCGAATATTTTTTAAACCGCTTTGACACGGACGCTGACGGCGAATGTGACGATTCGCTGAGTGCATATTTCGGTGCGGGACTTATATTCTGCTGTAACAATATGCATGATTTTTCTTTCGGAATCGAGCTGTGCGAAGATCTGTGGTCGCCCTGCCCTCCCTCGACATATCTTGCACAGGAAGGCGCAAATATCATTCTTAATCTTTCAGCAAGCAACGAGATGATAGGAAAGTCGGAATACCGCCGTTCGCTTGTTTTAAATCAATCTGCAAGGCTTATTTCTGGTTATATCTACTGCTCCGCAGGGGAAGGCGAAAGCACGCAGGACCTTGTATTCTCAGGACATAACATAATTGCCGAAAACGGTGCAACGCTTGCCGAAAGCGAGCTTTTCTCAAACGATTATGTTATCAGCGAGATAGACGTAAACAAGCTGGCATTTGAACGCAGAAAAAACACATCATTCAGAAATGACAAATGCGATACGGAAACTATATGGTTTGATATACCGCTCACCGATACAAAGATAACACGTTTTGTATCACGCACGCCGTTTATCCCCTACTCTGCCGATGAGACCGACAAGAGATGCGAGCTTATTCTTTCGATGCAGGCACACGGACTCAAAAAGCGTCTTGCTCATACTTACGCAAAAACCGCCGTTATAGGAATTTCGGGTGGGCTTGACAGCACGCTTGCACTTCTTGTATGCGCCAATGCAATGAAGCTGCTCGACAGACCTATGACGGATATTGTAGCGGTGACAATGCCGTGCTTCGGCACAACAAAACGCACAAAATCAAACGCTGTGAAGATATGTGAGGCAATAGGCGTCACCCTGCGTGAAATCAACATAACCGACAGCGTAAAACAGCATTTTCTGGACATCGGACACGATATAAACGATCTATCGGTAGTATTTGAAAACGGTCAGGCAAGAGAACGCACAAAGGTGCTTATGAACATCGCCAATCAGACGGGCGGACTTGTAATAGGCACGGGCGATCTGTCCGAGCTTGCTCTCGGCTGGGCGACCTACAACGGCGATCATATGTCTATGTACGGTGTGAACTGCTCGATACCCAAGACGCTTATCAAGCATCTTGTCAGCTACTACAGCAAGACGACAGATAACAAGCTGCTCAAAGAATCGCTTGATGATATACTTGATACGCCTGTAAGCCCTGAGCTTCTGCCTGCACATAACGGAGAAATATCGCAGAAAACCGAAGACCTTGTAGGTCCTTACGAGCTTCACGATTTCTTCCTGTACAACGGCATAAGATGGGGATTTACCCCCGAAAAAGTATTCAGGCTTGCGCTGTACGCTTTTGACGGTGCGTATGACCGTGAAACAATACTGAAATGGCTGAAAACCTTCTACCGCCGTTTCTTCTCGCAGCAGTTCAAGCGTTCGTGCCTGCCCGACGGTCCTAAGGTCGGATCGGTAACGCTGTCGCCAAGAGGCGACTGGAGAATGCCGAGCGATGCCTGTGCAACGCTGTGGTTAAGTCAGATAGAAAATCTGAAATAAAGTCTTATCTGCGAATAAATGAAACCAACCTGTCAATAATTACCTCACAAAGCTAAACGCTACGGAGGTAATTATGGCAGGTTTTTTTAAACGTAATATTCTTGACAAGGCTATGATACTGGGTGCGGTGATATGTATTATAATAACAGCCTTTACCGCATTTGCGGAGGATTGCGAGGAAAAGCCGCAGGAAGTGCTGAGGCTTCATATACTGGCAAACTCGGACAGTAAGGACGACCAGACGCTGAAATACGATCTGCGTGACTATATGCTTTCAACGTTTTCGGATGTATTCGGAAACTGTGACAGCTTCAGCCAATCGGTAGCCGTTGCAAACGAACGCAGAGCCGAAATCGAAGAAAAGGCTAACGAATTTGTACATTCCAAAGGCTACAGCTACAATGTAAAATGCGAGGTCGCAAAAACATATTTTACCACCAGAAAGTACGAGAATGTAACCTTACCTGCAGGAGAATACACAGCCGTCCGCCTGCTTATCGGAAATGCAGAGGGTAGGAACTGGTGGTGCGTAATGTTCCCACCGCTGTGCCTGCCTGCCGCATCGGGTGAATTTTTTACCGAAGAACAGAGCAAACGGGTTGAAGAAAGCCGTGATTATGAAATAAAGTTTGCGATATTTGAAGCGTTGCAGGGGCTTTTCGGCGGCGGTGATACCGGTAGCGAAAGCTCGGAAGAAACCTCCTGCGACAGCACGGATAATGATTTTGCTAAAATATCCGTTTTCGGCATTTTGAACTGTGATGTTCTGTGATTATTAAGGCAGGCGGTTTTCCGCCTGCTCAGACTGTCGATAAACCTCTTGATTATATAAAAATGGGGTCGCAGGGGCGTAGC
>OHLA01000084.1_pt1 | contig 43413 bp, 45 predicted proteins | sample 1568961 | NCBI WGS metagenome assembly OHLA01 (sample SAMEA3879530, study PRJEB24766) | human gut metagenome | biome: human-associated habitat; feature: feces | place: USA | collected 1985/1987
AATATGCACAACTTTTTAAACATAAATCTTTTATAATTTAATTCCGCCAATAGATAGCATAACAGAATTTATCTTTAGGATGCAGCGATTCTACGATAGTCATGAATTCGTATGATAAACACGGATTATTTGCTCCAATTTTTTGCCAAAGACTGACAGGAACATCTTGAAGAGAATTATATTTAATCCAGGTCATATGTGTAGAATGGGTTATATGTATAATATTTTTTTAGCAAAAACTCAAAAGGAGTATCAGTTATAGCAATCCATGTTGGAATTAGTTCTTTTTTTGTTATAATTGAACTTGTATATAATCGTATCCATTGAGAAAGTTTCTCTAATACAACCGGCGAATCAGTGTCATCATTATATATAGTTTTATAAGGAACTTTAATCATATCATAAACTTCTTCAGAATCTGTAATCTCACAAATCCCAAATTTTGTCGGTTCCTTAAACATTGGGCTGTCAAACATCAATCCAAAAATATTAAAGGTGGTAAAAAACGGCTTGCGACACAAAGTCTTATGAGCTGCTTGATAAAAGCCTAGGACTTCGTTGCGTTGTTCATCAGATTCGGAAGGGAAACCGATAATATGACAGAAATGAAGACCAATATTTGCCTGTGTGGCATTATCAAACAGAGAACGAGCGACATGAATATAATCATGATTAAAGCTTGATTTATTCATTAAGTTTAGAATATCCTCATTAACATGCTCTAACCCAATCCACAATTCTCTCAAGCCCGACTGACTTAATTTGGCAAGATTCTCTTTTGTCAAATTCTTATCTAATCTGGTTCTTAATGACCAAAAAATTTTCTCATGAAGAATGCTACCTGCAAATTTTACAGCAAACTGCGATGGACATGCCTCATCAAGAAACCAAAAGTTTTCCACATTATATTTCCGATGTATATATTTAATCTTTTGAATCTGAAAAGATATAGAAGATGTTTGTTCAAAAAATTTATTTGAATTGATTGAACAGAAATTGCATTTGGCCCAAAAGCATCGATACGACAACCTATCAGTAACAATTCTCTCTGGAAAAAAATATTCTTCCCATCGTATATCATCATAATTAGGAATTATGGATTCATCAAATAGTTTGTTGAAATTAATCTTGGGATTTGAAGTAGTGACTGTACACAAATTTTCAATATCACCAATTTCCTTTTCTAATAACAATGACTTTACCAAATCTATTAAGCCAGTATCATTCCTATAAACAAATATGCTATCGAATCCGAAAAAAAATCTTGAATTAACAAGCTTATGTCTGATTCTTGAAAAGCTAAATTCATCAAAACCTTGTCCTGCATAATTAATATGGCATGACGGCAAATACTTTTTTAATATAAAATTCATTGTTAACGCTGGTATAATATCCCATGGGAACATTATGTCAACAAGAACTATTTTAGGTTCATATTTGAGAATAATCGGCATGATTTTATTCTCTATTATTTTAATGAGAGGATTTATCGTTTTATTTTGTGCAACTTCATAAATTAAATCTACATTATTAGGATTAAAACCTATCTTTGCCCAATAAGGAATATTCGTCATAAAGAATGTTCCATATCCACAGTAAATGATATTCAAAGCTCTGAATATTACCATTTGAGCCCATCTTAAATTTCTCAAATTTCGAGCATCAGATGTACGAAGAATACACTTTGCCACATCTATTCTATTTACAACTTTCTCTTTTTCAATTTCAAATTCTTCATCAGTATGTATTATTGAGTATGGAAATAAATTGTCTTGCATCAATTTATACTGGAATTTTTGCGCTACTATAAATTCCTTATCCAATAATGTATTCCATATTATTTGGTTTACATCTATATGCTTATTATTAATACCGGCACGACATAATAATCCTTTCAAATAAGCAGGATTAAACATTGGGAAAGTCGCAAAAGAAGAGAAAGTGTTTAATATAAGTGTCTTCATTTCTTTGTAGATAACATGTGTAACAATATATATGATGCATTCCTATTTTTGCAGATTCCTCTATTAATTTTATAAGAGTAAGTAATAGGGTCACTTAATTCTATCTCGAAACAGTAGTTCTTGAATTTTAAATCACCATATTTGTTTTCAAGAGAAGTTACTCCAATATCATGAGTGGCAACCATTGCCATATAGTTTCTTTTAGAGAAATAATCCAACAACTCTAATGTCCCTTGTAATTTATCTTCAGAATTTGTTCCTTTCAATACCTCATCTAAAATCAACAAAGTGGGAGAATTAGACGAACTATAATCAATAGCCTGAGCCAAACGATCAATCTCTGCATTAAAATAGGATTTGCCAATCGCTATATTATCTTGTGTCCTCATACTTGTAAATAGTTTAATTTGAGGATTAAAAAAAAATCTCTTTGCAAAAACCTTACATCCAGCATTAGCCAAGACCAAATTTAATGCGATTGTTCTCAAAAAAGTACTTTTCCCTGACATATTAGCACCGGTAACTATTGATATTGATTTTTCGTCCTGGCAATAATCATTACCCACAACATCTCCGTCCACAATAAATGGATGATAGATATTTTGCATCTCAATTCCTTTACAGATAAATTGAGGATTTATGGTCTCAAGGGAGTTGAAATTATAGTTAGATAAGCTAACAAGTGCATCTAATTTCCCTATTTCATTTAATAATTTAGGCAATTGGGAAAGATGCCGTTTCTCCCATAAAGAGAATTTTAGAGTTGTATATATGTCTAAAATGGCAAGACAATTAACGAATATCCATAGTATGGAATTATTTCTAAATTTAAGCAGTTCGTTCATGGAGTATAGCTTAGCAATGGATTTTTTTTGCTCCTTAAATTCCGCTTGGATATTATTAAGGATTTCGCTATTAAATCTGTTTTTTGTGCATAATTCAACAATTGGAAAATATTGCAATGTATATGTAACTAATGAATTAATTCGGTTCATAATTTTCCCACTTCGATAAAAGAAAAGAACACTCAGAGTTCCATTTATGAATATAATATTCATGAAAATTATCAAAATTATTTTTACAGAAATATCAAGCAATGAGAATGTTATTAATAAAAGAAGGGACACCGTTGTTATCGACCATGATATTCTTACAATCCACTTCAAAATATTTACATTCAGTTTTGCAGGAGTATCAGCTATAATCCTATCATCTAATTGTTTATTTCTTTTTCCTATGCACAGAAAATTCATTCTAAAATCATTTAATTTCTCTAATTCGGCAATCGCTGCTTGACGCCGCAGTATTGCATCTTTTCCTATTCCAACATTAGATAATATTTGTGCTAATTTATCTGCGCCCTCTTTTGTTATTGTTCTATTTATTCTATGAAACAAAGAACTTTCGCCAAAAATATCAATGTCAAATGTATAAGGATGTTTCGTAGAAATATATTCTGCACCATTATTATTTGTAAATACTCCAGACAAATTGCTCATTTCATTAGAGAGTATCACTTTCTGCTTTTGAATGAACCTTTGTCTTTCCATTTTTTTCTCGTCTAAATAATTCAATATTAGATATATTATAAAACTGATTACTCCATATAACCAAACCATGTCATGTTTTGAATAATAGAACCATACAATACAAGATGATATAGCCAAAGAGAAAAATAGTAACTTCCCGTAAAGAAGCATTGAACTTTTTTTTGTTATATTCTTTAATATCTCATTATGACTGTTAATCCTTTCTTTGTAATAATTCTTAGGGGTAATTTTTGCCATGCAGTATTTTTTTTAAAATTAAAATTATTCTACTCATACGCTTTTCGATTCCGCGCCTTTACAGTATGGTCTGACAATGCTTCAATATCTATCATAAAAGCATTTACATACAATCCAACGGCAAAGGTAATATTTAATTTTGTAACGGTCGTAATAATCTATTAAATTTGTACTCAAATTGAGAATTTAATAGTTTATGTAACTCACCATAACATCAACAAAAACATCTTAATGACAGATATATATCCTACATTATAGTAGAATAATTGTTTTGTGATTAAATATAATGGTAGTTATATTTACACAAATAGATATGGTATCTAGAAAAAAAGCTGATGGGTCTCACAGTTAGAGATTATGAGTGAATAGAGCTTATATAGAATAAGGAACAGGGGTTATGATTATCAGTACCCTAAAACCTTATTCTATATAATGTCTAATGTTAAGAGCCTAAAGACCTAAAGACTAAGGAGACATACAGGTATGAGCCAGAGATTCCCAAAAGTTGGGGTTATACAAACAATAGCTTGATAAAAACAAATAAAAAATTCTATGCGGTGAGAAAATTAAATCGGCAATATTTCTTGCTATTGCCAAAAAGAATGGCTTGGACATCCATATTAGGAGCAAAGGAGCATTTAAATGGCATGTTATTGATATAGACAAGGAACAATTAACTACAGGTAAATCAAAGATAGCGGATCCCGTACTTTAACGGAGGCCACAAGGCTGTAGGAGATTATCTAGCATATATAGCCCTAAAGACATCTAATAATAAAATTGGGCGGTAACGGTCTGCTCCATGCTGCTGTTACCGCTACCGGCTTCCGGCCTCACAATTCACGGTTCAGAACCATTGCCAACGGGAACATAAACTGGTTATAGGCTTTCAGTTTTTGCAGGTTCAGCACATTTCCGGCATAAGGATTGGTCAAATCGGTATAGAAGAACACATCGGTAAATCCGGCGTGTTCTTCCACAATTTCACCCGCTAATGGTATTTCCTCCACATTGAACAGCTCCAGAGGCAGTTCCTCCAGACGGGCCTGTTCCGCATTTCCCTACACATTGAGGTTGCGGTTAAACAGGACGAAACCTTTCTTCCTGTAATCCACACGCATACCGTACGGACGCTCCACAAGAAAAGCATCCGCCGCTTTCTTTATATAGTTTTCCATGATTCTGAAATTAGAAATTACAAAAATACATCTTTTGTCCGGCAATGGCGAACAAATCAGGAAGAGAATCGCCACAGCCCATGCAAAGCACACTACCGTGTATTTTATTTCCCACCCTGCAAAGGTAGTCCCGTGTCCGGTGTACCCGGCCAAGGTCAGGCCCCTGCGGGGTTGGCTGAAAGAAAATCATCCTCGCCTGACGGCTGCGGTATTTTCTTTCGCCAAACCTTGCGGGTACTGCCACGGGACAGTCAGGCAGGTGAGAAATAAAAATACCGGCTCCCGGAGCCGGACATGTTTAACAGATAAAATACAATGAATCATGAAAATCCTGAATCAAGAACATTTCGAGAATGTAAAGCGTTATGCCGAATCCATCGGTGACACCTCACTCCGGAAATGCCTGGAACGGTTGAAGAGCTGGGAGGAAAATCCTGACTATCCCAGCGAAATCTCACTCTACTATGACCATGCCCCGTACTCGTTCGGCTTCACCCAACGCTATCACGACGGAAGGACAGGCATCGTGGGCGGCCTGCTCTATCACGGAATCCCGGATCGTTCTTTCGCCGTGACACTACAGCCGTTCCATGGATGGCAGATACACACCTGATGAGAGGCAAACAACAGTATTAACTTTATAAAATTCAATATGGAAACGACATTGGCAGTAATGGAAAGACAACAGCAGTTTGACTTCCAGAATAACGGAATTGAAGTGATGAACTTCGAGACACTCCAACGCACCTATAAAGAAAATGACATCTACAATAACCCGGTGCAGGGCATCTACCATTACCAGGTCATACGCCGCATGATGAACATCTGTGAGAAATACAATCTCGATTATGAGGTGGAAGAAATCTTTGCTGCCCAGAACAGAAACAAGACACAGCCGGGAGTGAGCATCCTTCCGCAGGTAGAACAGACACATGGTGAAAAAGCCGTGGAAGCCCATATCCTGCGCCGTATTTTCGCTACTATCCGGATCAAGGATTGGGAGACAGACGAGCTGACAACCACACTGGCCGTCGCCTACCACCAGGACGGCATACAGGCAGCCATAGGCCCTTGCGTGAAGATATGCCATAACCAGTGCATCCTCTCACCGCAGCGGAGCATCTGCAATTACGGGAAAAAAAAGGTGACAACCGATGCGCTCTTCGAAACCGTGGACGGCTGGCTGGCCAATTTCAAAGTGAACATGAACGAGGACATTGCAAGGATTCAGCGGTTGAAACGCCGGATCGTCCCGATGGAAGAAATCTACCTGTACATCGGCCTGCTGACAGCCTTGCGCGTCTCCCATGACAGTTCGGACAGAAACCTGTCATCCACTGTGGAAACCTACCCGCTGAACCAGAGCCAGATTTCCATCTTCACGGAAGAGGTGCTGAAACTGGCCATGAGCAAGGGACAAATTACTGCATGGGATTTGTACAACGTGGCCACTGAAATATATAAGCCTGGAAAGACAGACTTTCCGGCTCTCATTCCGCAGAACGGAGCCATGGCGGAACTCCTGCTTTCCCGTCTCTCTGAAGAGGTGGAAGTACAGGATACCGTTCCGATAAACTGACATGCAAGCTTCTCAAGCCAAAGAAATAAGGGAGAACCTGACAGTGATAACAACTGAAAGATTCTCCCTTTTTTCATTTACTCTTCAAAAAGCAGCATGAATTCCACCTTCCTTCTCCGTTCGATGCTCGGAACCACTTTCCCTTTATAGCACCTGAAAGAGACATATTCCTTGTAAATATTACGGTCTCCCGACTCCAGCTTCTTCAACAGACGGCTTTTCGGTCTTTTCCCATAGCCTTTTAATCTGTAGGGCCCGACATTATATGAAAGGACTGCTGCCAATAAAGAATCACGCCCCAGATAACTGAACATGCGGCACAGCTTACGGAGGTCTTCCCTCAGAATGGAATCACCCTGTGCTTTTGTAATACCGTTGGTAAACTTCTCCCCGGGAAGAACTTTGTGACCCCACCCGATATAAGGCCAATGCTTTTTTTCTCCATGCCAGCCCTCGAATCGCTTGACACATTCGACCGCAAGACTGAACTTGTCCGGACTTGCCTTTACCGGATTCTCCGCCCTTGAAGGCATACCTGGAAAAAAGACCGTGGCGGAAAGTACCGCAAACCATATTGCTTTTAACTTCATCATAGGCAGGACCGGTTTAGTGGCTGTTTATTGTAACAGGCAGTTGTTTACCTCCAATAGGTACTATAGGGCCTATTGGTTCTATAGGTATTATAGGACCTATAGGTATGATGGTATCCTTTTCCTCCGTCTCGTTGTTGAAATCAAAGGTCAGCTGGAAAAGCTGTGCCGGGTCGCTGTTGTCCTCAAAATAAATGTCGATGGTCTGCTGATCCTCGCATTCAGAAGTGTAATATAACCTGAATACCTCCCTGTCAAGGGGATAGCGGTCATTGGGCAACAGCACCATCCCGTCATCCATGCGGAGCGTACCCTTGCCGTCCGGCTGGAAATAGCGGATGGTGTAGCGGGCATCGGAAAAATGTCCTTCACGTTTGAGTTCACAGCGTATTTCCACCGTCTCGCCTTTCACAATACTTGTGGGAACCGGCAGGGTCTCCACCTTGAACGGATAAGACTGCTGTACTTCCACTTCATCAGAACAGGCGGACAACAGCAAAACCGCCAGACCCAGGAACAGGACTGCCACCATTCCGGCCAATCCTCTTTTTTTATTCATTGCATTCATATTCTATCAGATTTTAATACATTATACTTTATTCGACACTTACAGGAACTTATGTTGCAGGTATTCGTTCAGGTCCTTGTAACCTTTGTACAAAGAGGAACAATCCACCAGTTTATCCGCATAGCGTTTACGGAGTGCCTCCAGCGTGCGCCGACCGGCTTCATCCCGGTCCAGATAACAGTTGATCCTCTCGTACCTGTCAAGAATAGGGAACGAGCGTTCCAGCAATGACACTGAGTTCAACACAAGATAGTCGTCTCCATATCCCAGACCGAGTTCCAGCCACGAAAGGCAGTCGATAAACCCCTCGAAGAGGTTGCATGTGTCCGAACCGTTATCCATCAGTGAAATGTCCTTAGGTGACAGGCTGGCCTTGAAAAAACGGTTGCGCAACTCGTATCCGTCGCTGACATTCCTGAATCCGATGGCGAAATACCGTTTCCCGTGCAAGGTATATCTGACTTCCCGACAGTTCGGTACAGCCACATCGCTGCTAATGCCGCGTTCTGCCAGATATCGGAGCAGGACTCTGTTGTATAGAGGACCGAAGCGTACATTCGTGAAACTCTCCTTCTTGAGGAGATCCTCCCTGTCACTCCCATCAGTGCGGGAAACGGTCTTGTGCTCGGGGGCGAGACCGCCCCATGTCTCTGTGATGAACCTGGCCTGCGCCTTGAAATCCCCGCTGCCGATAAACTCCCCGGCAAGGTTGAATATGTCACCTCCCTGTCCGGTGCCGAAGTCATGCCAGATTTCCTTTCGTACATTCACCTGGAACGAGGCGGTGCGTTCCTCCCGATACGGGGCCAGATACCAGTATTCGTCACCCCGTCTTCTTGCCGGTTCATATCCCATCCTTGCCAGAAAAGCGGCGATAGGGATAGCTTTTATCTCTTCTATAGTCATAGATGGTACAGTTTTAATGGATAATGAATTTGATTCCCAATCCGAATTGGGTTGTAAACAGTTCCAGGGAACTTCCCCACAAGGCACGTTCCCAGATATTGGCAAGCAGGACAATGCGGTCTGTCAGGTAAGTCTCAAGCTCCAGGGTTATCGCACCGCCATAGACAAACGCATCCTTGGCGAGCAGCGTTGAACCGTCAAACAGCATCCTGTCTCCCCAATTTACAGTTTCATAGCCGGCCAGTGCGGAACCGCCGATGGAGAGAAAGACTGTCCTGGACGGATCCGACAGGAATTTCAGGTAATAGCCGCCTTCTGCCGTGAACTGTGCGCAGGGCACATTTACGTTCCGGTACCCGTAATTCTTCATCAGATACTCGGTACCTATGACCCAACGGTCGGCTCTTTTGGTATATCCTGAAACGGCAAATCCGGCATAATGATTCAAGGGGGATTTCGAGCCGTTCGCAAATCCTCCGCGCAGTTCCACGCCCTTCATTCCGGGCAGGTACCGCTGGGCATGTGCCCGCCCCGGGAACAGGGCAAGCGACACGGCTGTAACGAATAGGAACAGATACTTCTTCATGACTACTTCACTTTAAGTTCGTTGATAACTCTGGCTCTCACGATATCTTCACTTTCCACGGTGAAGGTCTGGTTCCTTCCACCGCTTTTCTCGTGCATTTCCACCACCAGCACCTTGTCCGAGGGAATGGTGAATTTGTCCAGGACGAAAACGGTGCGCCCGTCCTTTTTCCCTGCGACAGTTGTTACATAGTCGTAAGCACGCAAAGGAAATATCACCTGCTCCTGGATGGCGGTACGTTTCATCACCTTCTTGTCCACAATCTTGAATGTCACGAAATCCACTTCATAAGGTACGTTGGACCGGTTCCTGATCTGTGTATGAAAGTACAATAGCCCGTTATGTGTGTAAAGACCGCGCAGCAGATACTGGATGCCGAACGCCTTGCTCCCGATATGCTTGATGTGCCTTTTGTTGTCCTTGTGGACGGACTTCGAAATGAGATATACCAGTTTCGGAGACTCGCTGCCGAGTTCTTTCAGGTAAATGTCAAGGGCGTTGTTGGGACGGTTCACTTCGCTTCCGTCATGGATGAAATCCTTCATCTCGATGTTCAGCAACAACGGTTCTTCCGCATATTTTACATTGAATGTATAGAAACTTCCGCTTTCGGTTATCACGGACATGTTGGTCTCCTCACGGAAATTCTTTACGGTAGCCTTTACACGGATGACATTTTCCGCACCGTCCGCCTTGCCTGCAATGAGGTTCGGCGATCCGAGGTCCACATAACGCACCGAAGACGGGAAGATGATGTGCGTGGTCTTGTCATAAGTCACTTCCAGACCGTACGGCGGTATCATCCGGTCGAAAGTGAGTTTTCGGGTCAGCCCGTGATAGAGGTCACCGTCTTTCTCTTTTTGGGGATACACTTCCTTGACCGGTGTGATTCCTTTGTTTACCACCGCTGCACTGTCGGTTTCAGTCTGGGCAAAGGCGCCCATGGTGCCCCCTGCAAGGGCAAGCATTACAAATAACTTCTTCATGTTGATTGAATTTTAATGGGTTGTCATTGATTGTCATTCTGATAAAGCATCAGGGTATAGCCGGATTTGAGATGCACCTTCTCTTCACGCATCTTCCGGGAGATGTACTGCGAGACACCCTGTATGGCACCCTTCCCGAGTTCGGAAAGCAGCTGGTCACCTGCCGACTGGTTGGTGATGGAGATGCTCGTGCCGAGATTCTGCCCCAGATTGGCGGCAACCTCCTTGACAGCGTTTGCTTCCATGGATCCCGGAATGAAGATGCCTTCCTGTCCGTCATTGTCATACACGGCAAGTTTCACGGGGATGATGGTACCGCCATATTCAACCTGAAGGATATTGACGTGAAGCCTTTCTCCCTGTATGCGCCCTTCTCCGATGAGCAAGGAGTTTTTGGGAAGGACATGCTTTCCTACACGCATCGCTTCCAGAAGTCTCATCTTCACACCCAGACCACTGATTACAGTCTGGTTCCCGTGGATGCAGGCCCGTATGGTATTCCTCACGTCTTTTTCATCCCTGTGGCCAATCGGGGTATGGAATCTTTCCGCCAATGTCCTTCCCGTTAATGACACGGAATCCCGGACCGGTTGCGGCAACGATGATACTACGTGTGTGGAGACCAACCCGACGGGAACGGCTTTCATGTTTCCATCTCGTCCTCTTTCTCCATCATCCGGATGGTTTTTCTTGTTTTTGCCGCCATTGCCCGGCATGTACTTGGCCGCAAGCTCGTAGGACTTTTCCAAAAGTGCCACCTGTTCCTCATAGCCCGGCTGTGCATTCTGTGCGGCAGCCGCCTGCTTCAGCTGTTCCACCTCGGCTTTCAAGGCCTCCTTTTCCGGGTCTTCCTGCGGTGATTCGTAAAAATTGCCGAGGGTCCTGTTGATGTCATTGTAAGCGGAAACGGATGAAAAACGGGCTTCCTCCCTTCGGCCGGTTTCATGCAAGCTGCTTTCCTTGTCATCCGCATCCGGTGACAGCTGTACGCGAGTTCCGGAGTTCTCGTCCGAAATGCCGGAGAAGTCTCCCAGCGTGCGCATTTTTTCTGCCTGTTTGCGCTTCATGTCCGCCTGTTCGTAGGCAGCGATCTTGTCTCCCTCTATGCCGGCTCCCCTCGGGTCAGGCAGTTCGGTATTGAAGCCCGCATTTTTTCCCTCCTTTCGTCTGTCCTCTTTAGACGGTGCGAAGATGAACCACATCGCACCAAGGAAGAGAAGGAACATTCCTGCAAAAACCAGATATTTCCTGATTTCCAGCCTCTGTCTCAATTTGTCTGCATTATTACTCATTTTCTTCCTGATTGAATTGGTTAAAGAAATCTTCCATTTCCTGCATTTTTTCATCCGGAATTGTATCGGCAGGAACGATATCCGGAATGTCCAACGGGGCTATCTCAATGATGTCCCGCTGTACATCTTCCCGCCCGATGTCATAGATGGCACGGAAAATCAGATAGAAATTTCCGAGAGCAAACAGGACAGCCGGCACGATGACTGCCAACATTCTCTTTTCCGGAGAAAGCCCGGCACACAAACCCCGAAGCTTTTCTGCAACGGTTTCCTTGATTCTTACAAACATCTGTTTCATACATTCGAAATTTTAACGGTCATACACTCTGATATCCCTGTTCTCCACCACACGGAAGGCTTCAAGGATGAAACCGTGCGGATTATTGTCGCTGCGGGTGGAGTTCAGCAGCCTGCCACGTGTGACAAGGCTGCGTTCGGTCACACTCTTCTCCCTGATAATGGAGAGTTTCGCATAGGTCACGACTTCATACGGATAGGTATTGAAATCGCACCTGACACTGTCAATCCCAATCCGCTGGCTCATGTTCCCCGAAATGATCCGGTTGTAATATCCCTGCTCTGCCAGATCCACATAATGGGCATAGGCAGAACGGTCGCTGAGAAACATCGCCCGTTGGATATTACCCTCAATCGCGCTTTTGTCGGGAGACAGTGTAAAGAACAGTTCATGAAACCTCCTGACATGTTCCCTCGCTTCCACCGGGCGGTTCTGTTCCAAGTCTTGTGAAAGGGCCAGCATCAACGACTTTCCCTCATCCAGAACATAGATCTTCTCCCGTTGCGCTTCCGCAAAGCTGTAAGCCTTCCATACTGAAAATCCCACAAGAAGCGTACAGACACACAGATAGATGATTCCGAACAGGCGGAGGTGTCTGAAACTTGTCTCGATATTCTTCAATGATTTGAATTCCATTCTGTAAATGTTTTATACTGTTATTGCCTAAATTCACTTGACCAGCCTTCCGGCAATGTTTCCCACCGCCGCTCCGGCACTTCCTGCCACCACAGAGCCGGTCTTGGATGCCGCCTGATTCACGTTCTTTCCATAATTTCCCGCACCGCCTCCGGCCTGCACAATCCAGTTGGATACGGTCGGGATGGTGAAATACCCGATAATGCCGATTATCAGAAACGTGATGTAAACTGCGTTTGAACTGTCAGGGATGAAATCCGGATCGGAAAGCTGCTCGATGTCCCTTTGTAGCATCAGCACCTGGATTCTCGCCAGCACACTGCTGAACAGGTCGCTGACAGGAAGCCAAAGGTAGATGCTGATGTAGCGGACGAACCACTGGCTGAGAGATGCCTGAAACCCGTCCCAGCAGGAAAGGGCAAAGGAAACGGGACCGAGTATCGAAAGGACGATCAGGAAGAATGTCCTCAGCGTATCAATGACCAGTGCCGCAGCATTGAAAAGGAGTTCCAGCAGTTCCCGGAAAAAATCCTGTACCGACTTTTTCATGTTATACATGGCACGGTCCACATACATTCCGCAGGCCTCTATCGCATCCAATGCGCCCAGTTCGTCCAGTTTGTTGTCAAAAGCCTCCTTGTCCACCAGATAGGCAGTCTCGGGATTCCGTTTCATAGCCTCCATCTCCAGCTTGTCCTTCTGTGCCCGGTACTCGTTCATGTCAAAGGTCTGGCTTTCGAGAATCGTATGCGTGCCTTTCACGACCGGTGACAGGATACTGTTCAGCGTACCCAGTACAAGCGTCGGAAAGAACATGATACAGAGTCCAAGGGCGAACGGACGAAGAAGCGGAAAGACATCCACGGGTTCGGCACGGGCCAGAGCCTGCCATACACGATATGCCACATAGAAAAGAGCACCCAACCCGGCAAGCCCTCGGGCGACACCGGTCATCTGTGAGCAGAGCGGCATCATTTCCACATACAGATTCTGTAAAATCTGATGCAGGTTGTCAAAATTTGCAGCCAACAATACCATAAGCATTCGGAATGAGGATTACCAATAACGTTCGTTCGGTGAACCGTAGAGAGCCATTACACGGTCCAGGTCGTTCCGTTTCTTGGCACGCAGGTAGGACACCCCGATATTCTTGTTGGTATAATACTGCACCAGGCTTCGGTTTTGCAGCATGTCGTTGTAGCAGCGGTCGATGATGTCCATCCTTTCCTTGTCGTTCATGGAAAGCCCGTTCTCGTTGACTACCGTCTTCAGGTCGTTCAGCAGATGGGCACTTTCTTCTAGCAGTTTGGTGTATCCAAGGGCAATGGCACTCAGTTCTTCCGGTGTAAAATACGGGTCGCTGAGCATACGCTCGAAGCTGGTGACATAGATGTCCGTGATATCTCCCACCATCAGGATAGTCTGCTGGACCTTGCGGGCATCCCGGACAAGGTTCTTGACCTTGCGCAATCCGTCATAATACTCCTTGCCCTGCTTGTAGATTTTCACGGTTTCCTGAAAATTGTTGAGCATATTGTTCGCCGTGGAAGACGTATGAACAATGTTCTTGGCGGCATTGATGATGCCCTGTGCCAGATTGCCCGGATCGCTCACGACCCATTGGGCTTGTACTGTGAAGCTGGCAAGGAAGCAGCCCATGCACAGCATGAGAATTTTCTTTTTCATGATGTTCTTGTTTTTATAGTGAATAATCCTGCTGAATATCAGATTCCGAATTTCCGCCCCTTGGTCGGCAGATTCCGTAGGATGGCCCGTTGCGCCTGTCTCGTGCGGTTCTCTATTCGGGAATCCTCCCTCTTGCTTCTGATAGTGGCAAAGAGTTCGTCAGCATACGGCCTGCGTCCGGTCATCCTGACAAACCGGGCATCCAGTTCCCGGTATGCTTTTTCAGCCTGACACGAACGTTCCGTGGCGGAAGCGTTCTTGTCTATGCCATATTTGGCAAGAAATCCCGGATGGACATGAAGAATATCATGAACGGATTCCGGTATAGCGGCTATCTGCCCCAATCTCTCCAATTCGGTATTCAGCTTGTCGAGATATTCGACCGGGGGACGGGGACAGAGCCTTTCAAATAGTTCTTCAGCGCGGTGTGTCAGCCTCGCATCTATTTCCAGCACATCCGGAATCTCACCAAGCAGCCTTTTCTGCCTGTATTCATCATTCTTCATGGCACTGAGCTGATGATACAGCCGGTAATCCTCCGTCAATCCATAGTGATCCCGGATGCGCTTGGGAATATCCCAGTCATACATCAGAGACCAATAGAGGCAATCAGTCACTTCCCTGAGCCACTTTTCATCTGATTCAAATCTTTCATGCATACATGTTGCCTTTAAATAGGTTTATAAAAATCTTATTTTCCTCTTTTGCTTTCGGCCAACTGCTTGATAGCAAGTTCTATGTTGCCGCCGAGTTTGTCCGTAAGGCGCATGAGTTCCAGTTTTTCCGTTTCTTCAGTGGTGTAGCACATATATTCTTCAAGCGACACCTCAGTGGCATAGACTGCTGACTGGGTTCCGCCGAGACCAATCCACACTTCCTTGTATTTGCGGGAAGGGTTGTTGGCCATGTTGATGGAAAGTATCTGCGCACGCTCCTTGTCGGTCAAGCCGAGCAAGGACTGGATCTCGTCAAACTTGTTCATGTACTTGCGCTGGTCAAGGAGAATCTTACAGTCACTGTTGTTGATGATAGTCCCCTTGACAATGGGAGAAGAAATGATATCTTCCACTTCCTGGGTCACGACAACGGCTTCGCCGAAAAACTTTCTGACGGTCTTGAAGAGATACCGAAGATATTCCGCCATGCCTTCTTTGCTGATGGCTTTCCAAGCCTCTTCCAGCAATATCATCTTGCGGATTCCCTTCAGTTTTCTCATTTTGTTGATAAAGGTTTCCATGATGATAATGGTGACTATCGGGAAGAGTACTTTGTTATCCTTGATATTGTCCAACTCAAAGACTATGAAGCGTTTATTCTGTAAATCAAGCTGCTTATCGGAGTTGAGCAGATAGTCATACTCTCCACCTTTGTAGTAGGGCTCCAATACATTGAGGAATCCCCACACGTCAAAATCCTTCTCGCGGGTGCGTTTCTTTTCCAGGATATTCTGATATTCGTCACGGATAAACTCATAGAAAGTATTGAAAGACGGTTCTAGGCCGCTGTCCTTGCGGATCTTCTCCAGAAAGAGATTGACCGCATTGGACAATGCCACCTCCTCGGCACGTGTCGGCGGTTCGTCGTCACGCTTCCATAGGGTAAGGATAAGCGTCTTGATGGATTCTTTCTTCTCGATGTCGAAAATCCCGTCCTCCACATAGAAGGGGTTGAAAGCAATCGGATTATTTTCCTCATAGGTGAAATAAATCCCGTCTTCACCATGTGTCCTGGCATGGATAAGGTTGCACAGCCCCTGATAGGAATTTCCGGTATCCACCAACAGCACATGCGTTCCTTGCTCGTAATACTGGCGTACCATGTGATTGGTAAAAAAGGATTTACCGCTACCGGAAGGTCCGAGGATGAATTTGTTACGGTTGGTGATGGTGCCGTTCTTCATGGGCAGGTCGGAAATGTCCAGATGAACAGGCTTTCCGGTCAGGCGGTCCACCATACGGATGCCGAACGGGGAGAGCGAATCCTTATAGGAGGTTTCCCCGATGAACAGGCACAGGGCCTGTTCAATAAAAGTGTGGAAACTTTCCTCTGAAGGGAAATCCCCTGCATTGCCGGGTATCGCCGCCCAGAAGAGGGTCGGCACGTCCACTGTGTTGTGACGCGGTTTCGCTTCCATCAACGCCAGTTGGCTGCCCACATCGTTCTTGATACGCTTCAACTTTTCCCGGTCATCGCTCCAGGCCATGACGTTGCAGTGTGCACGGATGGAGGTCAGCCCCTTGCTGTGTGCCTCGTTCAGGTACTCTTCAATCCATTCGCGGTTAATCTGGTTGGAACGGCTGTAACGGGAAAGCGAGTGCATGTTCCGTGCGGTCTGCTCGAATTTCCTGAGAATTTCAGCCGAATCATCAATGAAGAGATACTGGTTCACCACATGGTTGCAGGTAAGCAGAATGCCTATCGGTGCGGCAAAGGACAGCCGGCAGTCGCTCCGGTCTGTCGAGAGCCTTTCATACCGGCAGTCGGTTGACACGTTCGACGGCAAGTCTTCCGGATCGGAAAGCGTATGAAGGCACAGGTAGTTGTCGCCCACCTTCATTTCCCCGGCACCGAGTGACAGATCCTGCAAGCAGGTAGCATCTTCCTGCGACATGGAAAAATACTTCTCGATGATGCCGGCGGAATTTTTGCTCCCGATGATATCCTCATCCGTCAGGCGGATGATACGTAGCAGGCCGCTGTCGTTCACGATGCGTTCGAATTGTCCGCAGCACTCCATGAACCGGGTGACGGTTTCCTTGTCCTGCATTTCCTTGGGGATAATGAATCCCCTTGTAAGTGCATTGAAACTGCTGGTCGTCCGGCTGTGTTCCTTCGTGGTCTTCGTCAGGAACAGGTAACAGGTATGCTGCAAATACGGCCGCTCGTTGAAATGCCGCTCGAAACTGCGGCTCAGAAAGCTCAGATCTTCCTTGCAGATATCCGGCTTGTATCCCTCTTCAATGAAGAAGTCCTGCTTGTGTACGATGCTGTAGTTCGGCAAAACCTTTACCGCTTTTGCCCAGGTGGAGTGCATGGACTCGTACTCGGCACGTGTCAGCGTGAACAGTTCGGGCAGTTCCACCCGGTATGCCATGGTGATGTCCGCATCCTTGCTGATGATGCAGCCGTTCTCCACGGCCAACAGCGGGAACTTGCTTTCCAGCGTGGCTGTTTTCATTACGTTTTTCATGCTTTTCTGTTTTTAATGGTTGGAGAAAACAACCGGAGGAACTTTCTCCGGCTGATGATGTAGCGGGGATGGCTGCGCAACGCATGGAGTTTCATAAGGCCCCATTCACCGTATTTCGAGTTCATCCTGAAAGTGACCCAGACCAGCACCGATGCGGAAACGACCCCGAAACCGATGCAGACCCACTGGTCGATACCTGCCATATACATGACGACGAAGATTACGAACAACGCGAGCAATCCTCCTGCAAAGATGAACAGGTACTGGCTCTTGAGTCCTTTGAACTCCGGGCTGCGCCCAATCCCCTTGTTGACATTGAATTCCGCCATATTACAGGAAGAATGAGCGTAAGATGGTGGCGGCGACAATCAGGAAGATACACGCACCGAACCAGCTGGCGGCAGTCTTTGAGGTGTCCGGGTCGCCTGATGAGAACTTGGAATAGACCTTCACGCCTCCGATAAGGCCGATAACGGCACCGATGGCGTAAATCAGCTTGGTGCCGGGATCGAAATACGAAGTGACCATGTTGGTAGCTTCCGTAATTCCACCGATACCGTTGCCCTGGGCAAATGCCCCCATTGAAACCAGCAGCGTCATAGCTGCCAAAAAGAATCTTTTTTTCATGTGTCGAAACTTTTAATTGGTGAGACAAAAAAATGATTTCGACTGCGAATATATAATACTTAATTCATTGATTTACAAACTGTACGATATGTGACACCGTATGACATCACGTTACATCGGCAAGGATTTTCCAATCGATAGAGAAGAGGATTTTGGGCAGCCGTAGAAAGAAAAGGCAGAAGATAAAAAACGGCCACTCTCCATGAAAAATGTGAAACTACAACTTGTCCGAATCGCAAAAAAAAAAGCGAAGTCTGAAAACCGGGCGGCTTTCAGACTTCACTTCATGTCATGTGAACGCTGTTTACTCTGCTACGGAATCGGAAGAGAGGGCACGCTGTTTCTTCCGTTCCTCCTTTTTCTCTTTTTGCAGCTTCTTCTTGGTCTCCATTTCCTTCAGAATCTGTTTCAGCGGCTTGACCGTTTCCGGTTCCTCACGCTTGAACCGCTTGAAATAGATGTGCTCTATAAACTGCGGAAGCGGTGCTTTCCACGGTTCCTGCTTGTGGTTGTCTATCTTTCCGAGCTTGTCAGGGTTCAATCCCAACTCACGGGCCATCTGCACCTGTTTGTCAGAAAGGCGGTGGCGTTTCTGCATCACCATCCATTTCTCTAATACTGCTTTTTTCACTGCCATTCATTTTTTGCAAAGATACGAATCTTGCCATTACGATAACGATATGACTATTTGAATTGTATCCAATGACAGTTTCTGAAAATGAAAAGGCACACCGATATCACATCGACATGCCTTTAAAACTATGACAGCAAAAAGAAACAATCAAACGAATTTATCTATGTGGAAAGCCTCTGCTTTCTTGGATGTGGCCTTTCGTTTTGTCAACGGTCTGCCGGTTTCATCCAGATATTCACTGACCAGGCGGTTTACCTTTTCCTGATTACTCAATTTGTCTGTGAGAAAAGATAGTATAACCGTATCGTGCATCTTATGATGTATGGTAGTGGCTGCACGTATGGCTTTCTCTTCATCCGGATTTTCAGACATCAGCACCTCTGCCACATTGTTTATATCCTCAAAGGTCATGGCTGTGTCAAAATCCGGGTCAGGTTCAGCAACCACAGGAGCCATCAACTCTTCTTTTTCCTCTTTAGTAAGACCTTTTTCTTCTTGTATTACATCATCCGGACCGATTTCCTCATCTTCCTCTATAGGCTCTTTTTCCATAGGTTCGGAACGTGTCGGAGTTTTTCTCGCCACTTCCGGGTCTTCGAGATAGACTATTTTTGTCTTGCCGATTACATCTTCAGTAACAGCAGAAGACGGCTGTGCCGTTTGCCTGTTTTGTGCGTCGGTCTTTTTCCTGCGCTTTGCCTTTTTATTGGCGTCATGCGCTTTTTGTTCCGAACGTTTCTTCCGGTATTTCCATAGATTGATACGGACTATGCGCATCAAACGGTAGACTTTATCCCAAATGCCGTACATTTCCCGGTTGAAGATGAATGTCCACAAATGCCGGAATATGAAAACAGCACACATGAGTTTTACCGTGAAATAAATTTTTGCTTCCATGGCTACAGGGGTTTATTTATGGATTCCGTGTATAATTCAGACATCTCATCCTCATATTTCGTCAGATGCTCGTCAATGATTTTGCTTACATATCCTGACATGGATGTCTCCGGAGCGACAACAGCCAAGAACCGCTTGATGAAAGCATAACTGTCCCTGTTTATGTAAACCTGAATCCGATTACCTATAGGGTGATTTACCAGATATGTCATGCGATACGATGAATCTTCAATGATTTGAATTGAAGACGTGTTGATGACATCCTTTAAGGCTGGTGTATAAGCGGTGTCTTCCCAAGTATCCGGTTCCACTTTGCCGGAAGTCTCAGGCGGAGGAACTTGAACGTTCTTTCCGGTACTTTTGCTCTTGCGCATTCTTTTGTGAATGAACGATCCGAAACTAAAAACTGTGTAAACGATGCAAGCAATGGCCGCAACGTGAAAGATAATCTGTGTCATGACTAAAATGGTTTTAATGGTTTGTAATATTCTTTGTTATACAATTCGTTGATTTCCTCCCAATGCTGCTGGATATGGTCAACGAGGATATTGCTTATATACCCCGATATGCTCATGTCCGGGGCAATAACCGGAAGAATGCGCTTTATGCATTCGGCCACCTCGCGATTTATATAGACATGGGAACGGTTGGATGCCGGGATGTTTACCAGATACTTATCCCTATAGCTACCCGCTTCCTCTTTCTTTTTTCGAGGTTTTACAAGGGACGTTTTCTCCGGCTGTGTTTCAATCGGTTCGGTAGCCGGAGCAGATTCCGGCTTTTTGACGGGTACGGACTCCGGTTCCGGTTGTTCCGTATTCCCATTCACGGGCTTCTCCCTGCCGAAGACAGGAATATCCCCGACAATGATATTCTTGAGAATATCCTCATTCACTTCCACTTTTTTCTTTGTCATGCGTGTTCCAATTTAAGTTTGACAATAAGTTCCTCCGCCAGTTCCTTCAGACCGCTTCCTTCCAATAGCTTGGGAGGAGGAGGCAGCAGGGTGCAGCGGAAAAAATCACGTTTCGCATGGGTGATTTCTTTCTCGTAGCGGCATAAATCGGGAAGCTTGCTGTCAAGGACGGTCAGATGCAGTTCCCTCATAACCTCTGCATAGGATTTGTAAATTTCCACGTTGGTACGTTTTTTCAGCTTGTTCCAAAAAAAGAAGATATCCTTGAGCGGCACATCTTTCGTGTTCCTGATATAATCAAGCACCGTCGTGGAAAATGCGAGTGTGCTCTGCATGATGATAAGGTCGGGAGTGGTGGGAGTCAGGACATAATCCATATTGACGATGGTGCGGAACACCCCCGTGGACTCTACCGTTCCGGGCAAATCCACAAAAATCAGGTCGTAATCACCGTTTGCGGCAAGTTTGTCCGCTGCTTCCCTTGCCTTCTCGGAAGTAGCCCCGACAATAGGATAGGCCTTCTTCGGCACACGATTCCATTGCTGCTGTAGCAATTGCTGAAAATAGACACTGTTGGCAATGGCTTTTTTGTCCCGTTCCCTCATGCGCACAAGGCTGTGCTGGGGAGAATCACAATCAATGATTGCCACATTCAGGTTTTTCTCGAAATGGAGGTAGCTGGAAAGCACTACCGTCAAGGCTGATTTCCCGACCCCTCCCTTTTGGTTGCTGACAGCAACGAATAAAGGCTCTTTGCTCATAATCTTTTCTTTTAATGGGTTATTGAATATTTGTCTGTTTTATCCGTCAATCCGTGAACGCTTCCTTCCAACTGACCATGGAATGCTTCATCCCTTATTCCGACCGGTAACTTATCCGTTATCGCATCCTTCCGTTAATGGCCGGTCTGTTGGTCATGACATTCCGATAATTGTCATATCCGACATTGCTTCCACTATCCGGACCAATAACGGAAGCATCAAACAATATGACCATTATACCATTATCGGAAGCGCGGTTTCATCCGTTCTCACTGCAAATAAAAAGGTATTTTTCCATACTTCAACCATGTTGCAAGGGAGGTGACGACCTGTGTCACCATATGTCATCACGTTACATATAACCCGCTATTTTGCAACAGGATAAACCGTCATAACTTTGCACCGACAACGGAACGGATACCGCTGCGGAGGTTTTCCGAAGCCGAAGAATGAGGCTGAAGGTCAAAACTTAATTTGACGAAGGAAAATTCATGTTCAAGCGAACATAGCAAGTTGTGTTTTGGGCAGCCCGAAATGATTCGGGCATCCCAAAACAAACTTGCCACTCGCCTGAAGGCTCGGGAGGGATTTCCTCCAAAGTCGGAAATCCATGACGAAAGATCAGCAACAGAAAAACTCAATGCGTATGGAAGAAAACAGTAAAAGAAGAAAAACAGGAAGTACGGGCAGAAAGCCGAAAACTGACCCTGCAGTTTTCCGTTACGGTATCAAACTGACCTCGGAAGAGAATGGGAATTTCGAGCTTCTGTTTGAAAAATCAGGCATGAAACAGCGGGCAAGATTCATTAAGGCCATGATTTTCGGACGTGAAATGAAGGTCGTCAGAATCGACAAGGCTGCGATGGACTACTACATCAGACTTACAAATTTCTATCATCAGTTTCAGGGCATCGGTAACAACTACAACCAGACAGTGAAGGCTGTCAAGTCCAATTTCGGCGAGAAACGGGCGTTCGCCCTGCTCCGCAATCTGGAGAAGGCCACCATCGATCTGGTGGTGCTGAGCAAAAGGATTATCATGCTTACCCGGGAGTTCGAGGAGGAATACCTGATAAAAAGGAATAAGGAGGAACAGCAGAATGGTGGCTAAAATCAACAGAGGTGTATCGCTTTACGGAGCGGTCATCTACAACCAACGGAAAGTGGACGAGTCCACCGCCCGTATCATCACGGGCAACCGTATGATTACCGATATCACCGGAAATCCCCATAATGTCATGCAGCAGACACTATGGGCTTTCGACAGCTACCTTGCCGCCAACAGGAACACGGAGAAGCCGGTATTGCATATCTCCCTGAACCCATCGGTGGATGACCGCCTCACGGACGGGCAGTTCGCGGAAGTGGCACGCGAGTACATGCAGAAGATGGGGTACGGCGACCAGCCCTACATCGTCTATCTGCACGAGGACATCGACCGCAGGCATGTCCATATCATCTCCACCTGTGTAAAGGAGAACGGCGAAAAAATCAGTGACGCATACGAATGGAACCGTTCGATGAAAGCCTGCCGGGAACTGGAAAGGAAGTTCGGACTGAAGCAGGTGGAGAACAAACGGAAGGAATTGCTTGAACCGTACCTGAAAAAAGCGGACTACCAAAGCGGTGATGTAAAGAAGCAGGTGTCCAACATCGTAAAGAGCGTGTTCGGCTCTTACCGTTTTCAGTCTTTCGGGGAGTACAGCGCATTGCTCTCCTGCTTCAATATCGAAACGAAGCAAGTGAAAGGCGAATTTGATGGAGTGCCTTATAACGGCATCGTCTATACCATGACGGATGACACGGGCAAACCGCTTTGCACGCCCATCAAGTCTTCCCTTATCGGGAAACGCTACGGGTATGAGGAACTGGAAAAGCGTATCGGTTACAACGTTCGTGAGTATAAGGCAAAAAAATGGCAGCCAAAGATCCGGAACGAAGTGGCTATTGCCATGCATGGTTGTCGTGGCGACCGGGAGACATTTGTCCGTCTGCTTGCCGGGAAAGGCATAGATACGATATTCCGTGAGAACGATGAAGGACGCATCTACGGTGCGACCTTCATCGACCACAAGAACCGGGAGGTCTATAACGGCTCCCGGCTCGGCAAGGAGTTCTCGGCAAACGCCTTTGAGCGGCTCTTTAATAATCCGGACAGCATCCCGGATTTAGATGCGCACATGCCGGACACCGGTTTGCAAAGCGGATTCTCCTCCGATATGGAAAGTGCCATCGAACAGGCTTTCGGGATATTCAACCTGGAAGCGAACGGTCCCGATCCGCAGGAAGAGGCTCTCGCCCGGAAGCTGCAACGTAAAAAGAAGAAGAAACACCGCTCACGGGGAATATCCTAATTTCCGAATTTACCAACATTAAAAATCAGTTTATCATGCAACAGGAAGATGATTTGAGAGGACTGGCCAAGGTCATGGAGTTCATGCGTGCCATATCCATTGTTTTTATTGTCATTCACGTCTATTGGTTCTGTTACCGATCATTTGTGGATATGGGTATCAATATAGGCGTGGTTGACAGGATACTGCTTAATTTTCAGCGAACGGCGGGGCTGTTCAGCAACCTGCTTATAACGAAAGTGTTTGCCGTCATATTCCTTGCACTCTCGTGTCTGGGCACAAAAGGTGTGAAGAATGAAAAGATGACATGGAACAGGATATATGCCGCTTTCCTTTCGGGGATGGTGCTGTTTTTCATGAACTGGTGGATGCTCGACCTGCCGTTCAACCTGACAGCCAATGCCGTCATATATACGGTAACGCTTACCGCAGGATATATCCTTCTCTTGATGTCGGGTATGTGGATAAGCCGTATGTTGAAGAATAATCTGATGGAGGACGTGTTCAATACCGCCAATGAGAGCTTCATGCAGGAAACAAGGCTCATGGAGAACGAGTATTCCGTCAACCTGCCCACGAAATTTGTTTATCAGGGCAAGGAATGGGACGGATGGATAAACATCGTCAACCCGTTCCGTGCTTCCATCGTGCTTGGAACGCCCGGTTCGGGTAAGAGTTACGCTGTGGTGAATAATTTTATCAAACAGCAGATTTCCAAAGGTTTCGCTTTGTATCTGTATGATTACAAATTTGACGACCTTTCTGTAATAGCCTATAACGAACTGCTAAAGAATCTGGATAAATACAAGGTCAGACCGGAATTCTATGTGATAAACTTTGACGATCCGAGACGCAGCCACAGATGCAATCCTATAAACCCGAAATTCATGGCGGATATCAGTGATGCCTACGAATCAGCCTATACCATTCTCCTGAATTTGAACAAGACCTGGATACAGAAACAGGGTGATTTCTTCGTGGAATCCCCGATTATTTTGCTCGCCGCGATTATCTGGTACTTGCGGATTTACAAGGACGGCAAGTATTGTACCTTTCCTCACGCGATAGAGTTTCTGAACAAACCGTATGCGGATATATTTACAATTCTGACCTCGTATCCTTCCCTTGAAAACTATCTTTCTCCTTTTATGGATGCATGGCAGGGCGGAGCACAAGACCAGCTCCAGGTGCGCCCATAAGGGCATATAATAAATATAGCTTTGGCAAGCTATTAGGTTCGTGTTCTTTGAAATAATAACCTATCACCAGCCGACTTATCCATTCAACGAAAGACGATGGGGAGTGTAGCATGTCGGCAAAGCCACGAGTGGACTAACTGTCAAGTCTTGACCGAGTGGCGAGGTGAAACGATAGATATGAGGATAAAGCCTATACTGGTTGAACGATAGTCCGAGCGGCTCGATGGTTAAGCCTTAACGGAAGACAGTTACAGACGTTATGCTGTGGCACTCAACTTCTCCTTGCAGGTCGATTGGGCAAAAGAACTTGTCACAGAGCAACTACATAAATAGTAAAGGACGAAAGTCGTATCCGACAATCTATCAAGCCAAATAGTTATTATATGTCTAAATGGGGATTGCCTAAGTGGGGCAACCCATATGGCAACAGAGCTTCCGTAGTAGTCCGAGCAAGGGAAAACCTTGTACATGGCGAAGGGAAGCAGCCATTATCGTTTAATGTTAATTTTGGAAAATGTGAGAGACATGAAAAGAAATCCAGAAAAGATATTAAACAGTCTAACACAACATAGTTCCGACTTGGAATACAAGTTCGAACGTTTGTATCGGATACTGTTTAATGAAGAGATGTACTACATAGCCTACCAACGCATATATGCCAAACAAGGCAATATGACAAAGGGAGTTGACGGAAAAACCGTTGACGGCTTCAGTATATTCCATATTGAGCAGTTGATTGATACGCTCAAAAACGAGACGTATCAGCCTAAACCCTCACAGCGAGTTTACATTCCGAAGAAAAACGGAAAGATGAGACCGCTGGGTATTCCGTCATTTATGGATAAACTTCTGCAAGAGGTTATCAGAATGATTTTGGAAGCTGTCTACGAGGGCAGTTTTGAAAACACTTCACATGGTTTCAGACCGCAACGAAGTCCTCAAACTGCACTTTCAAGCATTCAAAAGTCGTTCAATGGCACTAAGTGGTTTATCGAGGGAGACATTAAAGGATTCTTCGATAACATAGACCATGAAGTATTGATAGCCATTCTTTCAGAAAGGATTTCCGATAACAGGTTTATCAGACTTATCAGAAAATTCCTGAATGCGGGATATGTTGAAGATTGGGTATTCCACAAATCATACAGTGGTACTCCGCAAGGTGGTATTATAAGCCCTATATTGGCGAACATATACCTTGACAAATTCGATAAGTATATCAAGGAGTATATCACAAAATTCAACAAGGGGAAAAGACGCAAGGATAATCCGATTGCAAAACAACTCGGACATCGTAAAGCCAAGTTAGTTGAAAAACTACGAAACACTGTTGATGAAACGAAACGTAAACAATTGTTTGCAAGAATTAGAGAAACAGTCAAAGAACGACTGAAATATCCTGCCGGTGATGAAATGGATGACAGTATCAAACGACTGAAATACATAAGATATGCAGATGATTTTCTAATTGGAGTAATCGGTAGCAAGCAAGATTGTATCCAAATCAAAGAGGACATAAAGCAATTTATGGCTGATAAATTGAAACTGGAACTATCTGACGAGAAAACTCTGATTACCAATGCAAGAAAACACGCTAAATTTCTTGGTTATGATGTCTTTGTACGAAAATCCAATGATACACGCAGAGATAAGAACGGTCATTTGACAAGGTCGTTAGACCACAAGATAGTACTATATGTGACTACCGAAATAATGCGAAAGAAACTTCTTGAATATGATGCTGTTAAAATTACCGAGCAGAACGGGAAAGAAGTTTGGAAGCCAAAAGGTCGTTCATATATGAGATGTCTTGATGATTTGGAGATTATAAGTCAATATAACTCTGAAATCATGGGGTTCTACAACTATTACTCGATAGCAAACAACAGCCCCGTTATTGACTCTTTCTACAACATTATGGAGTATAGTATGTACAAGACATACGCCGCAAAATACACTACTTCCAAAAAGAAGATTATTGCGAAGTACAAGAAAAACGGTGTATTCTCCATACCATACACAAACAAGAAAGGGTATGAGGTCAGACGTGAGTTTTATGACAAAGGTTTCAAACGCAAGGAACTACCGAACCGTACTTTGGATGACAGATTACCTAATACAGTCGCTATAACGGGTGGCAGAAATGGACTGATTACAAGACTAAATGCACGTGTATGTGAAAACTGCGGTGCAACCGATAATCTTGAAATGCACCATGTTCGCAAACTCAAAGACTTGAAAGGTAAAAGTGATTGGGAAATAAAAATGATTTCTCGTAACCGTAAAACATTAGCAGTATGTTCAGTATGTCATCACAAAATACATTCGGGAAAGTTAGACTGAATGATAAGGTGGAGAGCCGTGTACGGGGAGACCTGTATGCACGGTTCGGAGGCGAGTGCTTGGAAACCTACCACTGTAAAAAGTGGCAAGGCGCTGGGTGCTTAGCCTATGGCCAGATAGCAAGCGCGAAAATCCCGCTATCAAGGATGATTTCACCGCAGCTCTACTGGGTCATGACAGGCGATGACTTCACGTTGGATTTGAATAATCCTGAACATCCTAAAATCCTATGCGTGGGAAATAATCCGGACAGACAGAATATCTATTCGGCAGCATTGGGGCTATACAACTCCCGTATCGTGAAACTGGTAAACAAGAAAGGACAACTCAAGAGTTCCATCATTATTGACGAGCTTCCGACCATCTATTTCCGTGGTATCGACAACCTGATAGCCACAGCACGAAGCAACAAAGTGGCAGTGTGTCTCGGCTTTCAGGATTTCTCACAGCTTACCCGTGACTACGGTGACAAAGAGGCGAAGGTAATCCAAAATACGGTCGGAAATATATTCTCAGGGCAGGTGGTCGGGGAAACGGCAAAAAGCCTGTCGGAACGTTTTGGTAAAATACTCCAGCAACGACAATCCATCTCTATTAACCGGCAGGACACATCCACTTCCATTAACACGCAGTTGGATTCGCTGATACCTGCATCCAAGATTGCCAACCTCTCGCAGGGCACATTCGTGGGCAGTGTGGCGGACAACTTCGGGGAAGAAATTGACCAGAAAATTTTCCACGCACGGATTATTGTCGATAGCGAAAAGGTAGCGGCGGAAACAAAGGCTTACAAGAAGATACCTGTCATCAACGAGTTCAAGGACAAGAATGGCAACGATATCATGCAGCAACAGATAGACCGGAACTATTCCCAAATCAAAGCAGATGTGGTGCAGATAATCGAGGATGAGATGTTTAGGATAAAAAATGACCCTGATTTGAAACATCTGATTCCACAGGATGAAGGCGATAAGGAATAATATAGACCGCTTTTTTATTTCAGCCTGCAAAGGTAGCCCCGTGCCTGTCTGGATTGAGCAAGGCCGGGCCCTTACGGGTTTCCGCAAAAATCTTCCGCGCTGCGCTTGCGGTATTTTGCCGGAAAGCCTTGCACAATCCGGCACGGGACAGCGAGGCAGGCAAGAAATAAAAAATCGGCTCACGAGCCGTGAAATGTCTAACTTAAAAATAAAAGATATGAGCAGAAGCAACTTTACACCGATGAAAAGATTTTACGAAATCATTGGCCATTATGGCCTGAGACTGATGGAAGTCGGAACAAATCACCTGAGAGTATTTTCCGGAGACCGGAAACTTTTCGATTACTATCCGCTGCGTATGAAACTCTTCGATTACCGGCAGTGGCAACAACTGACCTACCCGTCACTCATTGAGGGGACGGACAAGTGGGAAACGGAGCTTGACGAAATTATAAACAGACTTAATCGGCAGGACTATGAATGACAACAACAGTAAAACGCTCATTTGGGACAATATTCCCGAATGGGCGATTTATTCATTGGAATATGGTGTTGAAGAGGATTTGTTTCTTACCGACGAAGACAAAAAAATGATAACCAAATTTATCGGTGAAAATTTTCCAAACGGATATACCATGTCAGTGGATTGGGAATCATATAAGGAGTTCGACCGTTTTCCTGCATTCGGAAAACCGTGCAAGACTTATACGGTCAGGTTCTGTAACCTATAAATTAGAAAAATATGAGAAAGATAACATTGAGCGAATACAATGCCATTCCGGAAAACTATCGTGGGATTTGGACTATCGAACGTTGGGATTTGCCTGATTGGGCAGAAATACGCAAAAGACATATCGGCAAACGTACCATGATGGTTTATGATAAAGGTACATGCCTGCTGGTAGAGGGAATCGGCTTTGAAATCGTGGATGATTCCGACTGGAAAAAGCCGGATGAAATCAGAAAAGACATAGATATGCTTTACCAAGAGTTCTGTAACATGCGTAAATGCGAACCGCATTATGCAGATTGCATCATACGTTGGCAGGACACTCTGGATACATTGGAAACAAGAATTGCATTGTCCATGGATTCCGATACGGAATGGGATGAAGAAATCTTCTATTATTGCAACAGCCGGAACGAATTGAAATCACTCACAGAAAAAGGTTGCTCAGATTTTGTCATTGCTGATTGCTTCGGCTTCGGAATGTATGAAAAGCCGATGCAGGAAATCTGAACATATTGAAAAAAGTAATGAAATACCAATAAAAACAAGAAATCTCAGCCATAATGACCGAGATTTCTTTTCTTCCTTTTTATAGTGCAGATGCGACGACTAAGCTCGCACGGGCACTTTTAGTATTGCAAAGGTAAGGATTCTTTTTTATTCAACCAAATAATATGAATTCAACTTTCTATTTTGGAAACCTGCGCTATAACTTCTTGGGCTTCGGGAGTCTGAATGGAACTGACAAGATTTTGAATATCATTCTCCAAATCCTTTTTCCGCGATTGTGAGATACACCCCAGCATATACCTAACAACATCTATGCCACCTTTAATATTGTGTCTGCATTCGGCAGAAATGTCAGCAGGCAGACGTTTGATTCCTTTAGGAAAGTCCATACGGTAAATACAACCTCCGTGTGCACATTTGTTACGAAGTACACGTATAGTTTCCATATAGTTATAAAAAACACCTCTTGAACAGCCATAGGCATTAGCGACCAGATCTTTCGCTTCCGCTTCTTTCAGCGAATCATATAATGTTATGATATTGCCTATTGTCATAAACTCGATGGTTTTCCATGCAGGAGCATATATCCCCGGATGGTTGGCATGATGACGTTGGATAATGGGGTTTTTACGCATAACCGCATATACCTGTTCTTCAAAATCGTTAACGAATTTAGAGGTTACATACTTACGATTGACAAACCAGCAGGGGTCATCAATGTATTTCAGCGATATGTTGTAGATGAGTTTTGTACGGATATTGACCTCAATACGGTCAAGAGCATTGAGCAACAATCTCCTGAGTCTGGTATCAAACTCATAAAGGTCATAGACACTTTTAAATGTAGTACCCGGTTTTAACTGATGGTCACGATGTTCCAGACATGGGAACTTTATTTCGTATGGAAAAGAATAGAATCCAAGTCGGTAATAACCCACATCAAGGAGAATCTCTTTCGCTTTCTCCTCATCATCAAATGTCATTCCATTTGATTTCAGTCTGGCTATTTGTTGGTCTATCGTATATGCTTTTTTCATTGAATTCATTGAAAATTTATTTTAAATGCGAATTTACTCATTTTTCTTAAAACATATATCCAATGTGCTGATTGATTTATAGAAAGATAAATCGTGCCAAGCATTATTCCATATTCCTCCATAAAATTCCATCATTATTCCGCTTCACTTGGCAAGTCCCTTCAAGAAGATAACTCGGAGGATGATACCTTCCACGTTCAAGCCTCCGGTTTTCGGGACACAAAATTCCCTTTGGTAATTTTCCGCCCGAAAAAACGCTCCGGTATCATCGTCCGAGTTGGGGAAAAGGTCCGGGACTTAGCAAGCGAAGCGACCTACGACGCATAGGACAAAACCAAAAAGACGGATGACGGCGGTCTTTTGCCGATGCTGATGTCGCAATGGATTACGCTGTCAATATCTACCATACAAAAATGATCTTCCGGTCTTATGGAGCAACGGAAGGAAGTGGGGACTAAAGACAGCTCGCTCTCCACTCTGCATAATACATTTCTCTTTATCGCTTTCCTTTTGTTTCCGGCTTTTCTACCGCTTCCGCCTTTTCTGTTTGTTGGGGCTTACCTCCTGTGTGTTCCTTCTTTCTTTTTTGTTTTATCGGACTCTGTATATTTCCCACACTTTTACCCTGATTCTTCCGTTTTTTGCCTTTCGTCTTCCCGCCTATGGTGAAACGTGATGACATACGATGAAACGGATAGTCCAATGCATTGAAATATAATGTTTTATCAAAATTATGCCTATATATTTGCGGTGACAACAATAGTTTTCAACTCTAAAAATCACAGTTATGGCAAAGAAAAATGTAAGGGACGAACCCATGAAAACACAAGTCACCGAGAATGACCAGCTGAGTGACATTGTCTTCATTCTCGACAAGATGGAACTGCTGTTGCAGGCTATATCCGAAATCGACAAGAACGGCAGGTACAAGACGGTTCCGGCAGACAAGGAACACCGGAACTCCTTTCTGAAAATAGACCGTTATGCCAGCATGTTCGAGAATTTTCTGAAAAACTTCTGGAGCCAGCTCAAGGACCCGACCCGTTTCGGACTGCTCACCATCAAGGAGGACACCCTGGACAGCCCTGAAGTCAGACAGGCGGTGGAAGACATAGCCGCAGGCAGGAAGTCGGATGCGGTGGATGAATTTCTGAAAAAATACGAGATTGTACCACGCACCAAGGAAAACCAAAGTATAAACAATCAAAATCAAGAAGAAATGGCAAAGAAAAACCAGACACAGCAGCAGGCCGCCCCGGAAACCGGGCAGCAGCCCAAGTACCGCTACAATGAATCAATGATCAACTGGGAGGAACTGAAACACTTCGGACTGTCCCGGGAGGAACTTCAGGAGCGCGGGCTCCTTGACCAGATGCTCAAGGGATACAAGACCAACCAGGTCGTACCCATCAGCATGAATTTCGGTTCCGCCGTTTTGCGCACGGATGCACGACTGTCATTCCAGCAGTCCGTGGGAGGTCCTATCGTATTGGGCATCCACGGTATCCGTCAGAAACCCGAACTTGACCGTCCTTATTTCGGACACATCTTTTCCGAAGAGGACAAGAAGAACCTGCTTGAAACAGGCAACATGGGGCGTGTCGTGGAACTGAAGGGACGTAACGGGGAATACATCCCTTCCTTCGTGAGTATTGACAAACTTACCAACGAGGTGGTTGCCATGCGTGTGGAGAATGCGTTCATCCCGAAGGAAGTCAAGGGCGTGCAGCTGACCGAACAGGAACAGAACGACCTGAGGGAAGGCAAGAAGATATTCGTTGAAGGGATGATTTCCAACGGTGGAAAGGAATTTGATGCCCATATCCAGATCAATGCCGAGCGCAGGGGTATCGAATACATCTTCGAGAATGACAAGCTGTTCAACCGCCAGTCGCTGGGTGGCGTGGAACTGACTAAACAGCAGATCGAAGACCTCAATCTGGGAAAAGCCATCTTCGTGGAGGGAATGGCACGCAAGGACGGTGAGATATTCTCCTCGTATGTAAAGCTGGATGAAGCCACCGGTAGACCTTCCTATACACGCTACAACCCGGATTCTCCGGAAGGCGCACGTGAAATCTACATCCCGAAAGAAATCAACGGAGTGAAGATAACTCCGGAAGAACAGCAGCAGCTCCGGGAGGGCAAGGTCATCTTCCTCAATGACATGGTCAACCGCAAGGGCGAGGAATTCTCCTCATTCATCAAGGCAGACCTGGAAACCGGACGGCTCAGCTATTCACGTACACCGGACGGCTTCGAACAGCGTGCGGAGTTCAAGATTCCGGACAAGGTATGGGACGTACAACTGAACCGCCAGCAGCGTGTCGACCTCCAGAGCGGCAAGGCCGTGTTGGTAGAGGGCATCAAAGGCTATGACGGAAAGACCATCTCCCAGTATGTCAAGGCGAATTTCAACCAGGGCAGGCTGGACTTCTACAACGAGAATCCGGACCGCAAGCGTGACGCTTCACAGCGGAATGTCGTGGCCAACGCCCAGAAACAGGGACAGGAGGCGAAGCAGAACAGCCGCAGATCCAAAGGTGCAAGCATGGCCTGAAGTAAAACGAATGTATAATCCAAAAGAATCAGAAACATGGAAAAGAACAATGGAAACAACGCGCCTTTCAAGGCGGAAGACGTAAACTGGGAAGAACTGGCCGGAATCGGCATCCTCAAGGACGAACTGGAAATGTCGGGAGAACTTGAAACGCTGCTCAGCGGGAAGAAAACGAAAGTAATGTCACTCAGCCTTGTACTCCTCGGTGTGGACGTGGTGATGGATGCCACCCTGCAACTGATACGCAAGGACGGCGAACCGCTGATGGAAATCCTTGGCGTGAAGCCGGTGGCATAGCATCCGCTTTTCACCCGATACGACAATCAAGCATCAAATGTCAAACCGCCGTTCCCCGTCATCCATGCCGGTCACGGGGAACAGCTTTAATTTTACAAAAAAATGAAGATGAAAGCAATCATTGCAGAAAAACCGAGTGTGGGAATGGATATCGCCCGTGTGGTCGGGGCTACCGAAAAGATGGACGGCTACTGTACAGGCAACGGATACATGGTGACATGGGCTCTGGGACACCTCGTGCAACTTGCCCTGCCCGGCACGTATGGCTATACGAAGACAACCGCCGCTGACCTCCCGATGCTGCCGGACCCGTTCCGGCTTGTTTCCAGACTGATCCGCACGGACAGGGGTACAGTGACAGACCTGGCCGCTTCCCGGCAGTTGAAAATCATTGAGGGGGTATTCTCCAGATGCGAGAGCATCATTGTGGCAACCGATGCCGGTCGCGAGGGTGAACTGATATTCCGTTGGATATATGACTATCTGGGATGCACCAAGCCGTTCATGCGTCTGTGGATTTCATCGCTGACGGACGAGGCTATCCGGGAAGGTATGGCCAATCTCAGGAACGGAAGCGACTATGACAGTCTCCATGCGGCCGCTGACTGCCGGGCAAAGGCTGACTGGCTGGTGGGCATGAACGCCAGCCGAGCGTTGGCGATAGCCACAAGTTCGGCCAACAATTCCATCGGACGGGTACAGACTCCGACACTCGCCATGATATGTACCCGTTTCAAGGAGAACCGGAATTTCGTGTCCGTCCCTTATTGGCAACTACATATCACGCTGACACAGGGAGAGGCGCACCGGCAATTCATCCATACGGGGGAATTCAAGGACAAGGCAGCAGCGGAAACGGCATTCGGCAACATCGGCACCGGTTCTCAGGCGACAGTCACACGACTAGAACGCAAGAGGGTATTCCGGCAGCCACCGCTTCTCTACGACCTGACATCCCTGCAGAAAGACTGCAACACCCATTATGACCTGACGGCAGAAAAGACCCTTTCCATAGCCCAGTCCTTGTATGAGAAGAAACTCATTTCCTATCCGAGAACCGGCAGCCGCCATATTCCGGAAGATGTCATGCGGATCATTCCTTCCCTGCTGGAAAAAATTACATCCATACCGGATTTCAAGGCATACGGGGAATTCTTCGACTTGTCCGACCTCAATACCCGGTGTGTGGACGGCACCAAAGTGACGGACCATCATGCACTGATCATTACCGGTATCATCCCGAACGAACTCTCTGAGGCGGAATCGGCTGTCTATACCCTGATAGCCGGCAGGATGCTGGAATCCTTTTCGCCACCCTGCGAGAAAGAGCAGCTGACCATGGAATGCACCTGTGAGGGAATGGTCTTTTGTTCACGATCCTCTTCCGTCATCCGTCCGGGATGGTGCGGCGTTTTCTCACGGAGGGAGGAAAGAGACGGAGACGAACCGGAAGGGAAAGTCGGTACGGCTGTATTTGCCGAAGGTGAAACCCTTCCCGTCATGGGCCGGGGACTGGTGCAGAAGAAGACCCTGCCCAAGCCACTCTACACGGAAGCGACCCTGCTGGGTGCCATGGAGACTTGCGGAAAGGACATTACCGATGAAGAGGCGAAAGAGGCCGTAAAGGATTCCGGAATCGGTACACCTGCCACACGGGCAGCCATCATTGCCACCCTGTTCAAAAGGGATTATATTGAACGCTCCGGAAAGAGTATCCGTCCTACGGAAAAAGGGCTCTATCTGTTCGAGGCCGTAAAAGATATGCAGGTGGCGGATGTGGAAATGACAGGCTGCTGGGAGAAGGCACTGGCTCAGATTGAAGGGCATACGCTCGATACGGAAACGTTCATGCGTTCCATCCGTGACTACACGCACAAGGCAACCGGTGAAATACTCCGTCTTGAATTTCCTCTGCCCAAGTCACGTTCCTTCACCTGTCCCAAATGCAAATGTGGTCATGTCATCATCCGGGGGAAGGCGGCCAAATGTGACAAGGAAGGTTGCGGACTGATGGTATTCCGCCGTTTTCTGAACAAGGAACTGACCGACCAACACCTGGAGCAGCTTTTCTCTTCAGGCTCCACCCGGCTCATCAAGGGATTCAAAGGGAAAAAAGGAGTCTCATTCGATGCCATGGTCGCCTTTGACGAGAGCTTTAACCTGAAACTTGTTTTTCCAAAGCCCAAAGGTGGAAAAGGGAAATGATCCAGTCATTCCATTTCCGGGACAAAGGTAGCGGACCGCCGGTTTCCACCTGCAAGGTCGGGCCTTGCAGGTTTCGGGAAAAATCATCCTCGCCGGACTCCGGTATTTTCCCCGAAAACCTTGCCTGTGGAGGCGGTCCGCTTTCCGGCCCCCGAAATAGGAAATGACATGTTTCACCGATTAACATTGTATGGTCATGAGAACAAGAGAATTTATCAAAAGGTTGAAAACAGACAAACGGATCAGGATGGCGGCATTGGTGCTTGTTGCCTTTGCCGTATTCAGTTATCTGTATTCACGGGGAATATCTCCTGTATGGGCAGCGGTAGCCATTGTCTGCTTCAGGGGTTTCTTCAGGTTTCTGTATAAGATAGCCTGCCTGCTTGTTGCCGCTGCCATACTTTTCTGCATCCTCAGTTATCTGGTCTTTTAGCAAACAGGAGGAAACATGAACCGGATATGCTTTACCTGTTATAATATGGATTCCGACAGAAACAGCGTACGGAACGGAGCTGCCTTGGGGCGGCTCTTTTTGTATCTGCCATGTCCGTCATATAGGGAAAGTAGAAACAGCAGGAACAGGAAGGATGGAAATACAGCCATTGACAGACCGAAGAACTACAGGGCAAAGGTGGCAAATGCTTCTGTACGGACGACAAGGTCAGGCCCCTTGCGGGGTTTCCCGGGAAAAATCATCCTCGCTCTGCTGCGGTATTTTTCCCGAAAACCTTGTCTTTCCGGAAGCATTTGCAGTAAAGGCCCTTGTAGTTCAACGGGCTGCCAAAGCCCGGATATTAACAATTTAAACTAAAGGAGTATGCAACAGACAATCATCGCAAGACAGTCACCGGCTCCGGCATGGATTCCGGTGATAGAGAAAAAGAGAAAAATACGGATACCGGAACCGCACATCAAGCTGCCCGGCAGGGGAGCAACAGGTCCCGTACCTGTCTCCACGCTGTTGAATCCGGTATTGGAAATCTGCAACCATCCCGACAGGAACAGGCTTTTGGCTGATTTTTTTCGGGAATATTGAAACAAATCGTTTTACCATTAAATAATTTAAGTTATGTTTTTCACAGCAATCCACCAGATGATGACAGAAAACGTGGATCTCACGATTGTCATCCGCAAAGCGAACGGACAACTGACCGTTGCCACATTACCCAAGTCAAACGGGCTCAAGGACGAGGCTCAAAACCAGATTGTACCGCTGACCGTTACAGGCACACCGCAGGAACTTGACGCGGGATTCCTTCAGACCGTCACACGGCCGATACAAAAGGCTAGCGGCCTGATTGCGAACATGGCCCAGTTCGAGGCACAGGCAGACAAGGCGGCAGCCAACAGCAAGGCCGCCAAGGAAGCGAAGTCCAAGGAGTCAAAGGAAGAAAGGGAAAAACGGGAAAAATACGAGAAGCTGATGAAGAAGGCGGAAGAAATGACTACCGCCAAGAATTATCGGGAAGCCCTCAACCTGCTCGGACAGGCTAAATCCCATGCGAATGAAGCACAGCTGAAGGAGATTGAAGAGAAAACTCAGGCTGTCGACAAGGAAATGAACAAGGGAAGCCTCTTTGACCTGATGGAGCGGCAGCCCCAACCGGAACAGCAGCCGTTAGTACAGAACCGTACACAACCGCAACCGCAGCAGGTCATGCAGCCACAACCGGCTTATGCCCCTGTTCGGCAAGCTCCAGCAAGCAGGCAACCGCAAAGGCAGGCTCCTATGCAACAGCCGGAAAGACCGGAATTCGGACAGCCTCCTGTACAGCAGGCACAACAACAGTCCGGACTGTGGCCGATACAGCAACCGGAACAGCAGCCGGTACGCCAGCCACTGCAACCGCATCCTCACTATGCTTCACAAAATACGGGATCCGGACAGGACATGTATGGAATGCCTCCGGCAACGGGAGGATGGCAGGATGAATCCTTCCCACAGGAGGATGAACAGCAGCAGCCTTACTTCTCCGATTCTGAACAACCGGCCTACAATCCGAAAGACTACGAAGATTACATAGACTTTCCGCAATCCATGCTGGAACCGAAATATTCACCTTATCAAACCCGATAAACTATGGCACTTCAAATCAAAGGGATGTCACGTACATTCAAATTCAAGAAAGGAACAGAGTATGTAACCCTTCAAGACCCGGATCCGAACCTTTCTCCGGACATGGTCATGAGTTATTATTCAAACTTCTATCCGGAACTGACTACGGCAACCGTACATGGTCCTGTCATCCGGGATGACAGGACGGAATACGAGTTCAAGACAACCATCGGGACAAAAGGCTGACGGTATGGATAAAGACAACAACAAGAAACAGAAGAAATCATGTGTACCATTGGACGAACAGCAGGCGGAACGGCTGGCAAGGCTCATCATCGGACAGACCGTGCGCAATATCCGGTATGGAACGGACAGGAAAGAAAGGATAACGGCGCCAAGCGGTGCCGTTCCTCTTTTCTGAACACCACGTTTCTGCCCAGACCGCTGCCGAGTCTCTTCATGGAAGACACCGGAGGAAACAGGTACAATCTCATCACGCAGGAAAATTACGAATTCCTGCGTGATTCTTATTTCAGGTATGCCTGCCTCTTGGGAAAGGAAGTGGTACATACTCCGGGACGTACATTCGGCGAAGGAATCGCAAAACTGCACGAAGAAATGGAAAACCTTGTCGGAGAAGAACTGAATGTCAATATAGAAGAGCAAAACGGACGCTTGCTGTTCAGGCTCTGGAAAACCCATCGTTGGGGTGTACTGACATTGTATTATTTCCCGGTGAAATTCCTGGAAGCTCTCGGTCCGGAACTGAGACGTATCTCCATCACGTTTATCCATAAACTGATGAAAGCAAACGGAATACAGACCGTGCTGGACGAGGATGACACGGACTATGTGCTGATTTGGCTCTCGGAAGAAGTTCCGGACGAGACAGCGGAGGAAAGGAGAAAACGGCTGAAACTCCTGCGCTCCTACGAGAACGGCAAGGTACAAGCGTTGCTCCGGAGGGTGGAAAACAGGTGTTACTACAAGAACCTTCCGAAAGCACTTGACCGGTATGAGTCCCAAAACGACTATGAGCGGTCGCTGGTCTCCGCCTTGAAGGAGGGGTTGGACTTTCTGTCACCGGAGCATGGCATCATGGAATACAGTTACGACCCTTTCTATGAAGAGGAGCCTGAATGTCTGCCGATGTATCTCTGGCAGCAGATTCGTGTAGTCTATGACAGTAACGATATGGTGACAGACTACCTGGTGGATTACTACAATTCATACAGCAGGGAGACCTATGACATCATACCTGCAACGACACTCGCCCTGTCACCGGAAACGGAAAAGTTATTCTACATGGATGACTATCCGGAGCGATTTCTACAATGGGCGGACAAATTCATCAACATAATCATTTGAACATCATGATAGAGACAAACGAACTTACAAGGACTTTGAAGACCTTGCTTATCCCCAAGGCGGCACTGATTGCTTACGCCTCGGAGAATGAGAGGAATTTCTTTCTGGAAGTACGGGATATAGACGACCGGGGAAATATGACGGAAGGAAGGCCGGTGACCCTGGAATTCATGAACGAACTGGTGAAGGGGTATTCGGAAAGGCACAGTAGCACGCCCTACGGAAAAATACCGTCCAACCTGATGTATTGCGATTCACGCAAGGGAAGCGAACGGTATGTATGGTACAATCCTCCGGGTAAAAGGATGATGTTCTTCATTCCGGGGCTTGAAATCGAGAATGCGGAATACAACCTGCCGGGAGTGATTTACAAGGCGGGGGAACACGGGATGAATATATATGCCTACAAGGGCGATACACCCGACGAGGATACGCCACTATATGCCGCACCGTTCTTCAACGTGACCGGATCCAGCGTATGCCTGGGTTCTGCCAATTTAGAGAAACCGAAAGATATGAGCTACGAAAAGCTGCTGCAATACTGGGAAAAGAAATTCTGGCTGACGGAGTTCTCCCACTTGGGAGGCAACGGAAACCCGACCCGATCAAACCTTGTATTGGTGACGAAAGCAGCCAGGAACAGACCTTTCGACCTCGAAGAGTTAAAACCATTGAACAATCTGAAACTTAAAGACATCCTGAAATGAAAAGAGTACACTATATTGACAACTATCTGGTAAATCCGCAGCATCCGGTAACGGTAAATCTGATTGGTGCGGGAGGAACAGGCTCACAGGTACTAACCTGTCTGGCCCGGCTTGATGCGGCATTGAGAGGACTCGGACATCCGGGACTGTTCGTGACCCTGTATGACCCCGACATCGTGACAGAAGCCAACATCGGCCGTCAACTGTTCGGACCGTCTGATCTGGGACAGAACAAGGCGCAATGCCTTGTCACCCGGATAAACAATTTCTTCGGCAACGACTGGAAGGCGCAGCCGGACATCTATCCGACCGTATTGAAGGATGCCCGACGGGATAATCTGGCCAATATCACAATCACTTGTACGGACAACATCAAATCCCGGATAGACCTGTGGAACCTGTTGAAGGCTTTGCCACAACCGACATACTGCACTTACGAAACCCCTTTGTATTGGATGGATTTCGGAAACACGCAGACCACGGGACAGGTCGTTGTGGGTACGGTTCCGAAAAAAATAAAACAGCCGGCATCCAAACTGTATGAAACGGTCACTTCCCTGAAGGTAATCACCCGTTTCGTGCGATACTCTCGGGTAAAGGAAGAAGAGTCCGGTCCAAGCTGCTCGCTGGCGGAAGCATTGGACAAGCAGGACCTGTTCATCAATTCCACGCTGGCACAACTCGGCTGCAATATCCTGTGGAAGATGTTCCGCAACGGGATGATCGAGCATCACGGGCTGTACCTGAATCTGGAAACGATGAAAGTGAATCCGATAGCGGTATGATGGTATATCATATATGATTGAGATTTGCTCGCAATTTGCCAAAACAAGTTACAGCTAGAAAGAAAGCATAAAGAGTTGATGTGTGCCATGAATTTACAGCTACTTCTGTAAAAGATGTAAAACATATTTGGAATGTGTTCTGCGGTGATATGGCATTCATCGGTCCCAGACCCGAGCGTAAGTTCTTTATAGATCAGATTTTGGATTATGATACACGATATGTCTACCTATACCAAATTCGTCCGGGTGTAACATCTTTTGCAACTCTTTACAATGGCTATACCGATACAATGGAAAAAATGCTTTGCCGATTGGAATATGATTTATACTATCTAAAAAAACGCTCATGGTGGTTCGATATGAAAATTCTTTTCGGTACATTCTGGAGCATTGTAGGAGGGAAAAAATTCTAAATTATATATGGGTATTTATTGATAGCTTAATTAAATCATTTCAAATCACAAAGAGGTTGATCCAATACTTTAATGTAAGGAATCAACCTCTTTTTACATATTAAATAATGAACCTGTTTTTTTAGGATTTTCTATCTATCATCAATCATGATAGTATCATCACTCACTTCCCAGTCTGCATAATTAATATCAGACTTATCCCAAGTAAGTACAACATTGAATCTCTTAAACAAATCCAAAAAATCACTTATGTTGTCTTTGCTCTCAAATCCTATTTTTACAAGTCTATTTTCATCGCTGTAATTATCCTTGCAGATAAAACGGTAGCTGACAAAATTGGAATATCCTGTATATAGTTCAAAACCAACCGGTTCATACCTTTCAATGTCAACACCACGATCCTTTAAATAATCCCTTATGAAAAGGTAGTCTGAAACATCAGCTGCAGCCGTTCCTTTATAGTCATTGTATTGTGTAGATGCTTTCATTCTCTTACACCTCCTTTCCGCAACAGGTTTTCCATATATGGAGATTGCTAATTATTACAAAGGTAAACAGAATCTTTTATAATATCCTCTGAAACGCCATTCAACCGCAGCCTCTTTGCAATGCGATCTTCAATTCCTCTTTCTTTTATTCTATTGAATATGACATCCGTAAAAAAATCAATGGCATAATGGATTTCCTCCTGCCCATCACGATTATTCACATCTATACCACTAAAAGGAGAAAGTTTTTTGTGAAGAATCAAATAATATACACCGCCAATCAACAGTGCTGAGAGCGAACCGATTTTCACATCGCTTTCTGCAAAGACTCTTTGAAAACGTCGAACTAAAGGCATAGTGTTAAACTCACGCATTTGAGCAGTTCGTTTAGTGATTGTATTTTCATCACATATTTCCCATTTCAAGAGTTCCTGCATGATTATATTTGAATTTAAATCATCAAACAAACCGTGCATGATAGAGCGGAACTCTTTTTCCGTACATTGGTTTTTCTCAATAGAGTCAATAACATCACTGAACCAGTAATCATATTTTCTAGTATATATGTCCATAAATTCTTCCCAATCACCAAAGTGACGATGAAAAACCGTGGACTCTACTTTGGCAAGATTTACAATGCGCATGAGTGAGGATTTGGCGAAACCCTCATTTTTAATCACTTCTGACGCAGCATTCAAAATGTCGTTCCGTAGATCCTTGTTTGTGCGTCTGGGGCGTCTTGTTTTTGGATTATCCATGTCTTATTCCTAATTTTTTGTCTGTTTCTAATAGTGAAGTTATCAATAAATCCAAATCTTCCCTTTCATGAGAAGCCAATACGCTCACACGCAACCGTGCCTCACGCAATCTCACTGCAGGATAAACAATAGATATGGCCAATACACCTTTTTCACGAAGCATTTGGGCTGCATCATATGCTTTCTGTGTATCACGGATCATAATTGGGAATATAGGCGATACAGAATCTCCTATATCAAAACCTTCTTCCAATAGTCTGGAACGAAGATAATTCACATTATCCCAAAGCTTTTTTCGTATTTCCGGCTGTTTCTTGATCAGTTCCAACGCTTTTAACACTGACGCAGTTACCTGTGGAGTAATGGCTGCAGAGAAAATATTACTGTCGGCATAATACCGCAAATATTCAATCAGTTCATGGGATGCTGCAACGAAACCACCTACACATCCGAATGACTTGCTGAATGTTCCGGTAATAATATCTATCTGACCAAGACATCCATAATGTTCTGCTGTACCTCGTCCGTTTTCTCCAAAAACACCCATACCATGAGCGTCATCCACCATCAACATAGCATTATATTTCTTGCATAATGTGATGATTTCCGGTAAACGGGCAAGGTCTCCTCCCTGTGAATAAACTCCATCTACGATGACTAACTTGGTTTTATAGGCATCCTGGGCGTGTTTCAAAGCCAATTCAAGATATTCCAAATTGTTGTGCCCAAATGATTTCACATGAGTACCTATTAAACCGGCAGAAGCACTGGCATGGATAAAGGCATCTGTAATGGCAATGTCATTCGGTCCTAATAAGGCTCGAAGAGTTCCATCATTGGCTCCGAATCCGGAAGAAAACAACAGGGCATCTTCCTGACCGGTAAATTGTGCGATTTCCTGCTCCAAGCGACGGTGAATATCCAAATAGCCGCCTATCACTTGAGCAGCGCATGTTCCTGTTCCATATTTCCGTACAGCCTCAATACCGGCTTCTATCGTTTCAGGACGTTGGGACATACCCAAATAATCATTGGCTATAAAACTGGACACATTCTTGGTACTTCCTTCCAATTCCATCCGTGCGTCCACTCCGGAATAGGATTCTATCCAATAATGCTTATCCGGATAGGCTTTAAACTGTTGGGTAAATTTCTGAAAATCTTTGGCTCGTTCAAGCGCATTCATGGGAGTACCCAATTCAAAATCGTGTAGGGTATACATTTAGGTTATGATAAAGGATTTATGATTGTTCCGTTTTTAAACAGCGGAAAGGAATTATTTTACATGCAAATATATCGGATAATATTGACTTTTAGGTGGTTATAATGTTAAAAGTCTAAATTTGTTTTGATATTTATCATTTTATATAATTGAAGATGTTTATATTTGCTGCGGAGTTATATATAAATATCGGCATCGGAATGATGTCTTCAACCGGATAACATGCTCCGGACCATATTCTCTCTTTTGTAGCTCCGTCCGCACCTACCTTACTTCTTCAGCGGACACAATCCATTGGAAAGGCCGGTAACCTTTCCCAT
>OHLA01000091.1_pt1 | contig 41835 bp, 34 predicted proteins | sample 1568961 | NCBI WGS metagenome assembly OHLA01 (sample SAMEA3879530, study PRJEB24766) | human gut metagenome | biome: human-associated habitat; feature: feces | place: USA | collected 1985/1987
GGGTTTTATCTAACTCACTGATTTACTTTATGCTATAAAGCATATTTTTTATTGCTATACGAAAACGGATGTGAAATAACCTACATTATATAATTCGTGCGTACGCGTATGCGTGCGCGCGTAAGGAAAAAAGGGATGGTTCTAACGGAAATGAAGGGATTTTCCGGCACATTTACCCATCAAAAAAACGCAAGTGCATTTGATTTAAAACGCAAGGGCGTTTCACTTCAAACGCAAGGACGTTTTAGTTCAAACGCAAGTGCGTTTTGGATGAAACACAAGGGCGTTTTTTCAGGCATGAAAAATATCAGTTTTTAGGGCTCATTTTCAGGGAAATTTAAGCCTCCCCTTCCGTACCTCTAATTTCTTTTTCTTCCACTTTCTCCTTTATTGCAAAAGAAAAGAGTATATTTGCCTGATACACGAAAATCATTAATCAAAAATTGCGACCATGAACATAGAACCTCACAACCTGATAGACCCGCTGCGCGAGAAGCTCCCGCACCTAATTCGCCACGAAAAGCTGTACCGGATGATTCATCGCCAGCTGATGAAAAAATGGTTTCAATACTTTGTGCTGTTCTTTATCATCGGTTCCATTTGCTCTATCATATACAGCTCTTTCGAGGAATCAGCTCCCTACCATAATATCCTGTATGCATTCAACTACCTGGCCTCCTTTATATTCACCATCGAATATGGATTACGCATCGTGGCTGCTCCCGTGCAGTATGCCAGTTGCAACCATGCCTGGAAAGCACGTCTGCGCTACCTGTTCTCCTTTTATGGTCTTATCGACTTCGTGGCAATTATCCCGTTCATGGTGATTTATGTGTACAAGGAAACCCCGCACGTACATCTCGTAGTGCTGGCCTACGTACTGATTATCTTCAAGCTGATACGCTATTCACGTTCCTTCCAGATGATTGGTACCGTACTCCGGACCGTCAGAGAAGAGCTTGTTACGGCCTATACTGCCTGTGGCATCATGTTAGGTTTCTCAGGCATTCTGATGTACTACATCGAACGCTACGCACAACCGGAAGCCTTCGAAAATATCGGCGACGGATTCTGGTGGGCAATCGTAGCCTTCACCACCGTGGGTTACGGCGACATTTACCCGATTACTCCGTTGGGACGGCTATTGAGCAGCATCATCAGCCTGATTGGCATCGCCATGATTGCCATTCCTACAGGTATCATCAGCTCGGCCTTCATGAGCATGCTGATAGAAAAAAAGCAAAAAGAAAAAAACAATTCATCAATGTAATTTATGGAACAAGAAATCCAACTTAATGCACACAACAAGCAGGAGTATCCTCCTATGCACACCTGCGAACACATCATCAACCGCACCATGGTCAACCTTTTCGGGTGCGGACGAGCTGTATCTGCCCATATCGAACGTAAGAAAAGCAAACTCGATTTTGCGCTTTCACAAGCACCTTCGGAAGACGATATTGCACGCATTGAGGCGACTGTCAACGAAGTAATCGCACGCCATCTTCCTGTCACTACGGAATTTATCACACAGGAAGAAGCTACCGGACGCTTTGACATGAAAAGACTGCCTGAAGGAGCTTCTGAGACAGTTCGTGTGGTACACGTAGGTGATTACGACGAGTGCCTGTGCATCGGGCAGCATGTAGAGAATACGTCAGAAATCGGCACCTTCAAGATTATCAGTCACGACTTTAACGACGGAATCTTCCGGATGCGTTTCAAACTGGTTTAACACACGCACATCATGGGAAAGAAAAAAAGAAGTTCATCCACCGGCTCCCTGAAAGGCTTCATACTCCTGTTGCTGATTCTGGGTGGCGGTGCCTATTTCTATCAGAACCAGCAGAATCTGCCGGAAGCCAAGGAGCTGACAAAAGAGCTTTCGCACACATTGGAGAAGGCACAGGAGGAAGTGGCACAACGCCTGCCGGAAAGGTCGCAAGACGAAACGGCGGCACAACCCTCGGCCAGCCGTATCAGCAGCAAACTGGAAATTCCCGTCATGCTGACCAAACGGGAAGAAATCAAGTTGCAGCGGACGGGATATACCGTTTCATACAATAATTTCTACAAAACACCCAACTGGGTAGCCTGGGAACTGACACGACAGGAAACCAAAGGAAGTGAAGAGCGAAAGAACCGCTTCGTTCCCGACCCGGATTTGCCCGAACCCCGCGTGGAGCATGCGGATTATACGCGCTCCGGATACGACCGGGGACACATGGCTCCGGCAGCCGACATGAAATGGAGCAAGAAAGCCATGGAAGAATCGTTCTATATGAGCAACATCTGTCCGCAGAATCAGAAACTGAACCGGGACGACTGGGGAGATTTGGAGGAATTATGCCGCAGCTGGGCCCAGAAATATGGCACGGTGTACATTGCCTGCGGACCTATCTATGACAAGAAACAACCCAAGCGCATCGGAGAGCATCGGGTGGCCGTGCCCGACCGTTTCTTCAAGGTGGTGCTGATTTACAACCGAAAAAGCCCCATCGCCATGGGCTTCTTGTTCGACAACAAAGCACACCATCAGGCACTGGAGAAATACATGGTATCGGTTGACTCCGTGGAAAAAGTAACGGGAATGGATTTCTTCTCCAAGCTCCCCGACGACGTGGAGAACCGAATAGAGGCCGATATTCCGGCACTGCCTTCAGGAAGGTGAAAGCAGGCCGGAACTTCGGTTCACTCCTGTTGTTCCTCGTTTTTGTATTCTTCAATACAAAAACGATTTATCGTGCAATGCAAAGAATCAAAGTTCGTACGGTAAGCTATGACCTTTATTGCCATCCCGTCATTGGCTTCTAACAGATATTCATGGGTACCGCTTGCATTCATCCGGTACCACATACCATTCTGCCCGTAAAGTATCCGCAAAGTATTTTCCGACGTATACTCCCAGCTGATACGATAAAGCCCCGTCTCTCCTTTATGAAAGGAGAAAGTACACGAGTTTTCATCGTACTCCAGATAATCCAATGAGGTGATTTCATCTTTATAAAAGTTCAAGACAGCGGCCTCACCAAGGGTATCATATTCGAGCCGGATGTAATTCTCCGGCTCACATTTATATTTGAACGTCTCTCCTAAATGAATCTTGGGAAGCGGAGTATATGCACCCACCTCTTCTTTATTGCATGCCAGCATACATGCGAGTCCTCCCACGCATGCAGCAACCATCATCATCTTCTTCATATCAACCTATATGTTAATTGTTTCCCCCTCCCAACGCATGATAAAGGGTAATGACACTTTTTATCTCCGCATTCCGGTCGGACACGAGCGACAGCCGCGCTGCCAGTAATGACTGACGGGCAGTCAGCACTTCCAGGTAGTTCGTCGTACCGTGTTCCATCAGCAGCTCCGTATCACGCAACGCATCTTTCAGATGAGCCACCTGCTCACGGTCGAGCACCGTTTTCTGACGGGCCGTCTGCCACTGGCTCAAGGCATTGTTCACCTCTGCACCGGCATCCAACAAGGTCTGCTGGAACTGCAGCAGAGCTTCTTCCTGCTGTGCCTTACTGATTTTCAGATTTGCCATAAGCTGCCCCCGCTGAAAAAGAGGTTGCACCAAAGAACCTACCGCCTGAAGCAGCCAGGCACCCGGATTAGTCACAAGGGCTCCCCCACTGTTTGTCCATCCGGCCGAACCGCTCAATGTCACGCTCGGATAAAAACTGGAGCGTGCCTGATTGGTGGCATAAAAAGCCTGTTTAAGTACGGCCTCAGCCTGCCACACATCCGGACGGTTGGCCAACAAATTCAGCGGCACTCCCACCGACAAACTTTCGGGAAAATCCACTTCACTGAGTGTACCGCGTACAATAGGCTGCGGAGTCCAGAAAAGCAGGGCACACAGCGTGTTTTCCGTTTCCGTCACCTGCTGCTTCAAATCCAGCAAAGAGGCTTCGGCGTCCAAGCGGGAAGCTTCTGCCTGGTTCACGGTCGCACGGTCGGCCTGTCCGGCCCGCATCAGGGCTTTCAGACTACGTATATACTCCTTCCAGCTTTCTACCGTTTCCGTAGTTACGGCTACCTGCTCATCAAGCATCAGCAACGTGTAATAACTCTCGGCCACCGTGGCAATAAGCTGTGTCTGCACCACCTGACGATACGCCTCACTCTGCTCTAATGCTGCACGTTCTCCCCGTTTGGCATTGGTCAGTTTTCCAAAGAAATCCAGTTCCCAGCTGGCAGAAGCTCCCAACGAATAAGTCTTGGTGGGTTTGCTGCCGTCAAAACTGCTCAAAGCGCCTTCCGGGTCCAACTGAGCAGAAGGCAGGTAAGCCTGCTTGGCTGCCGACAGCGAAGCCCGTGCCTCTTCCACTTTCAAACGGGCCACATTCAAATCCGTATTCGCCTCCAGCGCACGTGTAATCAGTTTTCGCAAGGATGCATCCGTAAACAGTTCCTCCCATTTCAGGTCGGCCAGTGAGGAGGTAGTATCCACCTCCTCCGGAAGAGCGCCGAACAATCCGTCGGTATTCGTTTCCGGCTGCCGGTATTTTGTATAGATGCCACATCCGGTCAGCATGCTGGCCATGCACGCGGCAACTACTATATGACTTATATTTTTCTCCATATCGAATGTTTCTTTAATTGATATAAAATTCCCCACAAGGGATTATTCCGCTGCATCGGTCTGACGCCGAGGCATCACACGTTCTTCAATCGCCTGGAACACCGTGAACAACACCGGCACCACGAACAGCAGGGCTACTGTACCGACAAGCATACCCCCTACCGTACCGACTCCCAACGAACGGTTTCCGTTGGCTCCTGCTCCGGTAGCCACAATCAGCGGGAACAATCCGATAATCATCGTCAGGGCGGTCATCAAAATCGGGCGCAGACGAACTCCGGCAGCAGCTACGGCAGCCTGAGCAATGCTCATTCCCTGTCGGCGACGGGCCGAAGCATATTCAGTCAGCAAGATGGCGGTTTTCGAAAGCAATCCAATCAGCATAATCAAACCGGTCTGCATATAGATGTTGTTTTCCAGCCCAAAACATTTGGCAAACAAGAAGCTTCCCATCAAGCCGAAAGGTACTGCCAGGATGACCACCATCGGAATAAAGATACTTTCATAGAGCGAACAGAGAATCAAATAGATAAATACGATACAGATAATAAAAATACGCAACTATATACTTTATTGTACCAACGGTTTTGTATAATAACTGGTTTACCCAGTCATGTATAATGAACGTAGTACATTTAATTAGAATTTTTGTCTTTTTAATAATAGCCTGATTAAATCAAAGGCGGCATTTCATTACGAAATGCCGTCTTTTTAGCAAGTCAATAAATTAACTTCTATTTACAAAACTATCTAATAACAGAAAAAATATCAAGATACATATTTATGCTGATGTCACATCATCAGCACTAAAAGCATGAAAAAGAATAACATATCATTTGAAATGATACTTAAATGTATCTTGCTTATCCTTCGAATTATCTGGTATATTATCAGAATTATAAACCTTATTTCTGTTGTGATTGGTTAAATAAATAGAAAACTTTATCAAACTCGGCTATTGCCGTAGCCGAGTTTGTTATTGCCTTACAAATTAATTATACTATATTGTAATATCATATTGCAAAATTTACTTATCTTTGCAATGTGCAAATAGCACAAAGGTGTTTAACTGATTCTTTCGGATAAAATCTGGAAAATTTTAAGGAGAAGAATGAGTTAGCAATATCCCGCATCGTATCTACAAATATGGTGTGGGAGTATGTTGCTTTTCTACTCCTATGGTTTTCCAGAGCCTTTCCGATAGACGAGTTACAGCTCTCACACTTCCATATATAAACATCTTCTTTGGTGGGCTGGGAAGACAAAACATATAATAGTTATGAGAAAAAATATTTTAATGTTTGGTCTTACAGCTCTTCTTATGAGTTGTGGTGGAAACAATGTAGTTTCATTAAAACCTGAAACTACTAATGTAAAAGGCGACCTAAAAGAATTTTATGAGGTTGTTGATAAAAACTACAAAGTAATTGAAGAAGGTATTAATAACATTGTTAATGTTGAATTAAAACGTACATCAAATGAATTTGCGTTTAATCCTAAATCGGGTGAATTTAGATATGGTACGTGGTATGGTAATAATGGGGAAGAAATTATAGTTAATTTTGGATTTGAATTACTTGATGAAGAAAACAATGTAATACAAACATTGAAACCAGGTGATAGTGGATGGTATGGTACTGATTATGAAGATATAGAGCCTTTATTAAAACTTAATACTGATGAAACAGGAACATTGAAATTAAAAATAGATATAGAAAATAAGCCTGTTAAATTTAGAATTCTGTCATCATTAAATGAATCTAAAAGTACCGATTCAGAGGACACAAAAGATGTAAGTATAGAAAATAACTCAATAACAAATAATGATTCATCTAATGACTGGGATAGTACATTGGATGAGTATGAGAAATATATTGATGAATATATCAAATTCTACAAAAAGGCACAAAATGGTGATACATCAGCACTTACTGAATATGCTTCGTTATTAGAGAAAGCACAATCATTATCAGAAAAATTAACCAGTGCACAAGGTGAGTTAACGCCGAAACAAGCAAGCAGATTTTTAAAATTGCAACAAAAACTTGCCAATGCAGCAATATAAAACTATTCATACAAGACAAAAATAAAAGTGGAGATTCCATTTTGGTTTCTCCACTTTTTTGTTGGTCTCCAGAACCTTTCCATAACAGATATTACATCTGATATTAATGTTATAAACATAAAAAAGTCCAACCACAAAGAAATGTGATTGGACTTTTATTTATTTAACATATACCCACTGCAAATCATGAAATTTAAGTAGGTTGATTTTATATAATGCTAAAAGGATAGTCCAAAAATCATTGATTTTCAAACTATCCTTAAAATAATCTCTACGTGAATTTATAACCTTCAAAATAGAAGATTATGAAAAGAAAAACGAAAGAGAAATTGATAAAGTTCTTGATAAGAATAGTTATCAAGAAACTTGTAGAACAGGTTTTTGATTTGTTCTAATCCATTTAGGGACTCCACCCCACCGTGGAGTTCCTTTTGTTTAATCAATTATACTATTGGCAACCATTCAGGTTTCATTAAAAGTTCTCCATAGTATAGACGTTCTGTATTTTGTTGTAAGAACGCATTAAATCTGTTGCTGTCGCTCTCTTTGCGAGTGTTGTATCTAAATACGAACTCTTTGCAATATTTGGGCAAATGCTTTGGACTTACCAAATAATAGATACCTATGATACCACGTTTAAGTTGGCTCCAAAAGCCTTCAATAGAATTGGTATGAAATCCATCTTTATTTACATATATTCCTAAGCTGTGTTCAACAACCTCGTGTATGTATTCATTTTTGACTTTGTTGTAGCCACTCCAACTATCAGAAATAACAGTGGAACCTTTTCTGACAAGTTCATCAATAACACCAAGCAAAACTTTAGAACTTGCATTTTTGATAACTTTTGCATAAACCAAGCCATCAGAAAGTAGTCCCATTACAGGTGTTTTCTGTTTAGTGCTTCGACCTTGTCCACCCCTGTTGCGTTTTGTCTTTCCACCAATATATGTTTCATCAACTTGTGTCATATCATTGAAGTTTGCATCATCATCCTTTACATTGTAACGAATACGATGCAGCATGAACCATGCAGTTTTCTGTGTCACATTAATATCACGTGCCAATTGACAACTACTGATACCTCTTTTATGTGACAAGAACAGATAAATAGCATAGAACCATTTTTTCAATGGAAGGTTGGAGCCTTCAAACATAGTTCCTTGTCTCATGGTAAATCGGCAACGGCAATCCTTACACTTATAAAGACCTTCAAACTTTCCATCCTTAGTCAATTTATAATGATGTTCAGATATTGAACCGCAATGAGGACAAATAGGCTTTCCATTCCACCGCATATTCTCCAGATATACTCTGCAATCCTCCTCGGTATGCAGAGTATCAATCATGTGAAGTAATGAGTGGAATGTTATCATATAATTCTCTATTTATTGTTTTCAATTTCAATGGAATTATACTCGCCACATTACGTAAATTGCATTTTAAATGTTAAAAAATCATTCATTGATGAATTTTCTTGTTTTTTCTGAAATTGGATGGATATTCCTTCTGTATAATTTATCAAACAATTTTAAATATTTAATATTATGGCGGAAAAATTAAAATCTGAAAGTGAATTATTTACATTATCTCTTTGTACTAATTGTGATAATGCTCCAATTGGAGAACAATGTGTTGCTGCAGCAAAAACAACTAATCTACCTGCTAGTGTAGTATTTGGTATATTAACAACTTATGATACTAAAAGTTATGGTAGTGGCGGGTTTCCAGAAAAGGTACAAAAAATTGTAGCACAAACTTTAGGTAAAACAATTATTTTTACGAGAGGATATGCCAATAATGTATGGACAGATTGGTATTGATATTTTATAACAAATGTAAAATTAGTTAAGTGAAAGGATTATATACCCAATACATTATTTAATAATAACAAATACATATTCTATACCATAAACATATAGAATATGAAACACCGTGTACTTACAGAATCTATAGAACTTCACCCCATAGGCTCATGCTTTTCAGATAATGTAGGAAATTCAGAACTCCGAGAAATTCTTCGTGAATATTTCGGTAAGAATGAAATTTCTTATACTGCTGATTATTCAAATGAGATATGGGGTGAAGTTATGCAGTTTCTTGAGAGAAATTGCAAATTTATCAAAGACATAGAATTGTCATCAGGACTTGTGTCTATTTATGAAACTGATGTAGTAAATGAATTTCTTGTGAGGTTTGAATTAGAAAACGGAGGAAAGAACTTTGTGTTTTGGAAAAAAGAAAGTACCAACGGTTTTGTTACTGAGTAAAGAGTTGTGCTACTGAAAAGACAAAACTTTAATTAAATGAACTTTGTTCATTATACATGACTGGGTAAACCAGCAATTATACAAAACCGTTGGTACAATAAAGTATATAGTTGCGTTACTTATTTAATTACTTATTTCATAACCCATTGCAGACAAACCGGTTTATCGGTATGGATAGTCTTGCCAGTATCCTGCAAAAGACCGGTTTCTGCATCACGCGCAAACACCTGAATCTCATTGGTATCCCGGCAAGCTACCAGCAGAAACTTGCCGTTCGGTGTAATCGTGAAATTACGCGGATGAATGCCCGTCAACTGATAGCCCACCTTGGTCAGTGTACCATCGGAAGGAGAAACCTTGAAAATAGCCACGCCATCTGCTTGCAGACGGTTGGAAGCATACAGGAATTTTCCATCGGGCGACAGATGAATATCCGCACTACCTTTCGCGCCCACCGTATCTGCCTTGATGACTTGCTGCTGTATCAGGGTCTTTCCATCATACGTCCACACCACTACTTCGCCAGACAGTTCCGTCAACAGATACGCATGTTTTCCCTGCTTGTCAAAACAAGTATGACGCGGACCTGAACCTGGAGCCAACTCAATATCAAAAGCAGCCGCTTCATCCAATAAATCCGTTCCTTTCGTTCCTGGAGTTTGTTTTACCGGAAAAGCGTGAATACGGTCCAGTCCCAAATCGTTTGCCAAAAGCAACTTCCCGTCGGGAGTGAAATACACACAGTGCAAGTGAGGCTGCTCCTGCCGTTCCTTATTGGCTCCTTTTCCCTGGAAGAAAATGACATGCCCCTCTCCTAACTTTCCATCCGCCAGACGAGGGAAAACCGTAATATTCGCTCCCATGTAATTGGCGGTCAACACAAACTTGCCATCCGGACTCACCGTAATATAACACGGTGAAGCTCCACCCGTAGACTGGCTGTTCAGCAACGCCAGCCCCGAAGTCAACGTATCCAATGCCAGCGCATTAGCCGTAAACCCTTTTTCCGTCTCTCCCACGGCATACACATGCGTACCGTCTTCCGTCGGCACTAAAAACGACGGATTCTCAATTCCCGACAACGTACTGGCCAGCACGGCCTCTCCCGTTTCCTGATTGAAACGATACGCCTTTATACCTTCCTGGTTGGCACTTGCATAACTGCCCACCAGCATTAATAAAGTATCCGGTTCTTGTGACACACTCATTTTCTGCTCACCTTTTCCAGCACAAGCCCCCAACAAAAGAGAGCCGGCACATAACGACATTAAAATGTGCTTCCTCATAGTTCTATATTATCTAAGTAAACAATGTTTCAAAAATAAACTCATAAAAAAACGAAGAACCTTGACTCATTAAACCCAAGATTCTTCGCTTTTTTAAAAAAGGAGAAGCCGTACCCGAGGCGTGACGAAACTCCGAATGACAGGTTTTGAGTGCTCCCCTCCTTTGTAATCCACCGGCATAAATGCTCCCCGAAGGCGTGGCCCGCCATTGGAAGTAGAAGCTTGTCTCGGTATTTCTTTAGATTTGATGAGTTTCCCGATTCTGCAAGTACGGCTTCAATTTTGTATTACAAATATACAACAATTATTTGAATATACAAACATAACAAACAAAAAAAGGATGCCTTTTTTAGGGCATCCTTTATACATTGTCTCCGTTTCCGGTGAGATTAAGCAGCTTTAGCTTTAGCAACCACAGCCTTGAAAGCTTCAGGGTGGTTCATGGCTAAGTCAGCCAACACCTTACGGTTGATTTCAATACCTGCTTTGTGCAATGCACCCATCAACTTAGAGTAAGACATACCTTCCAGACGAGCAGCTGCGTTAATACGCTGAATCCACAATGCGCGGAAGTTACGTTTTTTGTTCTTACGGTCACGGTATGCATAAGTCAGACCTTTTTCCCAAGTATTCTTAGCAACGGTCCAAACGTTCTTTCTTGCACCAAAATAACCTCTGGTTAAACCTAAAATTTTCTTTCTTCTTGCTCTAGAAGCAACGTGATTTACTGATCTTGGCATAGTTTTAATTCTTTTTTGAATGATAGCGCCGATATATTCTCAATCGGACTTGAGGCTAATGCATTCGGTTAATAATTTAAAATGATACGTTTTTACGCTTTTGTTAAGATTACTTCATGCAAAGAAGTTCTTTTACCTGAGCTAAGTTAGCATTGTCAACTAAGCCCATGTGGCAAAGGTTTCTTTTCTGCTTTTTAGTCTTCTTAGTCAAAATGTGACTGTGAAAAGCGTGCTTTCTTTTGATTTTACCTGTTCCGGTAAGAGCGAATCTTTTTTTAGCACCGGAGTTAGTCTTGATCTTTGGCATCTTGTTAAAATTTTAATTATTATTATTCACATGGTAACGCACTATACCGGCGCGTTACGCACTTTCTTTTTTATTCTTTGGTTTCAACCACCTTCGCAGGTTCTGGTTTTGCAGCCTTTTTCGGAGTTCCCGGTTTTTTCGGAGACAATGATATAGTCATTCTCTTTCCTTCGAGCAACGGCATCTGCTCTACCTTTGCATAGTCTTCCAAATCGTTGGCAAAACGGAGCAAGAGCACTTCTCCCTGTTCCTTGAACAAAATGGAACGTCCTTTAAAGAACACGTATGCTTTTACCTTATCTCCATCCTGCAAGAAACCGATGGCATGTTTCAGTTTGAAGTTGTAATCGTGTTCGTCGGTCTGAGGTCCGAAACGGATTTCCTTCACGTTTACCTTCACCTGTTTAGCTTTCTGTTCCTTTGCGCGTTTTTTCAGCTGATAGAGGAATTTAGAATAATCTATAATTCGACAAACTGGAGGAACTGCGTTAGGTGAAATTTCGACCAAGTCGGCTTCATGTTCTTCCGCAAGTTTCAAAGCCTGCGCAATCGGATATACCGCCGATTCAATATCATCTCCCACAATACGTACTTCTTTGGCGCGAATCTGTTCGTTGATTCGGTGTTGCCCTTTTAACGTGTCATTTTTCATTAAAAATAGTGTCTTCCTGTTTGTTTTTTGAATTTATAAATTATTTATTTTAAAGTCCGTTTGCCGCAGAATTTTGATTCTGTCAGCAAACGGCTGCAAATTTACCATTTATTTATCATATTATGAACTTCTTCTGCAATATTTTTTGCAAATTCTTCGATTTTCATGGTTCCTTTGTCTCCTTCACCCTGCTTACGTACGGCAACTTCACCATTTTCGGCTTCTTTTTCGCCCACAATCAGCATGTAAGGGATGCGTTTCATTTCGTTGTCGCGAATCTTACGGCCAATCTTTTCGTTACGGTCATCTACCAATGCACGTACATCATACTTTCTCAGTTCCATGCGTACCTTATCGGCATAGTCATTGAATTTCTCAGAGATAGGCAGGATAGCCACCTGATCCGGAGTCAGCCACAACGGGAACTTGCCGGCAGTGTGTTCAATCAGCACAGCCACGAAACGTTCCATTGAACCGAACGGAGCACGGTGAATCATTACCGGACGATGTTTCTGGTTATCTGAGCCCATGTATTCCAACTGGAAGCGTTCCGGCAGGTTGTAGTCCACCTGAATGGTACCCAGCTGCCAGCGACGACCGATGGCATCCTTCACCATGAAATCCAGTTTCGGACCGTAGAATGCAGCTTCACCATATTCCACTTTCGCCTTCAAGCCCTTTTCTTCGCAAGCTTCCACGATAGCCCGTTCTGCCTTTTCCCAGTTTTCATCGCTACCGATGTATTTTTCGCGGTTTTCCTTGTCACGCAAAGAAATCTGTGCTTCAAAGTTTTCCAGCCCCATAGAAGTGAACACGATAGAGATGATGTCCATCACGCGGAGGAACTCATCTTTCACCTGGTCAGGACGGCAGAAGATGTGCGCATCATCCTGTGTAAAGCTACGTACACGAGTCAATCCGTGCAACTCACCACTCTGCTCGTAACGACATACCGTACCGAATTCAGCAATACGCAGCGGCAAGTCACGGTAAGAACGCGGAGAGTTCTTGTAAATCATACAGTGATGCGGACAGTTCATCGGTTTCAAGAAGTATTCTTCGCCTTCTTCCGGAGTATGGATAGGCTGGAATGCATCTTTACCATATTTTGCATAGTGACCTGAAGTCACATACAACAGCTTGTTACCGATAGGCGGACACATTACTTCCTGATAGTCATAACGTGCCTGGATACGACGGAGGAAGTCCTGCAGACGGATACGCAAGGCAGTACCTTTCGGCAACCACATCGGAAGTCCCTTACCGACTGTATCCGAGAACATGAACAAATCCATTTCCTTACCAATCTTACGGTGGTCACGTTTCTTGGCTTCTTCCAACATTACCAGATATTCATCCAGCATTTTCTTTTTCGGGAAAGTGATACCATAGATACGTGTCATCTGTTTGCGGTCTTCCTGACCTCTCCAGTAAGCACCAGCTACTGACAGCAGCTTAATAGCCTTAATCGGAGCAGTAGACAGCAAGTGCGGACCACGACAAAGGTCGGTAAACGCACCCTGAGTGTATGTACTGATGTGACCATCTTCCAATTCAGAAATCAGCTCACACTTGTAAGTCTCACCTCTGTCACCAAACATTTTCAAGGCATCTTCCTTTGAAATGCTCCGGCGAACCAGTTCTTCCTTCTTGGCAGCTAGTTCAGCCATTTTCTTTTCAATGGCAGGCAGGTCACCTTCCTTGATCACAGCCTCACCCGGATCTACGTCATAATAGAATCCGTTTTCGATAGCCGGACCGATACCGAACTGAATACCCGGATACAATTCCTGCAATGCCTCAGCCAGCAAGTGTGCACTTGTATGCCAGAAGGCATGCTTTCCTTGTTCGTCTTCCCATTTATAAAGAACGAAGTTTGCATCTTCGTTGATAGGACGATTCAAATCCACAGTTTCACCGTTCACCCCACAAGCCAATACATCCTGTGCCAGACGGGAACTGATGCTTTCTGCAATCTGCAGACCAGTAACTCCTTCGTTATACTCGCGAACGGAGCCGTCAGGAAAAGTTATCTTAACCATAGTCTTTTTGTATTAATCTGTTATTGAGACGCAAAAATATAAACTTTTTAGTTAAAGAAAAATATTGCATCCAATTATTTCTCCTCTATTGTCGTAAATCGCTTGATAATATTGTAGGCCGAGAATATTCCCAGTTCACCAGCCTTACTCAAATCCTGAATACCCTGGCGATTGTTCCCAAGAAAGATATTCGTCAATCCGCGATTGTAATAGGCATCCGCAAAACGGGGATCCAGTTCAATGGCCTTGTTGTAATCTACCAGTGCAGCCCGATAGTCTTTCATCACCGCCAGGATATTACCCCGGTTATAATATGCATACACAAAGTCAGGAGCCAGTTCAATCACACGGTCCAAATCTTCGCGCACCTTATTATAGTCATACGAACGCACCTGCAGGTTCTGTTCCTCTACCGTTTCCACTTCAAACTTCCGGTCGCGCTTACGGTATTCCAACTGCTTGTAATAAATCAGCGCACGACTGAAATAAGCCGGGAAGAACGTAGAGTCACAGCGGATAGCCTCATCCAAATCCTTCAACGCATTGTCAAAGTCCTGCACCAGATAGAAGTCAAGTGCCCGGGCATAATAATGCAGCACATTACCAGACTCCTTCACAATGGCAGCCGTCTGTTCATCAATAGAAGCGAAATGCTGCTTCACCTGCTCTTCCGACAACGAAGCCTCGTTGTTCGTAATCAGCAGGCGATGCGGAAGCACCCTGCGTGCATTCAAATCGTCGATACCCTTATAATAATTGACCTGACGCTTCACCTCTTCCGGACGCTCGTAGTAATTCAGGGCAAACATCGGCTGTGGCAAAATCGTCACATTCTTGTCCTGCACCCTTCCACGGTAATCCGTCTTGTAACGGTCGTCTTCCGAATCATTGTCGGCCACCACAATCTTGCGGTAGTTTTCCACGTTCTTATCCGATTTCTTACGCGTCTTGTCGTTCGAAGCCGTCTGCTTCTTCGTACCGTTCTGCGCTTCAATCTGCGCTTTCAGCACCTTAAATTCGTCGGCATCCGCCCCTTTCAGGTCGCCCACCTTTCTTCTGGCCTGCGCACGATACTGGTATCCAGCCAAGAAGTTGGGATATTCTTCCAGCACCGCCGAATAGTCCTCGATAGCCCCAGGATAATCACCCGTACGGTCGCGCAGCAAGCCCCGGTTGAAACGGGCCATCAGGTTGTCCGGCTCCATCTTGAGCACAAAGTCGAAATCCTCAATCGCGCGGTTGTCATCCCCCACCTGTGCACGCAGCAAACCACGGTTATAGTGTCCGATAAAATTATTCCGGTCCACATCCAATGCCAGGTCATAATCCGACATCGCCCCTCTCAGGTTATTCTGATGGTATCTTGCCAACGCACGGTTGATATACACGCCCGCATTACGCACCGACAGACGAATCGCCTCCGTCAAGTCCGTTTCTGCATCCTTATATTTTCCGCGTTGCAAGAACAGCATACCCCGCGACGACCATGTATCCGGATTATAGCGGTCCATCTCGATGGCCTTGTCCGCATCGTTCATAGCCTGCAGCGTATCCTTCTGCTTCAGCGACACCTCCGTACGCATCAGGTACGCATCCGTATAACGCGGAGAGATACGAATCAGCGTATCCAAATCCGCACGTGCCTGCGCATATTCCTCCTCGTGCATCCGGCACAAAGCCAGGTTATGCCACAGACTGATATTCTCCGGATCCATCTTCAAGGCCTTGCGGTAATCCTGAATAGCCCCCTGATAATTCTGCTGGCGGATACGTGAGATACCGCGAATCTGATACGCATTCACCACAAAAGGATTGCGTTCCAACGCCTGCGAACAGTCGGCCTCCGCCCCCTGATAATCATCCAGGTTCATCTTGGCCAGTCCACGATAAAAATACGGTTCAGCCAGATACGGTTTCGCCCCGATTACCTGATTGAAATACTGGATAGAGAGGACATAATCCTCAAAATAAAGTGCATTTTTCCCGATGGTCATAACCCTGTCCGTATTAATCTGCGACAGGGCAACCACCGGGAAAAACATACCTATATATAATATGTATAGGATTCTTTTGATCATTTCACCGTTTTCACTTTATAAGAGCAACGAGCTTTCCCATTCACCATACCGTTCAACTTACCACGAATCATCTGCTTGCGCAAAGCCGACAAATGATCGATAAACATGGTACCATCCAGGTGGTCGAATTCATGCTGCATCACACGGGCCAGATAGCCTTCCACCCACTCATCGTGCGGCTGCATGTTTTCATCCAGGTAAGTCACGTGAATTTTGTCCGGACGCTTCACACTTTCGTGGATACCCGGCAAGCTCAGACAGCCTTCTTCCATCGAAACCAGTTCACCGCCTGTTTCCAGAATATGCGGATTGATATACGTACGCTTGAAATCCTTGAACTCCGGCATATCATCCGACAGCACGTCCAGATTCACTACTACCACACGGATAGGAAGCCCGATCTGAGGAGCAGCCAGTCCCACCCCGTCGGCACGGTCCATCGTTTCAAACATATTTGTAATCAGCTCTTTCAAGCCCGGATAATCTGGCGTAATATCTTGAGCCTCCTGACGCAATACAGGCTGCCCGTATACATAAATAGGTAAAATCATATTATTCAAAAATTTATTAAGTTACATTCTTCTCGATTCCAAATAAGATTGCAGAATAATCGTGGCACTGATTTCGTCCACCAGCGCTTTGTCCTGACGCGCCTTTTTCTTCAGTCCGCCGTCAAGCATCGCCTGATGTGCCAGCACAGAAGTAAACCGTTCGTCCACCAGTTCCACCGGTATGTCCGGCAACTTCTTCTTCAGCTGCGCCACAAACGGCTTGATATACTTCATGTTTTCGGAGTCCTCATTGTTCATCTGCTTGGGATGCCCCACCACGATGCGTTCCACCTTTTCCTGCGCCACATACTTCAGTAAAAAATCCATCAGTTCATGTGTCGGCACGGTAGTCAGTCCGTTCGCTATAATCTGCATCGGATCGGTCACTGCAATTCCGGTGCGTTTTCTGCCATAATCTATTGCCAAAATTCTGCTCATACGGCGACAAAAGTACAAATTTATTCCTTACTTATTTACATATAAAACTTAAAAAAAGCATACCATAAGGCTTTCAAAGTTCCAAATGACAGGTTTCGGCCTCAAATAAAATCAAAGGCCACATCGGATTTAGGAAAAATATGCGTACCTTTGCACGCATAGATTACATTTTACATCACACACAATATGCAGGAAAAAATTATTATTCTTGACTTCGGTTCACAAACCACGCAGCTTATCGGCCGCCGTGTGCGCGAGCTGAACATGTATTGCGAAATTGTTCCTTACAACAAGTTTCCACACGATGACCCGTCGGTTATCGGCGTAATCTTGTCGGGAAGTCCTTTCTCAGTGTATGATGAGAAGGCTTTCAAAGTTGATTTAACCAACATCCGCGGAAAATATCCTATCCTGGGTATCTGCTATGGTGCACAGTTCATGTCGTACACCAACGGAGGAAAGGTAGAGCCGGCTAACACCCGCGAATACGGACGTGCACACCTGGCAACTTTCGACCACCAGAACCCGCTGCTGAAAGGCATCCGCGAACACTCTCAGGTATGGATGAGCCACGGTGACACCATCACTGCCATCCCCGACAACTTTGAAATCATCGCTTCTACCGACAAAGTAGCCATCGCCGCTTACCAGGCAAAGAACGAAAAGCTCTGGGGCGTACAGTTCCATCCGGAAGTGTTCCACAGCGAAGACGGAACTTTGCTGCTGAAGAATTTCGTAGTAGACATCTGTGGCGGAAAGCAGGACTGGAGTGCCGCTTCTTTCATTGAAACCACAGTAGCCGAACTGAAGCAACAGCTTGGCGACGACAAGGTCGTGTTAGGACTGAGCGGTGGCGTTGACTCATCAGTAGCAGCCGTATTGCTGAACAAAGCCATCGGAAAGAACCTGACCTGTATCTTCGTAGACCACGGAATGCTTCGCAAGAACGAATTCAAGAACGTATTGCACGACTATGAATGCCTTGGTCTGAACGTAATCGGCGTAGACGCCAGCGAAAAGTTCTTCTCAGAACTGGCTGGTGTAACCGAACCCGAACGCAAACGTAAGATTATCGGTAAAGGCTTTATCGACGTATTCGATGAAGAAGCACATAAGATTCAGGATGTGAAATGGCTGGCACAGGGTACTATCTATCCTGACTGCATCGAGTCATTATCTATCACCGGTACCGTTATCAAGAGTCACCACAACGTAGGTGGTCTGCCGGAAAAGATGAACCTGAAACTCTGCGAACCTTTGCGTCTGTTGTTCAAAGATGAAGTACGCCGCGTAGGTCGCGAGCTGGGTATGCCTGAGCACCTGATTACCCGTCATCCGTTCCCGGGTCCGGGCTTGGCTGTACGTATCTTGGGCGACATCACTCGTGAAAAAGTACGTATCCTGCAGGATGCTGACGACATCTTTATCCAGGGCTTGCGCGACTGGAAGGTGAAAGATGAAAACGGCAATGAAACTTCCCTGTACCATCAGGTATGGCAGGCCGGCGTAATCCTGTTGCCGGTACAGAGCGTAGGAGTTATGGGCGACGAACGTACCTACGAACGTGCCGTAGCACTGCGTGCGGTAACAAGTACCGATGCCATGACAGCCGACTGGGCTCACCTGCCCTACGAGTTCATGGCCAAGGTTTCGAACGACATTATCAACAAAGTAAAAGGCGTGAACCGCGTTTGCTATGATATCTCGTCAAAACCACCAGCCACCATCGAGTGGGAATAAGAAACACACTCATCCTTTAGTATAGCAAAGAGGTTGTCTCAAAATTTGAGACAACCTCTTTCTTTTTAGTTCAAAGCCAATCTCTTTTTCCGGATAAACAACCAGTAAGCCGTAAGCACCAGCAATCCGGTAACCACCCACGACACCGGATACACCATCATCAGTACATCGTATCCTCTCCACACCGGCAATACCCCATACACCCAGACAATACGCAACAGGCAGGTTCCAAACACCGTGAGCACGGCCGGAGTCAGCGATTTCCCCATTCCGCGCAACGATGAACCGGCAATCTCATAACTGCTGGCAATAAACTGACAGGCCAGCACAATGTGCATGCGGATAGCCCCGAAATGATGCACCATCGGTACATCCGAAAAGAAGCCCAGGAAGAAATCATCCTGCCAGGCAAAAAGCCAGTTGAAGGCTGCACAGAAAGCCAGACTTGAACCCATGCAAATCCAGAACACCCGATGCACCCGGTCCATTCTTCCGGCCCCATAGTTCTGGGCAATGAAGCTGATGGCTGCCCCGTTGAATCCCTGAATAATAAAATAGCAATAATACTCAAAGTTGAGCGCAGCCGACGAACCAGCAATCGCATCAGCTCCGTAGCTGTTGATAGACGACTGCACCACCACATTCGAAATGGAGAAAATCATGCCCTGCACTCCTGCCGGCACTCCGATGCGCAGCATACGGCTCAACTCCACCCCGTGAATCTTCATCTTATCGAAATGCAACCGGAAAGGTTCTTTCTCCTTACGCAGCAAACGAATGATTAAAGTGGCACTGACCGCATTGGCTATACCCGTAGCTACAGCCACTCCTGCCACTCCCATGCCGAAGCCTATCACGAACAGCAGGTTCAGCAAGGTATTGACCACACCGGCCATGACCAGAATATACAGCGGACGCCGCGTATCGCCCATGCTTCGCAAAATGGCAGCGCCGAAATTAAATGCCATGATAAAAGGCATTCCCAGGAAATAAATACGCAGGTAAGTCACCGCCTCATCCAGCACATCCGGCGGAGTGCCCATCCATGTCAGAATCGGCCGGGCAGCCACCTGCCCCAACACCAGCAAAAAGAATCCACTGAGAAGCGCCACCAACTGCACCGTACTGATGGCATTGCGTATGCTCCTGTCGTCCTGCTGCCCGATGTGGTTCGAGATAATGGCACAGGCTCCCATGGAAACACCCATAAACAGGTTTATCAATAACCCGATGACCGGCGCATTACTTCCCACGGCTGCCAGGGCCCTGCTTCCTACGAAGTGGCCCACTACTGCCACATCCACCGAATTAAAAAGTTCCTGTAACAAACTGCTGGCTGCCAGCGGAAGGGCAAACAGCAAAATTTTCTTGAACAACGGCCCGTTCAGCATATCTATCTCATTGCTCTGGGCACGTTTTTTAGTCACACTGTTATCCATCTTTTTACCTTCTTCAAAATGCGCGGCAAAGTTACGGTAAAATTGGATAAGATGGATACAGGCAGCTTTCTGTTTTATTCATTATTAATCGCCCAGCCACCTATAATTACCCTCATTCGTAGTTATTCTTATTAATCAGGTTTACCACTACTTTCACCATGATATCTTTTTCCTCGGTACGGCTCTCAGCTATCATCAGCGTAAGAGCCACAAGGGTGTTGTCGGCAATGCGCTTACTCCCATCCGGATTGTAGAGAATACCGTTACCGGCCATAAACCACAGAAAAAGGGTGGCAGCAATACGTTTGTTGCCATCACTAAACGAATGATTTTTCGTGACGAGATAAAGCAGCATAGCCGCTTTTTCCTCCACAGAAGGGTAAAGATCTTGCCCGCCAAAAGTCTGGTATATTTGCCCGATGGAACTTTTAAAGGAATCATCCTTCTCATGGGCAAACCACTGACTTCCACCGAATTTTTCCTTCAGTTCTTCTATGGCCTGCATGGCTCCCTCGTAGGTAGCATGAAACTTTACGTCGTTAGTGGTCTGCTCTACCGCCAGCTGCTGATAATCGTACTTATCCAACGTATCAAGGGCGTAAGTATAATCAGAAACTACTTCCACCAGATTAAGCGCATCTTCCGATGTCAGTGCCTCCTGTGCCTTGACTGTACGGCCCAAAACCGTTACCAATTGCTTCAATTCAGTATAACGCTGTTCGGTCAAAACCTTATTGACGACATAGCCTTTCACCAGATATTCTTTCAGCACCTTATTGGCCCATATACGAAACTGAATACCTCGTTGGCTTTTTACACGATAACCCACGGAAATGATGACATCCAAAGAAAAAAAGGCAACAGGTTGTTTCACTCCATCAACACGCAAAAAATGCGTGTTGTTCTCTTTTTCCAGTTCACCTTCGGAAAAGACATTATTGATATGTTTTCTTATAGTCTTTTCATCCCTATCAAATAGATTGGCCATCTGGTTAGCTGAAAGCCATACAGTCTCGTCTTCTAATTTAACGTCAATGGATGTTTGTCCATCAGCGGTACGATAAATTACTATTTTATCATTCAATTCCATAACCCAATTTCCTAAACCGATTCAACAACTCTGTCATGCTTTCTTCTTCCTGTTTCAGTAAATCTGTAACTGCTTTACCATGTTCTTTATTCTTCTTTTCTTTTATTCATCCGTTACCTTAAATTTACCTTAATAATATGCAGCTATCTCTATCCATATTCTCTATAAAGATTGATTGGCGTGCAGTAATTGCAAATTTAATGATTAAGCACGAGAAAAGCCAATGTTAAATTTAAAATATTCGTAGCCTCCAGACCTTACCATCCAAACATACCTCCACACTTTCCCAACCCCTTAATCCCCAAACTGCAAACGAACTTACAAAAATACCTCGACACGAACGTGTCAACCTCTCCGCACGTACGTGTCGAGACATCAGCACGAACGTGTCAAGACCTCGTCACGTACGTGTCGAGGTAAATTTAACTATATTTTTAAGAAATGACCCAGGTTGGTTCCTAAAAAAGTCCACATACCCTGTAAACGTTTTTCATGTATAAAAAGACAAAAAATAACCTTATCCCCATACGATTCACGCAAACTACCGTATCTTTGCAAAAAAAATTTGCAGATTATGAAGAAAATAGGTTTAATCATACTGGGCGGAGCACTGATAATGAGCAGTACTTCGTGCGTCACCAAGAAAAAATTCCTCCTTGCAGAAAACGGACGGATAGAAGCATTGTCAAGGGGAGACAAGCTGCAAGGGCAACTGAACGAATGCCACAATGAGATGGACAAGATGCGCGGACAAATTGACCGTCTGCAGCAAGATACCAACCGACAGGGGAACTCCATCCGCCATTACCAGCAGCTATTGTCAAGCAACATGAACGAACAGGAGAAGCTGAACGCCCTGCTTGGCGAAAAGCTGAAAGAACTGGATGAACGTGAAAAGACCATTCAGGAACTGCAAGGCATGATTGACCAGCAGAATGCCACGGTACAGAGCCTGCTCAACAGTGTGAAAGATGCCTTGCTCGGCTTCAGCAGTGACGAGCTGACCGTACGCGAGCAGAACGGCAAGGTCTATGTGGCCATGTCCGACAAGCTGTTGTTTCAGTCCGGAAGTGCCAAACTGGATAAACGTGGAGAAGAGGCTTTGGGAAAATTAGCTGAGGTATTGAACAAGCAGACCGAAATTGATGTATGCATTGAAGGACATACGGACAACAAGCCGATTCATACCGCACAGTTCAAGGACAACTGGGACCTGAGCGTTATCCGCGCTACTTCCGTAGCACGTATCCTGATTGAAAAATACAAGGTCAACCCGTTGCAGATACAACCCAGCGGACGCGGAGAATACATGCCGGTGGCCGATAACGAAACAGCCGAAGGTCGCGCCAAGAACCGCCGCACAGAGATTATCATGTCGCCGAAACTGGACAAGCTGTTCCAGATGCTGAAAAAATAAGAAGGACTGAAAGTCTTTACAAACCAATAGCCCTGACATGCTTCATCACACGGGAAGTATGTCAGGGCTATTTATTGTCGGTTTACAAGAAAATATTATTTATAGATATAGAAGCTGCGCTCCACCGGTTCGGCCGTCTGTACCTTTCCCTTCAATCCATACTGCCAGGCCACAACCGTCACTTTAACCGGGAAACGGCTCCGTGGCGGAATCGGGGTAAACTCCAGCGTATTGTTCGCCGTGATGCGAGCCGGACCTTCCTTTACGTAGTAATATACGGGCAAACCACAGTCGGAAACCGCCTTCAAGGGCAACGGTGCACTTCCTGCCTTCACGTCTTCCAGTCCCTGGAAAAGGATGTGCTGGCGTTTCCCTTCCGTCAACCGATAAGGAATACGCAGATTCACCTGCTGCACGGCTCCCTTGTAGTGCTTGTCACCCGGATGACTGGCCAGTAGCCAGATGTCCGACGTGCGGCGCGGATTGTACATCCCCATTCGGTAAAAACGGACCGTAAACGTGGTATCATCCACCTGCTCCACCGGTCCACAAATTTTTTCCAGACGAATGTCTCCTGCGGCATGTCCCTCTACCCTATTCCGACGAAGAGAATCCGTAAAGCAGGCATTCAGATGAAACGTCAGCCCATCTTCTTCGGGCAAGAACTTCAGCAACACCCCTGCATGCAGTTTCGGATTATAATCCACCCGCTTGCCCTGCTGGCAAATACCTAAATACTGCATCTTTTTCAGTTTATGTTCCTTATAGCGCTGCTCGGTAAGCTCTGCCATCTCCCGGTCAAAATACCAGAAGGCATCGTGCACATCCCCCTTGTAGCGCGCTACCGGCGCAGGAGTAGCACGCCTTGTACGTTCGTCGGGCGACCAGCGCTGTACCAGCCAGCCCGTAGCCGGATTTACTTTCTTCAGCGTCTTCCAGCCATCGGCAGGTAAGCGTTGCTCCAGTGCTTTCCGGATAAAACGGGAAATGTAACGGGCTGTCTGCTCCGACACATCGAAATGTCCCCTGCCCGTATCACAAAGAAACGAGATACAGCTCTCCGGATACATCATCCGAAAAGCCAATGCCGGATTTACCCGGGCTTCCCACCATTCATACTCGCCTTCAATCATCAAGCCGGGAATGCCGTCAATGTTCCGCGTCCGTCCCCACTCCAGGTTTTCACGCCCGTAACCGCACAGATTGGTGCGCGGCGCATCCCCATGGAAAGACACCACCGCCAGTGTCCGTTCTGGATTCCAGGCCGCAAAGTTCCACGGGAAAGTGGCCATGGCCGAATGTCCGAAAGGAATGAGAGGCACCTCACGCAGTTCCGTGTAGCCGCTCACTTCCGTCAGATCGTTCATTATCTGATCAAACACTTTCTGTGTACCTTTGCGCACATCCCACTGCTGGTCTATTCCGGAAGCAATCCAAATCAGTCCCACTCCCATCTCAGCCAGCGAGTCACGGAAAGACGGCATCTCAAACAATGTTTCCTCCGTCATGTTCTGCTGGCTCCACATCAGAGCAGATAACTTCTCACAATTCTCCGGTATCCACAAGAAGGTTTCCGGTTCCTTTTTCGTTTCGTCCGATACAAAACCTTTCAATGTGACCACCCACTGCCACTCTCCGGCACAAACCGTCTGCAGCCAGGCCATTACCATCCATAATATACACACTCCTCTTTTCATCTTTCTTTCTTTCATTTATTATTCGTTTCTACAATTTCTGATACCGTACGCGACAGGACCGGACTGCCGTAAAATGACGAGAAGCCATCTTCCTTGCTGGAGCCTCCCTGCACATGGGCGATAAAAAAGCCGCACACTCCCTCGCGTTTGTTTATCCAGGGATAAGCTCCTGCCCATCCGGGAGAACTAATCTGATACGCCTCTCCGGTCTGTTCATCCAGTAATTCACGCCACTCTCCTAACCCGTAAATTCCCGTATGATGCTTTCCAAGAGCCCGTTCCACATATTCTCCGGGCATCAACTGTGCGCTTCCTACCTGGTCGGCTTGCATCTCACGCACCGTTTCTGCCTTCAAGATACGTTTACCCTCATATACTCCCTCGTGCGAAATCATTTTCAGGAAATGCATGTAGTCGGCCAGTGTCGTACAAAGTCCGCCACCCAGCATCGGTGCATGTCCCCCATCGGTATTGACTGGGGTAAAGTGTGAATGCCGCATACCCAACGGAGCCGCAATCAGCTGCTGGAACAAGGTCTCAAACTCTTTTCCGGCCGCCACTTCTGCCATTCGTCCGGCTACCTGCATGGCCAGTCCGCCGTATTCAAAGCGTGTGCCCGGTGTAAAGACCGTATCCAGCGGCAAAATCTCTGCCACAGCCGAATCCAGGTGATTGTAATTGTCAACCCGAGGTTCAGGAAGATACGGCCGGATGCCCGACGTATGCGAAAGCAGCCTTCGCAACGGAATGCTCCCCTTTGCATCTCCCCGAAACTCAGGCAGCCATTTCTCTACCGGGTCATCCCAGTCCAAAGCCGTCATATCGACCACGGCTGCCACCACTGCCGCTGCTACCCACTTGCCAGCCGAAGCCACATACACCTGCGTGATGTCCGTAAAACCGCCATAGTCTTTCCGGAAAAGAACGGAATCGTCTTTCATCACACAGACTGCCCCGCCCGGATAATATCCTTTGTCCATCCAGCCGGAAATGATGGAGTCCAAAGGAGCAAAGTCATACGCCTTCTGTGTATGAGTCCCCTTCACGCAAGCACATAAACCCGCCATTCCGGCAAGGAAAATCAAGTTCTTTATTTTCATATCCAAATTTACGCTTTTGTAAATAGTTACGTATGGAGAAAATAATTTACCTAAAAAAGAATGCATTTTTTAGATAAGAAACAAAAAAGACCGGAAAGCAGCATCCTTTTATAGATTCTGTTTCCGGTCTTCACCTTAATATTATATTCTCAGTATTTGTATTGCCTTTATTCTCTGTCCAGCCTTACTATAGCCATGTTGTCTTTATAATTCACCGAGATGACTTTATCATTTAGTATAAATTGTTTTGGACGTTTTGCAACTTGAATACATGCATGCATATACGGTTGTCCATCCATCCAAAGATTAATCTTATCCTTTGTGTCCTTTCGAATATAAAACAACTTGGATAAAGAAGAGAAATAAGATGTCTGTCCTCGACGAAGCGAACTACCGTAACCCATAAAAATCTCTTTCGTTTCTGCCGGGTCCATACCTTCCGGATAAGAGACGGCAAACATATATGCATCTGTCGACCATCCGTCAGCCTCAATCCAAGAGTTACTATGCATCAGACGTCCGTCTGCAAGCTGATTAATATAAAGGTCTGTAACTTTTCCCTTATATGTTACTCGGAGTCCAATCCAGTCCTTCCCTTCCCGACGCTCCATCATCGGCAGTTCTTTCTGCGTCACACTATCCTTTAAAATAATGGCAGTAAGTCCTTTTACTTGTTTGAATTCACCCGGCAAATGAAAAGAGTAATACTTCTCTGTTCCTTGCAGGTCTTCCGTAGGTGCCGTAATCTCCTCCCAATACAAATCATCCGGATAATCATGCACAAAATCTGAGAGAGCCAGCAAACGAGGATACAAGGGTCGTAGCACCACCGAAGAGCTATCTTTTGTAATCGTCACGTCAGTCCCGCTCTTTTTCCATTCACCTCCCGAATGCCACAGCCACTCGAACTCTCCGCTGCGATGGGTTTTCAAGTCGTCAATCATGTAAATCACATTGTCTATCCAAAGGAAGTGACGGAAATTACGGCTGAAATTATCCGACACAGGTCCCGTCCCATTTGCCAGCAGATAACGGATGTTTCCTCCGTCGAGCAAATGATACAGATAACCTCTTAACGTAGAGCCATGATACTGTTGTTCACGGCTCTGTCCCTGCCCGTTGAAAAGCACCACATTGTGTGCCTGACTCTGAAAGAAATAATTACGATAATTCGGATTCGGATACCAGCAATTCCCCGCATCTTTAATTATATCGACTCCCTTATGAAATAAGATAAACGAGTTCGCATCGGCATGCGAATGATTCCATGTATGCCCGCTTTTCACGGCCAGCATCGTGGCATCCTTCTTCCACGATGTACGTATGGTAGCCCAACCAAAATCAGCAAATAACTGTGAGAGTTTTAAATCCGGCAACTCCGGCACACGGGTTAATTCCGGTGTGTACAAAAAGCCCATCGGACGATTCAGAAAGTAGCCGTCACGGTGCTGCCCCTGCTCCACCTGCTTCATGTACCACAGCATATTCTTATCTTTCACTCCCAGCGCATACAGTAACATCAGACTGCTTTCTGCCGAGATATTCTTGTGACTGTCACCAAAGTTGATGCTGTAAAGCATCCCCGTACGAGGATAGCATACATGCGCAAAAAAGCTGGAAAGATTTTTCAGCTGTGGTATGTCAGGCAAAGATGCACCGGGATGCGCATTTTTCCACGCCACATAGAACTGCAAGGCTTCCTGTATACCAAAATTAGCATAGTTCAGGCTTTCATACATACCACCAGCCTCATCAAAAGTCTTCGCTTTCTGCTGCAACACATCTCCCGCAAAGTTAAACCATTCCGGAAGGTAATCGTAAACAGCCTGTGCTCCTTCCTTTGCCTCCGGAAGTTCATTTTGCAAGCTCAAAGCCAAAATTCCTCCCATGCACACGCACGACGTCCACCAGTTATGCCCCATAGAATTCAACGAATGTATTCGGACTGGTTCCTGCAGCCAGTCGCCCAACAAAGATTCCACACCCAGCCGATATAATCCTTTCGCTATCTTCTTTCGCTCCGAAGCCGACAGGTCATTGTACACGGCATCATACGCAATAGCCGACAGATACGCCTTATGAGCCAGTCCCAAATCACTTCGCCATGCCGGTTTACGGGCAAGCATTTCCGCGCTACCCCAGGTTTCAGCTTCTATGGTCTTCAAAAGAATTGCCTTCAACTTGTCGGCATATACCTTCTCGCCTGTCATCAGATAGGCAAGCGAAAGATAATCAGCTTTATTCAGACTATTCCCTTTCAGCTCTTTCTCTGCGGTCTGTTTTATCTCTTTCCAGGCAGAAGTCATCTGTTCATCCTGCCCGATTCGTTGCTTTACCTGCTCAATCCGCTCCGGAGTGTAAAGCAAATCCGGATGTGTCAGTTTCTGGGCATATCCCATCCCCATACTACATAAGACACCTGCCAATAATACAATACGTTTCATCTTGTTACACCTTGATTCTATTCATTCACTTACCTCTATAAATTTATTTCTTCCACATCAGTTTCCAATACACCACATACCGTTGACGATGAATATCATATAAAGGAGAAATTCTTCTGCCATCCCGGGTTTCGAACGTCAGACCTTTTCCAACCCGTTTAAATGAATTTTCCCAATTTGACTTCTCCAATACCAAGTTCACAGGAAGCCCTTCCGGTATATGATAGTTGTATGTATAATAGTCATTGTATTTCGATGAGTCTGAGTAAGGAGCCGGTTTCTGCATACCTTCTGTACCCAGTTCTCCCGCCAAGACAACAGGCCCGTAACACAATGCAGCACGACTGGTATCATCTGGAGCCGCTTCCAGAGAAAAAGACATAGGATACGTCACTTCTATACAATCACCCTGGCGCCATTCCCGGTTCAGTGTGATATATGTACCTGGCTTACCGGTCACTTTTACCTTTTTCCCATTTACCGTCACTTTCACCTTTCCACTCCATGAAGGATAACGCAGACAAATCTTCGCACGCGCAGGCTGCTTTGCTCCAATATACAATCGGGTCGTTTCTTCTTCTGGAAACCTGGTTTCCTGACGAAGCGTAATTCCCTTTTCCCGCCAGTTCAAGACCGAAGGGATGAAAAGATTGACAAACAGTTTATCCTGGTGATGAAAATAAATGCTTTCTGCATACTTGGCATGGCTTTCAAAACCGCTTCCTACGCAACACCAGAATGAATTGTCCGGTGTACTGTATACTTTATGTGCACCCGACAATAAAGGTAAGAAATAGGCTACCATTCCTGTTTCGGGATCCTGCTGCCCCAAGATGTGATTATATAAGGCACGTTCGTAATAATCAGCCACTTCCGGAGAGGCATTCCAGCAGAACAGATGTTTGCTCAGCTTCAACATGTTATACGTACAACACGTCTCTCCCGTATAACCCGACAGATGTTTGGAGAGCTGCTTCGTATCAAAGAAATGCTCCTTGTCGCTGCTACATCCCGGTGCAAATGTGTGATGTCCGACCATCGTATGCCAGAAAAATTCACTTAACTCCCGACTGTCCTCATTCGCTGAAAGCTCATAATTGCGAGCCTCAGCCAGAACTTTCGGAATAAAGGTATTGGTATGTTTCGTCCCCAGATCGTCACGCTTCTCTTTCAAAGGGTCAATCACCTCATTATGATAAAAGAACTCGGCTAACCAGCGATAACGTTCATCTCCGGTCAAGGCATACAAATTATAAAATGACTCATTGATTCCTCCAAATTCATTGCGTATCATCCGCTTTCGGGTGGTCTCATCCTGTGATTTCAACTTGGTATAGGCCCAGTCGCCCATCTGCTTTACCACCTCCAGTGCCTGACGGTTATCGGCATAGATATACTGGTCTATCAACCCTGAAAACAGCTTGTGTAGCGTATACCAGGGAGCCCGCACACTTGTTCCCCGCAGATTCCGGTTAATCAACTCCTCCGGGAAAGCGCTCAAATAACCGTTCTTATACGTTTGCTGCACTTCTGCCAGTCCATTAACCAGACTGTCTCCCTTCAACTTAAAAATGTCACTTCCTGTAGCCGCATACATCAAGGAATAAGCCGATAACAAATGTCCCGTAATATGTCCACGCAACTCGCAATCAAGAGACTCCCAGCCGCCCAATTTCTTCACTGTCATATATCCTCCTTCACGCCCGGCAAACACACCGGCCGTAGTTCGAAAACTATGCAGCAGTTGATTCACGCCAATAGAAACCATCCATACTGAGTCTCGCTCCATATTTTCTCTGAAACGACTGGGAAGCAGGCGTACATCCTGCAATTCAACACATTCTGCCGACATGGGAGCAGCCAGGGACACTTGAAATTTCTCCGGATTTAGTCCGGGATAAACCGACTGTGCTGTCATGGGGCCTACATACCCTAACAGTCCAACAATCATCATCCATATATTCCTTTTCATACTTTTCAGTTTGTCGTTTATTTAATAATACGAATCATATCACACATTTACTCAACAACGGGCTGATAAAAGACATAAAAAAAGCAGTTGCGATAGGGATATTTCCTTTCGCAACTGCCTATAAGGAGTTTAAAAGTTAACTTAGTGATTTGTTAGAAAGCGAATACGGGGCGAACATGCATATTTCCAGTTTCTGATTTTGACGCATCATACAACAGGAATTTATAACTATTTGTATCAATAGACCAAGCCTTTGTATTATCACCTTGTACTCCAGAAGAAGTCCACCAACGATATCCATAACTTTGACTTTCAGCAATTGGATAATAATAAAATTCTCCACCTACTTCTTGTAATGTCTGCTGCAAAGCCAGCATTGCTTCAGGTGCACCACTCTTTTCATCAAATTTACCACCACCTAATCCATCCATTGCATTTTGAGGAGTAAACATTTTACTAGTCTGAGTTCCGTTCGCAACACCCAGATTATTGATAATCAAAGCTACTTGACCAATACTTGGCAAGTACCATCCACTTGTTGAACTTGGGATTTCCTTTCCATAAGTCACTGCAGCATTTACAGCCGCATAAGCAGCTGCACTATAACTAGGTGCTGCTAAAATAGCCTGAGTAGCTGAGTAACCATCATAGTCTGCAAAAGCTGATGTAAAACTATCAACCGTTTTTTCATATAAATTTAAACCTGTAATATCCTCATTAACCATAGACCAAGAGTATTTTGTGTTGATATCATCTGTATCAAACAGAGATACTACATATCCATGTGACCAGTTATTTGCTTGATCTGTTACACTAGTCTCAGTACTAAAAATAATGCCTACACAACCTGTTTTAGGAGCATTACCCAATTTCTTCGGATAGATACTTCCATCCGCATAATAGTAGTCACCGACTTCCAATTCACGCTTAGCAGAATAAGTACCATAATCATATTTTACATCAATCCCTTTATATTCTCCAGCTTTTGGAGTCACAGACAGAGCTGCTCCACCTGCTGCAGGGAAATACACCGGAACAGAACCATCCTGGAATTCGCCTTCTACATTCAATGCAGCATCAGAAGGAGCTACGATACAACGGTAAATACCTTTTGTTACTTCACTACCTGCGTCACCAGTTGTTTCTTTGCCGAATGTACATAAAGAAAATTCTTTTCCTGTAGCAGATTCTTCAGCCATTGTTACTTTTAATCCCAACGGAGCAGAATATTCATAACCTCCACTTGTCTTATACGCACGGATAGGCACTTTGATTTCAATCATAGACATCTTATGCGCAAATTTGAAATTAATGTTCTGGCCACGAGTAACCTCTGCTGCAGCGACAGAAGCAGTCATTAAATCGGCAGCCTGGTAGTCTGCCAATGTAGACTGTCCGGTAGTACCTTCCAGTTTTGCAGTGAAATAGTCTACAATTTCAGTTTCTAAAGTTGCAGACAACCCGTCAGTATAAGGAGAATAAGCAATATAATCTGCATCTTTATAGTAATACAGTTTGGCACCGTTCTCTCCTGCCCATGTTGTCCCATCTGCACTCAAAGTCATCTTCATATTGCTTATCAAAGCTTCCCCATCACGTACCACGAATACACCAATGGCATCACCCTCTTCGAATGTAGTAGTATAATCAGCTTCAGATACACGTGAAGTAGCATCTGATGAAACGAAATCGTTTGCCGTAGCCACAACGTTCAATACATCTTCTTCACTCGACGGAGCCGGAGTACCCAACTCATTATTTTGATTACAACCTGTCACGATTGCAGCCATGGCCAAAGCCATGCATGAAAGTTTCCACAAATTTGTTTTCATAATGTAATTCTATTTAAGTTTTTATTTATTCACCCAGTTTATCTTTCCCAGCTTCAACAGAAGTGAGACTTCCTTCCCACTTTTTATTTCCATCGTCAGTTGAATTCCCAGGATTTACCTCATTGATTTCAGCATCCGTTGGAACATCTGTTCCATTCCAACCATCCGTACTTGTACCTGGTCCTACCGATGAAGTTTCACCATTTGTAGAGTCATCTCCACCGTTATCCCAACTGCCGCCATCCGTATCAGGGCCCACTTCCGGAGCTTCTCCATCGGTTCCTACGGTCTCGCCTTCCCACTTTATCGGAGTTCCAAAAGCCACATTCAGCCCATCAGGAGTTACTTCTACAGATACCGGGAAGATATATCCTTGTTTCAGTTCCACATCCTCCGGAAGTACATATTCGTCACTTCTTCCGTCGCTCATGGTCACTTCCATGAAAACGGTTCCGGCAGTCAGTGTCTGAGGAGCCACCAACGCTTTATAATCACCGGTCGTCTTCACCGAATTGCCTTCGGACACCCCTGACAAATTGCACAAGGTAATAGTTGCCGCATTCATTATCCCCTCTTCTGTCGGATTAAGCTGCAAGGCACATTCCACACACGCCGTACGGTGTACGAAAGTCAGCGTGTTCTCGCTTGCAGATACCGAAGCATTGTTCACTTCCAGTAAGTCACTGGCCAGATAATTCGCTGCTACGCTCTGGTCGGCAGCCACTACCACCTCCGGCTTTTTCCCCTCATTGTAAGGATACCAGGCATTGACCGAGACAGTCTGTCCAAGGTCTTCCCAGTAAAAAGGAGCGGCGGAAGTCAGTTCACCTTTCTCATTCACCGTATACTCCTTCACCGTACCGTTGATTTCCACACCCACCTTTGCATCCGAAAGGCCAGCCCATGAATTATTGACTGTCAAACGGCTTGAGGGAGAAATCGTGGTAACAAAAGATACCGGAGTACCGTCTGTTCCTTCCTGCTGTTCATCCTTATTGCAAGCAAAGAGGCAAAAAAGAAGCACAGCCCACCACAAATTACTTATTCTCATAGTTCTCATATTTAAAGATTAGTCTTTTGCAAACATCAGCGTACCGAATCCCAGCTGGTCGAAACCGCCACTGTTGGGTCCATAATCGCCGGCACCACCGTCACTGTTTCCACGTGCGGTATTCTCACGCATTTTCTTTACCCACATATCAGAGTAAATGCTGGTCTGTCCGTAATCTGAAGCAAGGCGTCTAACCAATTCCCATGCCGGACGTACAGTTCCACGAGTCTCATTACCTGCCTGATGCTCCTCATACGACATACTTGGCCAGCTGTTACCTGTGCAATTCGTATAATTTGTATAAGGTACAGAAGTCACATCATACTTAAAGTTACTCATGTTCCACCCGGAATTATTACTTCCAGTTTCTACCTCTCCATAATTATATTTTGCTACGTATTCACACATAGCCAGTGCACGGTTTTCATCAAAAATAAAAAGATCCTCACCTACATTCTTTGCCATCTGACAGAACACTCCCATCAAACTGACGCATAAGGTAGCATGACCCTGGTCACGCCCAGACTCCATACACTGTCCCAGCATTTCTCCACTATCCGGATCCTGGTGCATGAAAGGCACTGCATTGATAATGTTTCCACCTCCTACACCAAACTTAAAATACTGAATTGCCTCATTGATTTTAAAGTTATCGTCAGTAAGGATACCAATAGAAAGGACAGCTGTCATTTCTGCCAAATCCCAGTTCAGCCAATAATGAAGCGGGCAATCTGTAAAACCATTGTGCAGATTCAGAAAATTAGTAGCTTGCGGATAGAAAACATCCACCATCCAGTTTTTATAGGCAGTGAAATCAGCCTCGCTCCATCCCTCATAATCACGAAGAATCTCAGCTGCATTAGCCAGCTGGTAAATCTGGATAGCAATCAAATACTGATTCGGGTCTATAAATTCTCCTTTTGAATTCACAATATATCCGGTACACTTGTTTGCCCACGCATTCAAAATGTCGATACCAGCTTTTGCGTATGTATCATCATCCGACAACTTCCAGCGAAGAGCCAATTGATAAGCTGCTGCCGCATCCTTCATCAGATGAGTATAATTTGTCCAAGCATCTGGGGTATAATATTCTGACAAACCGTTTTCCTCCCACCGTTCCGGACCTGACCAGTTAGCCTGATCCAAACGTGCCAGTTTCTCTACAGGGGTGGCTACCCACGTATTACGCGCATATTCACTTTGTTCCAAGTGGGTATAGGCATTAGCCCACGGCTGCTGACCAGCCTGAAGTTTACCTTTCACAAAGTCAAAATCCTCCTGAGTATGAAGCATACAAGGATGATTTAATGCTTCTGTATAGTCCTTTACTTCCTCCCAAGTATCAATATCATTCACCCCATGCTCTATCTCGGTGCATGCAATAAGGTTAGTGAAGGAGAGGGCTACCAGCCCTGCTCCTATGTAAGTATAAATCTGTTTCATAATCATCACCTTGTTTATTTATTAGTATCTTCAGATGCTACAAATGCTTCCAGTTCTTCTACCGTCTTGAAAGAACGAACCCAGTAAATATCATAGCTATCAGTTGCTGTATAGTCTGCAATGACAAACTTCAGGCAGTTCAATGTAAATGTCTGGTTCCAGTCTGTCGGAGTATGTTTATCATAATTCGACTGTAAATCCCAATATATCACATTAGGAGCAGTTGTCTGAAAACTTCCACCATTCAATACTTCAAATGAATTGTTTGCAGAGTTAACGGCACCGGTATAATTGTTACCAATGGTACCTTTATCACCCGAATCATCCCATAATTCCAGCTTGATACATCCGTTAGCATTAGAGCCGGCACTTAACGGCGAAGCCACATTTATCTTCATTGCCAGATAACGGTATACCGATGGGGTTATTTTTGTTTGAGATACTCCATTACGCACCCATACAAAATCACCACGATATTTATCAGAACCACCCATCTTGATGGTAGTCTTCTCCCCATCACTCTTGACAACTGATGAATTATTTCCAGACTCAAGGCTCCAGTCTCCAATTCCATTCTCAAAAGAATACCAGATACGACCTTCTGCCACATTTACTGACACTGTTTTTGTCAATTCGCCCGTTGAAGCTGTAATCGTAGCGCTTCCACTCAGCATGGAATGAACTGTAAGCACTCCATCTTCATCTACGGAAGCTACACTGGCATTATCGCTGCTCCAGCTAATCAATTCCACTGTGGCATTCGAAGGTGTCAAGGCTACTGACTTTTTCAAATCATATACTTCTCCATACCCCAGCTGTCCCAGGTATTCTTTCGCTTCATTTGTAAATTCAAAATTTTCAATCTGTATTACCGGATTTATCTTCACCGTAAAAGTCGTTGAAACTGGAGATGCACTGAAATCATCAGCTGTTACCTTTATTGTTGCAGTACCAGCTTTTACTCCTGTTACCACTCCCGAGTCATCAACCGTAGCTATTTCCGGATTCAAACTTTCCCATTTATAACGCTTAAATGTGGCTGTAGCAGGAAGAGCATCTACTTCTACTTGGTATGAAGCAGACTCTGAAATTCCTTCCGTAATCAATATATCCGTATTTTTCAACGTTATTTCCTCAATATAATTAAAATGGTCGACCACATTAATTGTAAAACTTGGTGTAGTGGCAGAAGGACCAAATCCTATTCCCGGAGTTACACGAACTACCGTAGTTCCAACATTCTTAGTGACCAAATATCCATCTGCAGAAACCACAGCAACAGTTTCGTTCTGAGAAGTCCATTTCACACTCTTATCGTTTGCCTCTTCTGGAAGAACTGTACAACTCAGCTGTATCTCCTGGTTTGGAAGCATATAAAGGTTCTGGACATCTGCATTATAAGCAGTCTGATTTAACGTGATGGAAGATATAGTCTGTATTTCCTGCAAAGAGCCGCCTAAATCTGTTTCATCCGAACAAGATGAGAATCCTGCAATCAGGCAAAATGCAGTACTATAAAGCAACGTTCTATAATTAGTTCTCATAAAATACTCAGTTTAAGATCTTACATTTATTCCCATCCCGGATTCTGTTCCAGATTCGGATTCAACTGTATCTGGTCAGCCGGTATTGGTAACAGATAATTTTTGGTAGCCCAGGTACGTCCGCTTTCCATTATCAAACATCCGTCAGCATCTTTCGACATTGAAGCGACATCCCCCCATTGACTTTCAAATTCAGTACCTGTATATTTCACCCCTAATATATCTTTTGGCATTTCTACCTCTGCTGTTTTCCAACGTTTCAAATCATCAATACGGAAGCCTTCATTATATAATTCGATAGTACGTTCCCGACGAATTTCTGTCTGCATATCCAGACCATGCTGACGTACAAAATCATTTGTCAACTTAGGCATGTCGGGATTTACACGCTGACGAGTCAAATTAAGTGAAATATCCAAATCCTCATCTGAAATCTGTCCATCCCGTTCAAAGACAGCTTCCGCATAGTTCAGCAACACTTCTGCATAGCGGATAATAGGATAGTCATATCCTTCATAGTTATCTTCTACGCGACGTTCTGTAGCCCATTTCTGATTTTGGTACCCACTACCTGACTTTACATCGCATACCTGTGCATTTTTTGCATCTTCACCACTCATGCCTTTCCAGTCTATACGGCATGATTGCGCTTCATTGTCCCAGTAATTTGTTCCATTGGGTAGCAGACTGTTTTTCATACGGTTATCACGATTTTCAAATTCTGAGGTCATCGTGGCATAACCTTTAAAACCTTTTTCATTTGTTCCTGCTGCATAAACGTCTTGCTCAATAGGAAGTCCGTTCTGAGTCAAATACATATTTACAAACTTCCGGCTGATGTATTGCACATTTTTCAAGCATCCGTGTGTAACATTTGTTCCAATAGGCGACAATGTTTCATCATGACGACGATAGAAAATGTATTCCTTATTATCAGCTTTTGTCAAGTTAGCCGGATTTGACTGTACATTTTCCAATGTAAACAAATATTTATAAGCGAACTCACCTAAAGCTGCCAGTTTGAAAAGTTGATATTTCTTACTGTCTATCACTGCCTTTGCGGCCTTTGCAGCAATATCCAGTAACGAATTTGCGCGTTCGGCATTGTTACGGAATTTCTGCCAGGTACCTTCGTATAATGCTACACGTGAAAGGAAAGCATTGGCAGCCCATTTGGTCAATCGTCCGTCATCTTCAGAACTTACAGTTTCGGGAAGATCTGGAATGGCTTCCTGCAAATCTGTAATAATCAAATCGACAACCTCGCTACGATCATTTCTTTTTGCATTCAATTCCGGAGAATCAATATCCAGCGGACTTTTTGTAATTACCGCATCTCCGTAAAGCTGCAGCAAATCGAAATAGCAATAAGCCCGAAAGAATTTGGCTTCAGCCACATATTGCGCAATGGTTTCAGATCCAGAATATCCTTCTGCTTTCTGCAACAGCAAATTGGTACGACGAATATGCTTGTAAGCATCTGTGTAATTTGCGTCTGATGTTTCTATAGAGTTGTTACCATGGCTATAGACATTGATAGAACTGGAAGTCATCAAATCTGAACGCCAGTCTGAATGAGGAGCATCACTGATGACAGTCTTGAAATCGCGTGTCCAGCCATAAAAGGTATTCGCAAAATACTCAAAGTCGGAAGCAGACTGCCACATGTTACCGTCTGACAACTGATCTTGTGAATCCAAATCAAGACAAGAAGAAGTACTTGCACCCACTGCCAGAATTAAAAATATTTTCTTATAGAGTTTCATAATTTTTACTGATTAAAATGCTACATTCAATCCAAAAGTCACTGTACGTACGAATGGATAACGTCCAGTTCCGCTTACATTCTTACTTGCCTCAGGGTCCCATCCATCATTGATCTTAGAGAACTCCCAAAGGTCGGCTCCGGTTACATATAAACGAGCAGAGCTGATAACCTTCGTTTTGGCCAGTATTTCCTGAGGGAAAGTATATCCCAATGTCACGTTCTTCAGACGAACATACGTTCCATTCTCTACCGCCCAGGAAGATGCCTGATAGTTGTAGGCATTGATTGTTTCATTATTTGAATAAGTAGGATAATGCGCATTTGGATTTTCTGGTGTCCATGTATTACCTACAGACTGATTAGAAGTATTCAGATAGGTGGCTTTCATCGGGATACGCCACGTTTCATTACCATTATTACTTCCTGTACGGAAAATAGTACGCTGTGCTACTCCCTGGAATACGACCGACAAATCAAAATTATTCCATTCAATTCCTCCATTGAAAGAGAAAGAAATCTTCGGATCATCTGAACCTAAATATACATAATCATTGTAATCCAGTTTTCCATCTTTATTGACATCTTCAAACATATTGTCACCTACACGAATATCGTTGGTCAACCCGATGGTATTACCTGTCAGATAACGGTACAGGTATTTCTGACGTTGCTCCTCATTCTGTATCTTTCCAATATAACGCAGACCAAAGATACTGTTCAACGGATAGCCTTGCTGTTTGTCTTTAAAACCGCTTGCCAGCACTGTAGCCCCACCTATATCAATCAGTTTGTTCGTGTTGTAAGAAAAAGTTCCTCCGATATGATATGACACCTTTCCTATCTTATCCGACCAGGTGCCTTGCGCTTCAAAACCTTTTGCTTCAAACTTACCTGAGTTTGAATAACCGGCATTATCACCTAACACCCCCGGATAAGTTACATTAATCAACATATTGTTGTTACGCTTCAAATATCCTTCGATCGTTCCCGAAAGCCGGCCGTTCAACACACGAAAATCAAGACCTACGTTATAGTTCTGAATGCGTTCCCATTCACGTGAAGTTGAAGCAATCTTTCCATTTGTATCAATAGTCGTTGCTTTATCAGTACCCAAAAGGGCTCCATTCAGTGATTTAAAATCATAATATTGCGAACCTTCATAACGGTCGATACCACTCTGGTTACCTACCACACCATAAGAAAGACGAAACTTCAGTTCATCCAGCCAACTGTCTGTACCATCCATGAAATTCTCTTCAGAGATACGCCATCCGGCAGACACACCATAGAACGGTGCCCAGCGACCTTCCTTAAACTTGGAAGAACCATCGTAACGGAAGTTTACTTCGGCCAGGTATTTAGATTTATAATTGTAATTCAGACGAGAGTAGTACGACATAATCGCTTCGTGCCACTTGGTTCCCTTCTGGTCAGTCAAACTTAATGTACCGGCACCATTAATCGTTTCCAAAGAGTTCTGAATGTCTTTTACCTTCGCACCAAAATAGTCATATTCCGTTAATTCATACTGAGTACCTACCATGACATTCAGATTGTGCCCGCTTTCAAAATCCTTCTCGTAATTCAAATAACCAGTAAAAGAATAGAAATCACGACGAGACGAAGTCTTTTCATACGATGATTCCTCTTGTTTAGAAACTGCAGGTCCAGTATTGACTTTAGTTCCCGTATAATTGTAAGAAGTTATGGCCATCTGTTTGATGTCACGACTTGCATTAGAGGTATTATATCCTACATTACCAACCAGATCAAGTCCCTTTGCCAGATTAAAAGTAAACTTCTCACTGATATTTACCTCAGACACTTTCAAGCGGTTATCCCCTCCTAATTCTGCATACCAGATAGGCGACAACCAGGTTCCCCAAGAATAGGGCTTACCGTCAATCGTAGATGCAGGAAGTCCCGGCTGCGGATAAGACCCCGTCAAAGCCTGCTCAATGCGAGAAGGAGTCACCTGATCCTGACGGTTATAAGCAATTACAGACTCTAACTTAAACCAGTTTGTCAGTTGTATCTTATTTGTTAAACGTACATTGAAGCGCTGGTTATTGTTATTTCCCCATTTCAAGTTACTACCATCATACAAATAACCTACAGATAAACGATACAGATTTTTATCGGTACCTCCAGAGATAGACAAATCATGCTGAGTAGAACCTGCATTACCAAACAACACATCTGTCCAGTTGGTATCCATGTACACAAAATCCATTACATCCGTAAAAGCAGAAGTAAAAGGATTGGTGCTATGTTCCAGGTCAATATACTTTCCTTCATTCTGCAATGCCAGTTTTGCGTACTGAATCCATGTATCACTATCGGTATATCCATCATTCGTACGAGCCTGAATTACCGCATTCGCCCACTCACTCATCGACATCAGTTCCGGCTGCAGTCCCACAAACTTGGCTGTGTACGATGCACTGTATTCGATGCGGGTCTTGCCTTCCTTGGCCTGCTTCGTCGTAATCAAAACCACACCTCCTGCCGCACGCGAACCATAGATGGCTGCCGAAGCATCTTTCAGAAAGTTGATAGACTCAATATCCGAAGGGTTGATGTTACGAAGAGCATTTGTTCCTTCGTATGCCACTCCATCAATGACAATCAGCGGATCGGCAGCATTGGCCGATACGGCACCACGAAGTTTTATACCCCAGCTTTCATCACCCGGAGCCGATGAGTTACGTGTAATGGTCACACCCGGCACCTGTCCCTGCATGGCTTGCAGTGGAGACGAAAGAGAACCTTTTCCTTGAATCATCTTGTCGGTTACTACAGTGACTGCACCGGTCAGCGTTTCTTTCTTCTGTGCACCGTAACCCACTACTACGACTTCCTCCAGCACTTCGGTATCTTCTTTCAGCACGACATTTGCCAAGCCCGGATCGGAAGCTTTCAGTTCCACCGTCTTATAACCAATATAAGAAATCACAATTACTGCATTCTTGGAAGACACATTCAACGAATAGTTTCCATCAATATCTGTAATTACTCCATTTGTAGTACCCTTTTCAAGAATACTTGCACCGATAACAGGAATTCCGTCACCGTCCAACACCTGTCCTTTCACACTCACCGACTGCATGACCGACTGAACAGAAGCCACCTCCGCATGCATGGGAGCAAGGTTTCCAATTGCCAGTGCCGATGCCATCAAGGCTGAGAAAAGGACTCTCTGCGATGAATTCTTCAGAAAATCATTCTTCATAAGATTAAACCTTAAATTAACAATCTCACTACTTTTCATATTTTATATACATTGTTTCATATAGTTGCGCACTTCCTTGCGGCTGATGAACAGATGATTCTCTACCGTACGCTGTGAAAGATTCAGTTCGGTAGCAATATCAGCCGATGTTTTCCCCTCAAAACGATTCATGACATAGATTTTCCGACGCTGGCAAGGAAGACATTTCACCCTCATCAGTTCTTGTTTCTGCAAGTCGCGTACAACGGCACGGGTATCTGCAGCCACAGCCTGCTGGGCCTGACCACATTCTTCCAGGTAAACAGAAGCTTCCTGCTTTCTATAAAGATGACGGAAATAGTCGGATACCAAATTACGGACAATCGTAAACAAGAAATATTTTACGGTATCGGGACGAAGCATAGTACGGTATTCCAAAAGGCGAAGATATGCGTCCTGAACCAAATCTTCCGCATCTTCTTTTTCTCCTATTTTCTTATAGATATAAAAGAAGACCGACTGATGGTAGTCCGCAAAAATCTGTGCTACTAGCTCATTGGATGTGTTCGTCAGGTCTTTCATAAATTAGCTTGTTTTGGTTTTTTGACACTGCAAATGTATTTACAATTCCAAAAAACTAAAACAAATGTAACATGGAATAAATCTCACCTTATCCTTCAAGACTGATTTTTGTACAAACATTTGATTTACAACAAAATAAAGAATCCCATACAAGAGTCTCAAATTATTATTTGACACTTCTGTATAGGATTCTTTTTCAAAATCTGACACTAAAAAGCCCCTCAATCTACCGGACGGTGCTCATCTGAGACTTGTTTGATGTATTCGTTCGGAGTTATTCCAGCCAATTTCTTGAACGTACGGAAGAACGAGGCACGCGAACTGAAACCACAATATTCTGCCATGGCAGTCAGGGTATATTTTGCATACTCGTCTTTCAGGATAAGCGACTTGAATTCTTCTACACGATATTCGTTGATATAGTCATAATCTATTGGCGGAATTAAATTATAAAAGATTTATGTTTAAAAAGTTGTGCATAT